>Ga0315912_10001051_pt1 | contig 37251 bp, 22 predicted proteins | sample VfabasoilMG_FD_204469 | JGI IMG/M metagenome (GOLD analysis project Ga0315912, IMG submission 204469) | Garden soil microbial communities collected in Santa Monica, California, United States - V. faba soil | ecosystem: Environmental > Terrestrial > Soil > Garden | place: USA: California... | reverse complement strand
AGATTTGGTGCGCAACGTGGAGCGCCTCGGCGATGGGCAAGGGGCCAAGGCGTTGCAGTCGCTCGTGTAAGTCTTCGCCCGGCACATAATCCATCACCAGATATTGTCCGCTCTCAAAAATAAAATGATTGGTGACTCGCGGCAGATGGGGATGACGTAAGGTCGCCAGTAAGGTCGCCTCACGCTTAAATTGTTGCTCGGCTTCGGCGGAGGGCACGAGGTTCTCTTTGACCGCGCATAAAACGTCGAGGTTTTCATCGGTGGCGAGATGCACCGTGCTCATACCACCCCGCCCTAACAGGCGTTGAATCCGATAGCGACCGCGTAATAAAAAACCAGATTCAAGAGGCATATTGAGATTGTACTCCGCTTAGATAACAAATCCCACTTGAGGCCAACTTCCCCTAAATATATGCTTAGAGGTTATTCATAACCGACCATATTTTTTCAAGATCGCCAGAGTTGCCTCAATCGGCAAAGCATGCCGGATATTATAGTCCCGCCCGGCCAGCGTTTCAGCGGCGAACATGGAATTGAGAATGGCTTCTTCGGTGGCCTCCAGCGTCGCTTTAAACAGCAAGTTGATGAGGGGTGGATGCGAGAAGGTGGCGTCGCCCACTGGCGCTTCGGCGATGATACGTTGCATAAGGATGGGGGAAGTGGGGTAATGTGGCACGCGGTTGGTGTTGGAAAACGCGATCACAAAATCGCCGCTGGTGGTGGAGAGCAAGCCGCCCGTGCGCGCTAAGCCTGCTCCGGCTCGCAAGCTCAATCGCTCCAATTGGCGCGGGTCGAGCGGCGCATCGGTGGCGAGGACGAGGATGATGGATGAGTCGGCACGGTCGGGGTCAACGCTTGTCGGTGCGGGTGGTTGCCAGTCTTTTAACTCCTTGCCCACTGGCACACCCGCGATCAACATTTGCTCGCGCCGCCCAAAATTGCTCATCACCAACACGCCGACGGTAAAGTCACTCACCACCCGCGAGCTGGTGCCAATGCCGCCCTTAAATTCAAAACAGCTCATCCCGGTGCCGCCCCCCACGCCGCCTTCGGCCACCGGGCCGCTCGTCGCGTTTTCCAACGCGGCGCTCACATGTTCCGAGCGCACATGCCGCCCGCGCACATCGCTCAAATACATATCAGAACATTCGGCCACGATGGGGCTGGGTGCCCACGTGGTCACGCCCATGTCTGCGTCGCGGCGAAAGGCCCAGTCGTAAACGGCGTCGGCTACGCGCGGCACATTGGTCGTGCCGGTTAACAAAATGGGCGTGTCAATCACGCCCATCTCGCGCACCTGCTCCGAATTGGTCACCTCGCCAAAGCCGTTGAGCCGTTGCACCCATGCCGCCACTTTCTCTTGAAACACATCGCCAGAATGCGGCCAGATAGCCGTGACGCCCGTCCGCACCGGCCCCACCCCCGGCTGTAATGGCCCAGCCTCGCCTTCGATCAACGTGACATGCCCTACCTTCACCCCTGCTACATCCGTGATGGCATTGAATTTCCCCGATGGCAAGTCCCCGATGATCACTCCCGCCTCACGCGCGCGTTTTCTTGACGAATTTTCAACACTCATAACCATTTTCTTCCTTTGCCAGGATTTTATACCCGTTTTAGAACCGAGTTTGGTACTGTGGGTTATTGATTTGCACGAGTCAGGTTTTTATAATCGTGATTATCGTTTAGGAGAAGATTTTTAGAACGCAGACGACGCTGAGCAAGCAAAATGGATGAACGCTGATCTTGCTGAATTAAAAAATCCGCGCCCATCCATGCCGTTTCCGCGCTATCAGCGTTCCGCTCTGTTCTCTGACACAAATGCCTACTGTTCTGAGGTGATGGCCTATGTATATGAAGACTGAGATCATGTTTCCCGCTTACGCTATTCCGGCGCTCCGCGACGCGGCGGGGGCCGAGTGGCGGCGTTTGATTGATAAAGTCACCGCCTTAGAAGAAACACACCCGGATAGCCTCGCGCTATCACTAATGATGATCCGGTTGGATGGATGTCTGGAATGTGAAACCGATTCGTTTCGCGCCATGCGCGGCTGTGTGGCCTGCGCCTTACAAACGGTGCGCCGCTACAAGAACGATGAGAGTGAACTGCTCCGCTTATACAAAGAAGCGCGCAAAGAGGTGGGTGAATACCTTAAACAGGCCCAACGCGGCAAACGCGCCGCACTATCAGGAAGCACGCCCCGCTCTACCAAAGCGGCCCTTCGCCGCGCCAATGCCTAAATAGGCGAAGACAGTACCTGAGCCTAGCCTTTTTTTCCGAGACCCGCCGCCAGCGGGTCTTTTTTTGCTTCAGGCTTTTGTATTTCTTTTCGCCTAGTGGTATTCTCTAGCGCATCGCCTCGTCTACAGGAAGTCTCATGGATAACATCCTCACCCATGTTCACACCGTTCTCACCACTACCCCCGCGCACTGGCAAAGCCTGACGCAAGCGCTCTCGCCAGAACTCCTGAAACAACCACCACTCGCGGGCGAATGGTCGGCGCATGAATGTCTGCAACATTTGGTGGACGCGGAGCGCTGGGTCTTCCCCGTGCGGGTGCAGGCGTTTCTCAATGGGCAAGACTTCCCGGCGTTTGACCCCGACAGTCAAGGCACGAAGCCTGAAACCTCCCTACCACCCGCCGAACTCGCCGCCGAATTTGCGCGGTTGCGCGCCGAAAGCCTCAAGGCGGTCACTCCGCTCACCGTAGCGGATCTCCCCCGCCGCGCCCGGCACAGCGAGCTCGGCCCGGTGACCTTAGACGAACTACTCCACGAGTGGGCGGCACATGACCTAATGCATACCGTCCAAGCCGAGCGCGCCCTAATGCAACCCTTCATTCGCGGTGCCGGCCCGTGGCTCAAATACTTTAGTGATCATGTCGCGCGGTGAGGCGGATGGCCGAAAACTGGAAATCGGCGAATTGGGATGAGTTAGTCAGCGGGGCTAGTTGCCCAGTTTGTGAAGTTATCCAGTCGGCGGCGCAAGAAGACGCCCACGGTTTCGCGGTTGTAGATTTGAAGTTAAGCCGCCTCTTTTTGGCAAAAAATCAGTATGTTGCTGGCTACTGCACTTTGTTATGCCGTCAACATGTGATCGAGCCGTATGAATTAACCTCAGCCGATCGGGTAGCGTTCTTTGATGATTTGTCTCTCATTGGTAAAGGTTTGCAACAGGCTTTCAAGGCCGACAAACTGAATTATCAAATCCTTGGAAACATGGTTCCACATCTACATGTGCATGTTGTGCCGCGTTACTTTACCGATGACGCACCCCATCGGCCAATCGATCCGTGGCATCAACAGGTATATCTTTCGCCAACGGAGTATGCCGAGCGCATCGCATTAATTCAAACGCACCTTGGATTAGGCTAGCTACGTTGGAAAACTGGCTTGAGCCAAGCCAGCCTAAATTGGGTTAATCACCCGCAACCCTAGAACCCTGATAACCACCTATGTTGACTCCCATCGAAAAAACTCTTTTCACCCTCCTCGCTCTTGGCGCGCTCTTCGTCGCGGTGCGCGCCGCTGACCGGATCACGCGCATTCTTAAGCGTGGGCGGGATGGCGAACATCTAACTTGGGGCCTGGTGATGGAGCGCGCCTCACGCCGTTTAATAGAAACGCTCACCAAGACGCTCACGCTCTCACCCACTTGGAAGACCCGCCTCCTCCCAAGCCTGCTCCATGCGCTGGTGGTGTGGGGCTTTTCTTATTATCTGATCGTTAATATCGGCGATGGGCTAGAAGGCTTCATTCCCGATTTCGTATTCCTCGGCGATGGGTTGATCGGAAACGTGTATCGCTTGGGCGCGGACTTATTGACGGCGGGCGTGCTGATCGGCATGGCGTCTTTGCTGGTGCGCCGTTTTATCCTGCGCTCCAAAAATTTCAACTTCCGGGATAACACGTTGGTTCACCCGCAAGCCAAAGCAGGCATTCGCCGGGATTCGCTCGTGGTCGGCTCGTTCATCATCTTTCACATCGGCTCGCGTTACCTCGGCGCGAGTTCCCATGTGGCCGAACACGGCTTTGATGCTTGGCAACCGTTTGCCAGCGCACTGAGCCTCGCATGGGTTGGCCTGAGTCCCATGGCAATCACCGTCGCGCAACATGTTTTCTTTTGGGGCGCGCTCGGCTCCATCTTGGTCTTCATGCCCTATTTCCTCTACTCCAAGCACCTGCACATCTTCATGGTGCCGCTCAACTTTTTGCTCAAACCAGAGCGTAAATCTATTGGGCAATTGCGCGCGATCAATTTTGACGACGAGCAGGTGACGCAGTTTGGCGCGGCGCGCTTGGAGCATTTGGAATGGCCGGCGCTGATGGATGCCTACACCTGCATCATGTGCAATCGCTGTCAGGATGCCTGCCCGGCGAACGCCACCGGCAAGGCGCTCTCGCCCGCGGCGATGGAGATCAACAAACGCTATTTCCTCAACAGCGAAGGCGCGGCAATTGCGGCGGGCGGCGAATCCACCGCCACCTTGCTCAGCTTCGCCATCTCCCCCGAAGCGGTCTGGGCTTGCACGACCTGTGGCGCGTGCGTGGAGATCTGCCCGGTGGGCAACGAACCGATGCGCGATATTTTGGACATTCGGCGCAATCAGGTGTTGATGGAGAATGAATTCCCGGCGCAATTGCAAAATGCGTATAAGGGGATGGAGCGGCAAGGCAATCCGTGGAGCATCGGCGCGGCGAGCCGCTTGGAATGGGCGGACGGCCTCAACGTGCCGACCGTTGAGACCAACCCCGATTTTGAAATCCTCTACTGGGTGGGATGCGCCCCCGCCACCGACCCGCGCGCCCGCAAGACCGCGCGCGCGTTTGTCAAAGTGTTGCAAGCCGCGGGCGTGAACTTTGCCGTGTTGGGTAAGATGGAAAGTTGCACCGGCGACTCGGCGCGGCGGTCGGGTAATGAGGCGTTGTTCACCCAATTGGCGATGCAAAACACTGAGACCTTGAACGAAGTGCTGGCAGTCGAGGAAGAACAGGCCGTGCCAACGGCCTACCGAGTCACTGGGGGCGAACTGCATCAGCAAACACACACCCAAACGGTCAAGCGTCTGCGCCGCATCGTCGCCACTTGCCCGCATTGCCTCCATACACTTAAAAACGAATACGGCGATTTCGGCGGCGAGTATGAAGTGACACATCACACACAGTTTATCAACGAACTCGTCGGGCAGGGCCGCCTGAATTTTGATCCGCAAAAAGCATTAGAGTTGGTCTTCCATGACCCGTGTTATCTGGGACGGCACAACGGCGTGTTTGATGAGCCGCGCCAAGCCTTGCGGAGCGCAGGTGCCAAAGTGGCTGAAATGAAGCGGAGCCGCGAGCAATCGTTTTGTTGCGGTGCAGGTGGTGCGCAAATGTGGAAAGAAGAGGAGCACGGCACGGAAGGCGTCAACGCCAATCGCTTCCGCGAGGCGCAGGCTACTGGCAAAGGCACGCTGGCCGTCGGTTGCCCATTCTGCATGATCATGCTCAGCGATGCTGCTACCGCCGCGAAGAGCGAGATGCAAGTGCGCGATGTGGCGGAAATTGTAGCGGAGAGTTTAGTGGGGTGAATTTACGGGGTGGTGAGCGGGGATTATCCCCCGCTTCGTTCAAAACTTTGCTTCACCACTTCTTCCGCCTCCGCCTGCCACAACGTATCAGGCGCGGGCGGGGGGGCTTCGGGCGCGAACACCCGCCGATAGAGTTCCGTCTGCAAGAGGTGTTGGGGGTCACAGCGTTGCTTGAGGGCGTGGAAACGTGCCAAGGTTTCATCGCCTAAATAGCGTGCGGCGATGTGCGGCGTGAGGGTGCTGTCTTTGGCGAAATAAAACCGCCCGCCCGCCTCCGCCACCAACCGATTCAGGTCATTCGTCATCTCTTGTAAGGCGCGGGCGTTCTGGCGTGTCACGCGGAAATCGAGCGCGAGCGAATAACCATCGGTGGCATGGGTGAACAAAAATTGATCCGGGCGGTGCCGTTTGATGACGGCGAGGTAACTCGGCAAGCCGCGCTTCTGTGAGCGCAACAAAATTTCCTGATACACCGCGAGCGCGGTTTCTTTGGGCAAGAAGACCTGATATTGGATCAGCCCGCCGGAGCCATAGGCTTTTTCAAAGTTCGGCACATAGTCGAGCAAAAAGCTAAAGGCAACTAGCGATTGCCAATATTTCTTTTGGTGCTCGTAGTAGCGCGCCGAAAGATACTTGGCCGTGTTGACCAGCCCCCAGCCAAAGTTGTTCCCAAACGGACGCATGAACATCCACAAGCTCGACTTTGGCACGAGGCCAAAAAACGTGTCCGGCAAAATCTGATAGTCGGGGCGCAAGGTTTGCGCGGCGCGCGGGTCTTCGCCTTCGGCCAAATAATTGGCAGTGTGAATCTGTCCGCGCCCCAACGCCGCGCCGCCCACGATTGAATCAATCCACCCGACCACATAATCGCGCTCGGTTTTGAACTCTTCGATGGCCGTCATGGTCTCGCGCAAATTGGCGGTCGCCCACCCGTGCACTTGCACCTGGCCCGAATAAATTTTTTTGAGTTTGAGTGTGATGGAGGTGAACACCCCTAACAAGCCCGCGCCGCTGATCAGGGCGTGGAAGAGATCGCTGTTCTCAGCGCGCGAGCAGGCGACGGTCTCGCCGTTGGGCAAGAGCGCGGTAAAGGCCAAGACATGCTCGCCGATGGGCCCGACGCGATAATTGTTCTTGCCGTGAATGTTCATGCCGAGGCACCCCCCCAGCGTTGGAAACATCGTCCCGGGCACGACGGGCGGCCAGTAGCCGTCTTCCAGCGTGTATTGCCACAGTTGCTGAATGGTGACGCCCGGCTCAACTCGGATCACGCCGGTCGCTGGGTTCCATTCCAATATGCGGTTCATCCGCCGGAAATCCAAGACGATCTGTCCCCCGTTCAAAGCCGCATCTCCATAACTCCGCCCCGAACCGCGCAAGCCCACCGTCAGCCCCTGCCGTGCGGCCATCGCAAATAGCTCAACCACTTCTTCCACTCGCGTGGGGCGATAGAGATAGGCGAGGCTGGAACTCGAGCGGCCAAAACCGCTGAGGCGAGTGAGACGGTCAAGGGGGAGCGACATAGCTAGAATTATAACTAACTTTGGGGCAAATGACCTTCGATCAACGCCACGATGGCTTCGCTCTCATAGTTCTTGGCGAGCAAGCGTAACTTTATGGCGAAGGGGCGATAGGCCTCCGACTGGGCCTCGAGTTGATCGGCCTGTTCTTTGAGGCGGGTCATGTCACCCGACAAGGCCAAGTCATATAAGACTGAAACGATCTCGGGCGGCAACGTCACATTCACCGCCTCTGTCACCGTTTCGCTCGGTTTGGCAGTGGGTGTTTCATATTCCCACTGGAGGTGCAAATGTTTCTCCAGCAACGCGAACAAATCGGGCACGTTGATCGGCTTGGCGATGAAGCCATCGCAACCGGCGCTGAGGGCTTGGCGTTTGTCGTCGTCAAAGGCGCTGGCCGAAGCGGCGATGATCACGACTTCGCGCAAGGTGGGGTCTTGTCGAATGCGCGCGGTGGCTTCGTAGCCCATCAACACCGGCATCACTAAATCCATAAAGATCAGCACCGGCTGTTCGGCGCGCGCCAACTCCACCCCGCGATGTCCATCCTCGGCTTCCAGCACGTCAAACCCCAGCGGGCGTAGCAGGTTGGCTAACACTGCGCGGTTGTAGTCTTTGTCATCCACGACCAAAATTTTCTGGCGCGGGCCGCGATAGCCATTGATGAGTTGATAGCGGCCGTGTTGCGGATCCAGCTCGGCTTCCGTGACCGGCAACGTCACGTCAAACCAAAAGGTGCTCCCTTCATCCAGCACGCTCCGCACTTGGATGTGACTCTCCATCAGGCGCACCAGTTGTTGGCTGATCGCCAACCCTAGCCCCGCGCCCTCGGCGCGTTGCTGTTGGGTACCCACTTGTTCAAAAGACCGGAACAAGCGCGCTTGTGCCTCGGGTGAAAGCCCCGGCCCGGTATCTTGCACTTCAAACCGCAAACGACACTGCGCCTCGCCCGGTTGGTAGGCTACCGGCGCGCCGTGTGCATTGATCACGCTGACGCGCAATTCAACCAAGCCGCTCATCGTAAATTTAATGGCGTTGCCCAACAAATTAAGCAACACTTGGCGCAGGCGTTTTTCGTCTACGATCAGGCCGGGCGGGAGCGTGGTGAGCGCTTCATAGCGGAAAGTCAAATCTTTCTGGTCGGCGCGGGTGCGGATGAGGTTGACGACGCCTTGCAAAAACGGCACTAAACTGACTGGGGTGGGGAGAAGTTCCAAACGTTGGGCTTCGATCTTGGCGAGGTCGAGGATGTCGTTGATCAGCATGAGCAGATGCTCGCCCGAACTTTGCACGACCCCCAGCGCCTCCAATTGCTCCGAGGTGAGATTTTTATGCCGCCGCAAGATTTGGGTATAGCCCAAGATGCCGCTCAAGGGTGTGCGGAGTTCGTGGCTCATCTTCGCTAAAAACTCGCTCTTCGCGTTGCTGGCGGCATCAGCGGTCTCTTTGGCGCGCGCCAATTCTTGGGCGCGGTGTTCGGCCTCGGCCAACAGACGCTCGATCTCGGCTTGGCTTCGGCGCATATCGCGCACCAACCGCGCATTTTGGATGGCGTTGCTCAGTTGATCGGCCATGGTCGTCAAGGTGAGGATGTCGGCTTCGCTAAAGGCGTTAGGCTCGGCGGCCTGAATGGTCATGCCCCCTAACACGCGCCCCTGACTCCGCAAGGGCAAGGCCATTTCGGATTGCGTGTTGGGCAGGAGGGGGTGGCTCACGCGCTGGGTATCTTCAGCAATGGCTAAGGAGAGCCGGGCGTGGCCGGTCTGAATACACGCGCCGATCATGGACTGATCGTTTAGGGGCAACTTATACTGTAGTTCCAACAGCGCGCGCCCCGCTTCCCCGGTGCCCGCCCGGAGCACGACCCACTGCCCGGTGGGATCTATCAAAAAAACACCGACGAAATATAAATTAAACTGCTTCGCAATGAGGCTCGCCGCTTCGCCCAAGAGCTCATTGACAGTCAGGATCGAGGTCGTGGTGCGCGCCACCTCGGCGGCTACGGCCAATTGGTTGGCGCGCCGTTCCAATTCTTGCCGCGCCTGTTCGAGGGTGCGCGTGCGGTCTTGCACCCGTTGTTCCAAGGTGCTGATCAGGTCGCTGAGGCGCGTGGTCATCGCATTGAAGGTCTGCGCCAACAACCCCACTTCGTCGGCGGTATCCACTCGGGCGCGTGCTTGCAAGTCGCCCTGGGTGATCTGTTCGGCGGTGTTCGCCAAACGCACCAGTGGTTGCGCCAAGAAGCGCGCTAGAAAAGCGCCGGCCACCGTCGCCACCAACAGGGCGATGAGCGCCGTCAGGACGGTGAAGCGTAAGGTGACCATTACTGGTGACAGCGCCACGAGGCGATCTTGATGCAGGATGACGAACCAGTTGAGTTGGGCGATCAGGTCTTTTAGGCCGGGTTCCAGGGTGGTGACGCTCATTTGCATCAACTTGTCCAAGCGCCTCTGATACAGGCCTTCGGTGAGCGTGCTAAGAGGGACGGCTAACGTCGCGATCTCGCCGGGCAAGAGCGGATGCAGGCCCGTGGCTTGGCTTTCGCGATTGCCCTTCAAGATGACATCGCCGGGGAAACGGAGATCAACCTCCGCCGTTCGCGAGGCTTCGCTGATGATCTGCCCCAACAGGCCTACGTTAAAGGTCGCGCGCAACACCCCTTGCGGCGGGGCTTCGGGCGCGGAGCGCAACACTACAGCGAACACCGCCACATATTGTTTTTGGTTTGGGTCATACTCCGGCGAGCCAATGTAGACGCCCTGAGTCAAAGCGGCCTGCCACCAATCGGCGGTGGCATGCAGATAATTGGGTGGGCGCGCTGTGGCGGCCAGCAACACGCCGGAAGCATCGGTGACGAACATCACTAAGGATTGCGGCGCAACGGTTTGAAAGGCGCGCAAGGTGTCAGCGGCGGGGTTGTGCAACACCGTCGCGACGAGCGGGTCGGCGTCATTGTTCAGCGCATCAGCGGTGGCCCATTGTTGCGCGCGTTGGGTTAGCACCGTCGCGCTGAAGGGGACGCTCGCCCGAGCTTGTTCCACGAGCCGCGCATCTAAGGCCAGCGCGCGCAGGGAGGTGATGTTTTGTACCAACACGCCACTAATTTGTTGCGCTTTGCTTTCGCCCAACGTCTGAAAGTTATGGGCGAGGGTCTCTTCAAGTTCCGTTTGCAAAATTTGGTTCAGCACCGCCACCACGCCCGCGGTCGTGAGGAGCGTCAGGCTGAGGAGGATGATGTTGATCTTGGCCGTGAGGGGGAAATAGCGAAAGCGGCGCGCCAACAAAATGGCATAGGCGATACTACTGAGTACCACCAAGCCATAGCGGAGCGGGATCGTCGTTGGGCTGGGCAATTGGCGATCCGCCGGGCCATATAAATCAATCAGGATGATCAGGACAGCGAGCGCCACCCCGAAACTCAGCACGCGCGGGTAGTGGCGCACTGGCAAGGTGATCAGACCCATCGCGCCGAAAAAGACGAACACACCCACCCCCTGATTAAGCCCCATCCCGGCGTCAATGAACGGCAGAGATGACCCCACTAGCGCCGTGCCAGCCAGTAACACCATTGCGCCAAGCCGTTGCCGTCGGTGGTGCGCCAACCATATCGCGCTTAGGCTGACGAGCCCCAACGTGGTAAAGGCGACGACCAACCAGAGGCTCCCAATCCACGTCCAACTCACACCCACGAAAATCACCATCAGCCCGAAACACACCCAGCCGAGGCGAACGACGTTGCGTTGCAGGTCGGCTTCAGTTTCAGGCGAAGGAAGAGATGGGGTCATGCGTGGCGTATGGAGAGAACTGACCGGTTCTTATTTTGTATAGAGTTCCAACTGTCCGTTGCGCACCTGATAAATCGTCATCTTCGTCAACGAGGTGTCGCCGTTTTCATCAAACGACCAAGTGCCCAGCACGCCCTGAAAATTGTCAATGGCAAAGAGGGCGTCGCGCACGGCGCGGCGGTTCGTCGGGTCGCCACCGGCCGCGCATACATTCTCAATCGCTTTGAGCGTCACGTTCGCGGCCTCGTATCCGGCAACCACGAAGATACCACTCGTTGGCTCAACCTTAAAACGCTGCACATAGTCACGTAAGAATTGTTGGCCGAGCGGGGGCAAGTTCTCGTTGGACAAGCCGGGGCGGGTGGCGAACAAGCCTTCGGCGGCCGCGCCCACTTCGGCCAGCAAGGGCGGACCAGAGATGCCTTCCGAGCCAAAAAATTTAACGCGCTGGTTGTCCCCTAACACCGCCGCCTTATCTTTGATGATCTGCGCGGCGTGGGTGTCGGGGATCATGCCGGCATAGAGCGCATCGGGCGGCTGGCCGTTATGGCTCGTGGCGATGGCGCGCATCAGGTCGAGGTAATCGGCGGCGCGCGGGTCATACGAGGTGTGCCCCACCACCGTCAGCCCGAGCGATCGGGCAGTGCGGTCGAAGACATTCGCCACCCCTTGGCCATAGAGGTCGCCATCATCCAAGATATACACCGTTTGCACCCCGAGTTGCTTCGCCAAATTGGCCGCGACGGCGCCTTGCACATCATCGGCCGTGATCACCCGCAAGAAATTGCGTTGACCAGAAGGATAGTATTTCTGCGGCTCATCGGGATCGCCGGTGCCGGGCTTGGTGAGGCCGGGGTAGGTGGTGCCCATCGAAAGCATGGGCAAGCCCGCCTGATTGAGGATGGGGATAGACACTTTGGCCGCGCCCGAATTGCCCGGCCCCAAATACACCACCACGCTGGCATCGGCGACGGCCTTGTTCGCGTTCGCCGCTTCTAATTCCATCGTCCACATTTTCTCGGTGGGCGAGGCGTCATCCCATGATTCATAGACGAGTGCGTATTGCCCATTACAGGCTAAATGATTGGCTTGCTCTAGCCGCAAGGCGATCGCGTTTACGATTTCCAGCGCCGCTTCTGATAACCCATTCAGCGGCAGACTGGAGACCAACTTGAGCGTCTTGGGAATCGGGGTGGCGGTAGGGGGAGCGGCGCAAGCGGAGAGGCCAAGTGCCATGATCAGACTCAGACAGACCCAAATGCGGGGACGAAACCGAGACATAGCGCGCCTCCAGTAGATGAGCGTTTATTTGGTATACGGCACGAAGCGCCCGTTGGTGACTCGGTACAGCGTCATCTTCGTCAGCGACGTATCTCCATTTGCATCGAATGACCACGTGCCGAGCGCGCCTTGAAAATTCTTAATCGCGAACAAGGCCTCGCGCACGGCGCGGCGGTCAGTGGGGTCACCCCCGGCGGCGCAGATGTTTTCAATCGCCTTGAGCGTGACATTGGCCGCCTCATACCCCAGCAAGGGTGTGCTGGACGGGACTTGAATTTGATATTTGGCGTTGTAGGTTTGCAGAAAGGCTTGGCCGAGGGGCGGCACACTCTCCAAAGACAAGTTGGGGTCGCTCACAAAAACGCCCTCGGCGAGGGTCGGGCCGGCCGCGTCGAGAAAGGCCTGATTGTAAATGCCGTCCGGCCCGATAAATTTAACGTGGAGGTTGTCGCCCAGCACCGCCACTTTGTCGCGCAAAATTTGAGCGGCGTTCGAGTCGGTGATGAGGCCGAGATAAATGGCGTCGGGCGGCTGACCATTATTGCTAACGGCAATGGCATTCATCAGTTTGATGTAATTGGGGGCCTGCAGATCGAGCCTCGCGCGCCCCACGATGGTCAACCCCGCATTGAGGGCGGCGCGGGCGAACACATCTACCACGCCGCGCCCATAGATGTCGCCATCGTCTAACAGGTACACCGTTGTCGCCCCCAGTTCTTTGACGAGGCTCGCGCCCACCGCACCCTGCACATCATCGGCGGTGATCACGCGCAAATAGTTACGCACGCCGGTCGGATAGTATTTGTCGGGCTCATCGGGTTCACCGAGGCCGGGCTTGGTGAGGCCGGGATAGGTGTTCGCCATTGAGATCATGGCGAGCCCGGCCTGATTGAGGAGCGGGATGGAGATTTTGGCCGCGCCCGAATTGACCGGCCCTAGATAGACCACTGCGGTCGGGTCGGCGGCGGCTTTTTCGGCGTTGGCCTTTTCTAAGGCCTCCGTCCATTTTTTCTCTACCGGGTCGGCGTCATCCAACGCTTCGTACAACAATTGGTAGCGCCCGCCACAGGCCATGCCACCCGCTTCTTCCAAACGGAGGCGAATGGCGTTGTCTACGGCGCGCGCTGATTCGGATGAGCCACTTAACGGCAAACTAGCAATTAATTTCAGCGGCTGAGGCGAGGGTGAACAAGCCGTCAGGCTGAACACGACGGCGAGGAGAAATGAGAGGACTGGTGAGCGAGACATCGCGCGACCTCCTAGGAGTGGCGGCGAAACTCAAGGCCGGGTCAGGCTGAGACCGGCACCGTAAACGTAATCGTCGTGCCTTGCCCGGTTTGGCTTTCGACCCAAATTTGCCCACCGTTCTTAACCACCATTTCCTGACACATGATCAACCCCAAGCCCGTGCCTTGTTCTTGGGCTGTACCGCGGGTGGTGTAGGTATCGCCCAATTTAAACAACCGCGGCAAGTCTTCGGGGGCGATGCCAACGCCGGTATCTTGTACATGAATTTCAAGCCACGCCGCTCCTGCCTCCGCTGGCTGAGCCGTCACCTTCACTTGCCCACCAGCCGGGGTGAATTTGAGCGCGTTGGAAAGCAGGTTCCGCAACACGGTGTTGAGCATGTTCGCGTCTGCATAGGCCTGTTGCCCGGCTGGAATGTGGTTGAGGAGGTGGATGTTCTTGATGGCGGCGGCCTCGTTAAGCAACAGCACGTTATCCGCCGCGAGTTCGCCGACATCGAGCAGGGTCGGGTGATGATCCAACCGCCCCAATTGTAACCGCGACCACTGCAAAAGGTTTTCCAGCAAGCCGTAGGCGCTCCGTGCGGAGGAATAGATCCGCGCGCCGAAGTCGCGCACTTCGCTCATCGGCGTCTCGTCGGGAAATTGCGTGAGCAATTGCGACAACCCCAAGAGCGGGTTGAAGGGTGACTTGAGGTCGTGCGCGATGATGGAGAAAAAGCGATCTTTGCTGGCGTTTTGTTGTTCGAGGGTGCGATAGAGGCGTGCATTGCGCACGGCGATGGCGATCTGGCTCGCCAGCGTTTGCAAGGCGGTTTGATCTTCGGCGTCAAATGCGCCGCTGACATGGCTGTGAAAGCCCAACACACCCAGCGGTGTTCGGCCAAAGCGCAGTGGCAAAGCGAGTTCGGCGCAGGTGGCAGGGAGGCCCGCATAGGCTTGCCAAGCGGCGACGAGGTTAATATCAGGCACCAAATAGGGCTGGCCGGAGCGGTGAGCGCGCGCGACGCCATAGTCCGAGTCAGCTGAAATCGAAAACCCTGCGCCCAATTGATGCGCGGAGTTGGGCCCACTTTCGGCTTGCACATTGAGTTGGGTTTCGGTGGGGTTGAGCAACCACACACTGACATGGTAGAGCCCAAATTGCGTTTGGATCAATTCAACGACGGTCGTGAGTAATTGTTCTAAATTTAAAATAGAGGAAGCCCGTTGACCAACGAGGTGAGCGGCTTCGAGGTATTGATTGCGCTTGAGAAGGTTGCGCGTGAGGTCGCGAATTTTAAGGTGCGTAGTGACCCGCGCTAATACCTCTTCTTGCTGGAGGGGCTTAGTCACATAATCCACTGCACCCACCGCGAAACCGTGCACTTTGTCATCGGTGCCCGCCAGCGCAGACATAAAAATCACGGGGATGTCATGGGTGAGCGGGTCGGCTTTGAGGCGGCGGCAGGTTTCAAAGCCGTCTAGCCCCGGCATCATCACATCGAGCAAGATGATATCGGGGTGTACATACTGCGCGCGTTTGAAGCCGCTTTCGCCATCGCGCGCTACGACCACGCGAAATCCAGTTTGTTCGAGATATTTTGATAACACCCCTAGATTAGTGGGCGTGTCGTCTATTAGGAGGAGCGTGTATGCGGGGGTGTCAACGAGCATGAGGGGGCAGTCTGGGTGACGCGGTTATTTTAACATACCCCTTTTAGAGAAAATGCAGGCTGGAAATTCTCGGATCATGCTCTGGCTAAAACGACATCCGCCGAAAAATGATGGATGGGATGTGCCGGACAACCTGCATGATCAGCCACCACCGCGCAGGCGTGTAGAGCGTTTGTTGGCGGCGGCGGATGGCGCGCCAAATGTCAGCGGCGGCTTGGTCGGCTGGGATGGGCCACAACGCGCCGGGCAAGTCTTTGATCATCGCTGTACTGACCGGGCCGGGTTTAACCGTGAGGATGTGAATCCCTTTGCGGGTTAACCGATTGCGGAGCGCCTCAAGGAAGGTGGAGAGGGCGGCCTTGCTGGCGTTGTAGGCCGGGCTACGCACACGTCCGCGGTCGCCAGCCACCGAGGAGATACCGACGATCTGCCCATTCCCTTGCGCCTCAAACAACTGCGCGGCCTGATTGAGCCACGCCAGCGCGCCCAATACGTTCACTTCGATCATCGGGCGGTCTTTGTCGAAGTTGTATTCGTTTAAGGCCACCTTTTCCATGAGGCCGGAGTTGTAAATCACCAAGTCTATCCGACCTAGATCGCGCAAGATCGTTTGAAAGAGCGGGGGGATGTCGGCGTAATGGGTGACATCGTGCGGGTAGGCCCAAGCACGTTGTTGGCCAAGTTCTGTGTTGATATAACCACACAGGGCTTGCAGACGGTCAGCGCGACGGGCAAGGAGTGCCACACGGTAGCCCTCGCGGGCCAACTTCCACGCTAGCGCCTCACCAATGCCCGAAGACGCACCGATGAGGATCGCGGCCGGAAGAGGGGTAAGAGCAGAGAGAGTCATTAAGGTGTCCTAGTAAAACCGTTCGGTTGAAAGGCTAGCGTTACGCGCTGGCAAATTCCAAGAGGCCTATTATACGGATTTATCGCGTAATGCCTCAGCCCACCTTGCCGATGATTCAATCATCGGCAAGTATAAGCAAGTGTCTTGAAGCGTGCTTGTTTACGCGCAACGTGGTGAAGTAGGTGCCTCTACTGGGCCACATTCGGACTACTTAACACGGCTGGCTCTACTACTGATTGCTCCACCCGGGGCGTTTGCGTCGCCAGCCAAAAGCCTAAGAACATGACGGCCGCGCCCAACAACTCGCTGAGATACAGCCAATCGCCGAGGCCGAGACGGATCAGCGTACCAGCACTGGCCGGGAACAATGCGCCGACTGCCAAACACAAATTGCCTACCACGCGGTGCGGCAAGACTTGTTTGCGGAGGAACAGCCACGCGCTCCACGCCGCCCCGCCCACTAACGTGAGCGTGCCATAAATGTTGAGCACGACCGTTAGGATGATCGTCAACTCATCGCGGAGTAAGATCGCACGGTATTGACTAGACAAAGGCACGTTCAATTGAAAGGCTGTTTCGTTCAGCGGCGCGGCGGACACCAAGCCGACCGAGGCCACTGACACCATCAGCAAGCCGATTAGGATTTGATTCGCCACACCGGGGCGACGCACCAACAAAAACACCGTGCCTTGTCCGAGCCACGCCGCCGTGAGCATTGCGCCCGTGACGTACCAAAGCTTGAGCCAGAGCGGATGCCACGCGAGGGCGAGATACGCTTCGGATAAGGTGCCGAGGCCATAGAGCGTCAGCCCGATGCTCCACATCAGCGAGTGCGGTTTGCGGCCTTTGAGATACCGCTGAAACACCGCCGCAGTGAATAAGAAGATGATGCCCGTCGAGATAAAAGGAAGTAGATGATGAAGGGTCATAGTCACAAAGTGCTCATGGGGTCAACGTCTATCGTCCAACCTTTAAGCGTCAGGCCGCGCAACACTTGAGCGGGGTCGGGGCCGCGCACCACGATCTGCCAGCGATACTCGCCTGCAATTTTTTGGAAGAAGCACGGCGCTGGCCCGGCCAGGTCAGTGGCGGGTAGTTTCGCCTCGCGCAATCGGGCGCGCAGTTGCTGGGCGAGGATGTTCGCTTCGGTCTCGGCGCGTTCGGGTTGCGGATGTTGATAAATCAAGCGCATCAGTCGCCGAAACGGTGGATAGCCTAACTCCTTGCGATAGCGCATCTCGCGGGTGAAGAACTGATCGTAATCGTGTTTGGAGGCGGCTTGGATCACGTAATGGTCGGGGTGATACGTTTGCAAGATCACGCGCCCGCCCAATAAACTGCGCCCCGCGCGGCCGGCGACCTGCGTCAAAATCTGAAACGTCCGTTCGGCGGCGCGATAGTCCGGCAGACCCAATCCCACATCAGCGGAGATCACACCGACCAATGTTACCAACGGTAAGTCCAAGCCTTTCGCGATCATCTGCGTGCCGATCATCACATTGGCCTGGTGGCTGATGAACTGTTGCAGGATGAGGTCATGTGCCCCGCGGGCGCGCGTCATGTCCTGATCCCACCGCACAGGCCGCGCTTGCGGAAACTGCGCGCGCACCGTCTCTTCCACTTTCTCCGTGCCGACGCCGAAATACTTGATGCGCTTATCACCACACTGCGGGCAACGTTCGGGCGGTTGACGGCGATGATTGCAGTGATGACAGATCAGTAAGGTGTCAGCGGCGGTGGTCAGCGCGACGACCCCCGCCGGGCCATGATAGGTGAGCGGCGTTTCACACTGCGGGCAGAGCAAGGCCTCGCCACATCCGCGACAAAACACATAGGTGGACGACCCGCGCCGATTCAGAAAGAGAATGGCCTGTTCATCTCGTGCGAGCGTTTCCAACAACGCCGTTTGCAACCGCCGACTGAAAATGGATAAGTTGTTGGCGCGCAACTCTTGGCGCAAGTCTACGACCTCCACGCGCGGCAGGTCAATCGTTTGCGCTTCGCGTGGACCATCGGCCAAGACGTGATAGTGCGAGGCGACATGGTATTTGGCGGCCTGCTCTTGTAAGGCGCGGGTGTGCCCCATGATACGGCGCGGCAGTTCGAGCAACCGATATTCGCCTTGTTTGGCGCGATAGTACGAGACGAGGTCGGGCGTGGCTGAGCCTAGCAAACAGATCGCGCCAGTTTGCCGCGCATATTCCACTGCAGCCTCGCGGGTGTGATAGAGCACTGTTTGTGGCGGGCTTTGCTTGTAGGCCTCGTCGTGTTCTTCGTCTAAGATGATCAGGCCTACTTTCGGCAATGGCAGAAACAAGGCACTACGTGGGCCGATGATGAGATCGATCAGGCCAGCGCGCGTGCGCCGCCAAGTGTCGTAGCGTTCCCCATCGCTGAGTTGGCTGTGCCACACAGCGAGTTGGCGTGGGAAGCGTGCGGCGAAACGGCGGATGGTCTGTGGGGTGAGCGCAATCTCCGGCACCAACACCAACGCGCGCCGCCCTTGCGCCAGGGTTTCCCCCAACGCGCGCAGATAAATTTCGGTCTTGCCCGAACCGGTGACGCCATGTACCAGGAAGACGTTATCGCGCGGCGCGCCGGGGGCCAGAGGTGCGCTGATCTGTTGGCGCAGCGTTTCCCACACCCGGGGCTGGTCGGCGGTGAGTTCAGGTGGCTCAACTGGCACAAACGTCTTGTCGGCCAATGAATTACGCCAGACCTCGGCTTCACCGAGCTCGACCAAATTCAGCGCGGCGAGGTCTTTGAGGTCTTGTAACGAGGCACCGGTTTCGGCATAAACCCATGCCACTTCTACCGGGTCAAAATCATTGGCGAGGAAGTCTAAGACGGCGGTGAGGCGTTGCGCCTTGGCCGGCGAGCGCGAGAGTTGAGGCTTAGCGGCTTCCACTTGTTCCAGCGTCGCGGAGAGCCGCGCGGTGCGCGCATGTTTGGCGCGCACTGACGGCAGGGCGAGGTAACTCTCGCTCGTCACCAGCCCACGTTGCATCAGCGCGTTCATCGCCCCGCGCCAGTTTTGGCGCGGGAGCGCGCGGTCTATTTGCGCCCCGCGCAAGGCCGAGCGTTTTTTGAGGAGATTCAACACCGCTTGTTGGGTAGGGTGTTTGACCTCGGCCTGTGAATTGAGGAGGGTGTACAACGCATCGGCTTGTTTGGTAAGGCCGGGCGGCAACATCAGCGTGAGGCACTCGCTCAGTGGCGCGAGATAAGTGTGCGCCAACCAAAAGGCTAAATCCAGTTGTGCCCGCGAGAGAACCGGGGTGGGGTCAATCAGCCCTTCGATGGGTTTGGGGTTGCTCACCGGCGACTCATCGGTCAGGCCCAATACGATGCCTTGGGCGCGCTTGGTGCCAAAGGGCACTGTGACCAATTGCCCTACCACCAGCTTGTCTTGCAGGTTTTCTGGCACTGCATAGTGAAAGGCGTGTGGCAGGTTGGGAACGTTGACGGCGATCTCGGCAAACATGAAGGGCAGGCTAGGGGCTGAAGGCTAAGCAGAAATTGTAACACTCAACTGAGAAGGCAAACAACAAAACGCCAACCTGAGTTCAGATTGGCGTTTCAAAAATAGTTCAATTGACCGCTGAGGCTTTAGCCCGCGCGCCTTTAGCTAATTTCTCCGGCGCGGGCGTGGCAGGGGGAGCGGGTTGTCACGGAAGTGCAGATAGAACGACACCGCGAAGTAATACACGATGTAAAGCAAAGACGCGTACGCCAACCATTGGGGCGGGTTGTCAATGTAGATCAGCAAGACCAAGAGCGCCAACGCCCACAGCACACCTAACCCGATGGTGAGGGGTTGCCAAAACTTCGTGCGTGATGGATAGAGATACTTGATCGGGACGAATACCATCACTGCCAAGAAGAACAAGATCGCGCCGTTCACTGGGACGGAGGTGCGTAGAACATACATATAGAAGACGACGACGTTCCAATATGAAGGGAACCCGGTGAAGAAGTTATCTTCGGTCTTGGCGGCCTCCGAACAGAAGCCATAAGCCGATGACAACAACACTGCCAGCAAGACCACCGCCCACGGGCCGCTTACCAATTCAAAGCGGTAGGCGAAGTAGGCCGGGATGAATACATACGTCAGATAATCAGTAATGTCGTCTAGTTTGCGCCCGTCAAACTGCGGTGTCCAGCGCAACACATTCCACCCCCGCGCCATAAAGCCATCAGTGGCATCTATAAACAGCGCTACGGCGAGGTAGACAAACACATCGCGCGCGCGACCGTCAATGGCGGCGATGAGTGCGAGAAAACTCGCGACGAGGCCTAAACTTGTGTAAAAGTGCGTTGCCCAGGCGCGCATCATCAAAAACTTATCAGTAGATTGGGCTAATCTCGCTCGCATCGCAGCCTCCTTTGGCAAGAATGTGGGTTGATGACCTCCATTATCGCACGATTTAAGATTTTTCAAACGGGACGTTAACCAGCGCTACATCCATGTCCGTTGCGCCAGCGCGGCGGTCTCTTTCAACTGCAAGGCCAGCGCGCGCAAGAGCCCCAGCGCAATGTCCGGATAATAATCCAAAAGTTCACGCAGACTCTCGCGGTCAAGCGCCAACAAGCGCGCTGGGGTGAGGGCCAAAGCGGTCAACGTATACGGCTCATTCGTCAGGAGTGGTACTTGTCCAAAGACATCTCCCGCTTTGAGTTCGCGCACGGCCTGATGTTTCGCCAGCGACTCGAGTTCGACTTTGCCTTCCACTAACACATACAGCGAATCGCTGGCTTGGCCTTCTTCAAAAACCACTTGTTGCGCCGCGAAGGTATGTTCGCGCAAGCATAGCGCGATGATCTTAAGTTCGTCTTCCGACAGCGCGCCAAATTCGCGCGTGCGGCGCAACAGTTCAATCCGGTGCGCTAACTCCATGACGTCTTTCTCCTGATCGGGAAACACCAACGCGGCTAAGAGTGGCGTCAATGCTGGGTCGGGGAGGGACAAGCCACCGACCGGGGAATGCCCATTGAGCGCGAGATTGATCCGGTGTGCCTCGACCTGCGCCCAAAATCGAACTTTGGCATCGGGGAATTGCGCGAGTTGTTCCAGTGCGGCTTCGCGGGTGGGCGGCGCTGACAGGTTGAGCCAGCGCGCGGCGTGAGCGCGACGTTCGGCGAGGGGCGCATCACCGATCAACGCCATCAGGTGGGGTTTGGCCTCAATCCGAATTAGGTTATCCAGGGCTTCTAGCCCATTGGCGCGCGCGGCAGGCACGGTCGCCCGCACGAGGCGCGCCGCGGCCCGCATCTGCTCGGGCGGGTAAAGCAATTCTAATAACAACAAGCAGGCGGCGACACACGCGTGTTCGGTTTCACGCTGGAGTTTGCGCCATACGATGTTCGGCTCGACACTCAGCGGCGCGGCGAGGCTTTCCAATGTAAACGCGTGGCGTAGTTGTTCGGCAATAGCGGCATTGACTGCGGCGCGCGACGTGAGGCGCGGCGCGAGCATCGCCAACGCCCGGTGGCGCACCGCCCAACTGGCCGAGCGGAGCGAAGACAATAGCGGCGGCACGGCCGCCTCGCCGAGGTCGTGCATGATCTGATCGGCGCGCGCCTCCACGTTGGGTTGCCGAAGCTTTAAACCGGCCAGCGCCATCAACGCGCGTTCGGGCGGGTTCGAGTTGGCGTCGAGATACTGTAAAAAGCGCTGGGTGATGACATGCCGATCTTGCGTGGAGGGCGGGATTTCGGCACGGTGTTGATCGAGCGGCAGGTCAGCGTTGCGGAGGCAAGTGAGCGCGTAACGTTGCCGGAGCGAGGGCAAGATGAACAGCCAAGTGGCCGCGACCGCAGCGGCTAGTACGTTGATGCCGGAGAGTGACCAGCGCGCACCCGCCCAAATGAGGAATACACTCCCGCCGAGCCAGCCGAGATACCACAACTGATCGGCGGAGGCGCTGATGCGCCCGCGCTCTTCGGGAGGGAACAAGTTGAGGGCACTGGAGCGCGCTGGGCTGTGAAAGCTGACGCCAAAGACGACCAAGAGCGACACAGTGAAGCCGCCAAAAAACGCATTGGGCAACAGGCTGAGCAAGGGCAACAAGGCTAAGTAGCCAAGGGGCAAAATGCTCAACATACTGGGCACGCCCAATTTTTCTACCAAGCGGCGCGCGACGAGCAATTGAAAAATGACGACCAACAACGCCCCGCCGGCCTTGAGGAAACCATAGAAGGTGAATAGATCTTGTTCGGCGGTGAAGGTTTGGTTGGCGAGGGCGTTGAGTTCATAGCGCAAGACCGGCTCCATAAACCCGATGATGAGCATGAGCCAAAACATGGCTTGTAAAAAAGGCTGGCGCAACAAACGGCGCGGCAAGCCGAGGGAGAATTTTTTCTCAGAGAGCATGTCGGGGCGGACGAAGCTGGTGGGTAGCCGCAACCGCCGCACCGCTTCCACCACCCCCACCCCAGACGCAAAGATCAACATGGCGACGATGAGAAAATCTTCGGGGAAGAGCCACAGCGAGAGTAAGCCAGTGAGCAAGTTGCCGATCATTGCACCCGCCAACCCGCCCGCGAGGATGATGACAAACAGCCGTTTCGATTGGCGGATGTCGAAGATGTCACTACACAGCACCCAAAAGACCACCGGGAACAAGCCGAAGAACACGCGCTGGGCGAGCCACAGCGTGGGGTAAACCGGCGACCAGTGCGCGTTGATTAACAAGCGCGCGATGACCAGCGTCACCACAAACAAGCCGTTCATTATGGATAACAAGGTGTAGCGGCTGAATCGATCCACGACGGAGCCGAACACCAAGAGCAAAGACACCATGATGAATGGTTCGATGGAATAGAGTTGTGGGAGGCTCTCCACCCCCATCCGCCGAAAGAATAAAATTTCGGCGACGTTGCCGGTGAGTTCCAAACCCGCGAAGACCGCACAATAAACCAAGCTCAACAGCAGGAGCGGTTTAAATTCTTCGCGGCGGATGTTAAGCGCGCGTTGGAGGAAGGCTTGCATTTGCATATATCAGTTACGCCCACCACAACTGGGCGCGCTCAGGATTGTATCTTGCGCGGAGGGGGTTGTACAGGAAGAAAGAGGCAGGTTATGATTTCCTCGGTGGTGTTCAAAAAATGAGTTAAGATTACGCGCACCTTTAGTCAATCTATTATGCCTCCTTCTCTCACCCCCCGCGCGCGCGTTCAAATGGCGCTTCAGCATCAAGAGCCTGACCGCGTGCCGACGGATTTTCTCGCTACCCCGGAAGTCTGGAAAAAATTGATCACCCACTTTCAACTCGCCCCTACAGGCTTGGAGTTTGGGGGTTTTGTTGAGCCAGCCCGGGAAGCGCTTTTGCGACATTTTGAAATTGACACGCGCGTTTTGTCCTACGATATGTTTTGCCGCCCACCCGCGACTGCGTTCAAAACCGGCGCGGTCGAAGATTGGTGGGAGTCGCTGGATCGGTCTACTCCCAACCGCATGTGGCGGCAACGTTTGCCCGATGGCACCAATTATGACATTTGGGGCGCGCACCGCCAGCGGGTCGAACACGCCTTTGGGGCTTACGAAGAGTTTGCCAGTTGGCCGTTACAAAACGCCGAGACCATAGACGATCTCAAACGCCATGTGTGGCCGGAGCCCGATTGGTGGGATTTCAGCCCCCTGCCTGGCTTGCTACGCCAGTTGGATACGAGTGGCCCCTATCACGTTCGGTTCCGCATTGGCTCGGTGTTTGAGATCGCGTGGCAGTTGCGCGGGATGCAAGAATTTCTGATGGACCTCGCCAGCCAACCCGAATGGCCCAGCTACCTCATGCATCGTTTAAGCGAAGTCTATGTGGAGAACACCCGCCGCGTGCTGGAACTGATCGGCGACCGCTTGGACATGGTGTACTTCTATGATGATGTGGCGACCCAAAACTCGTTGATGATCTCGCCGCAGATGTGGCGTGACCTGGTGCGCCCACATCATGCGCGCTTGGTGGAACTCGCTCATGCGCGTAACATCCCGGTCATGTATCATTGTGATGGCGCGATCTATCCCCTCATCCCTGAGTTGATCGAACTGGGCATTGACCTGCTCAACCCCATTCAACCCGATGCTAAAAACATGGACGGGCGCAAACTCAAAACCGAATTTGGTGACCGGCTGAGTTTTCACGGTGGCATAGACATCATCAAAACCTTACCGCGTGGTACGCCCGCCGAAGTCGCCGCCGAAGTGCGTGACCGGGTGAATTTTTTGGGGCGGGGTGGTGGTTATATCCTATGCAGTTCGCACCACATTCAGCCCGATACGCCCTTGGAAAATATCCTGACCATGTATGATTTAAAACTACGATATCGGGAAGGCTAACCCGCTCCAAAATGGAGCGGGCATGGCTCGCCCGTCGTTGATCACGATGCGTATCCTACATTTCGCCGACCTCCATGTCGGCATGGAAAACTATGGCAAACTCGACCCGCAGACCGGCGTCTCCAGTCGCATCGGTGATTTTTTAGCGCGGCTCGATGAAGTGACCACCTACGCGCTCGACCATGACGCCGACCTCGTCATCTTCGCGGGCGATGCGTTCAAGACCCGCGACCCTGATCCAACGCAACAACGCGAGTTTGCGCGGCGCATCAAAACGTTAGCGGATCGGATTCCGGTGTTTATGCTGGTGGGCAATCACGACATCCCAGGCATGTCGGCGCGCGCGACCTCCGTGGACATCTTCAACGCGCTCGCCGTGCCGAATATCCTCATTGGGCATAAGCCCGGCTCGCAAGTTATAGAGACTAAGAGCGGCCCAGTGTTCCTCAGTTGGATGCCGTTCCCGGTGCGGAATCGGTTGCTGGCTTACGAGGAACATCGCGGCGCATCAGTGGATGAGTTGGACAAGGCAGTGGAAGGGATCGTCAACAATGCGCTGGCGGCGTTCGCGCAAGCGGCGGCGGAGCAGGCCATGCCACGCGTGCTGGTGGGGCATTTCTCGGTCACGGGCGCGGCCTATGGTTCCGAGCGTAGCGTGATGCTGGGGCGTGACATCCTCGTTCAAAAATCTGCCCTCGCCGACCCGGCTTGGGATTACGTGGCGCTCGGGCATATCCACAAACATCAAAACTTAACCGAGAACGATCCGGGTTTACCGCCGGTGGTGTATTCGGGTTCGTTGGAACGCATTGACTTTGGCGAAGAGGTCGAGCCGAAAGGCTTTTGTTGGATCACCCTCGAGCGCGGCGCGACCACGTGGGAATTGGTGCGCGTCAAAGCCCGCCCCTTCCGCACCCTCAAAATAGACGCGCGCGACGCGACGGACCCCACCGAAGCCGCCTTAGAAAAAATTCGGAGCCGCGATCTGACGGGTGCCATTGCGCGGGTGCTGATCCGGGTGAACGAAGAGCAAGAAACGTTGGTGCGTCGCCGCGAGATCGAACATGCACTCACCGCGCAGGGCGTCGCCAACCTCGCGGGCATCACCATAGACGTAGAACGCGCCACCCGCCTCCCCGGCGCGGGCGCGACCGTGGAGGCGCTGACCCCACTGGAATGGGTGGAACGGTTTTGGGTGAGCAAAGATAAATCTCCAGAGCGCATCGCGAAATTGCTGACCATCGCGCGTAACGTCATCAGCGATTTATGATCCCTGCGCCATGTCAGCTCGCCTCAGCCACCGCTTAAATTCGTATGGATTAGACGCGCTGTGTTTGAGCCTCGTGTTGGTAGGGGGCGGCCTGCTGGCAGTATGGGTGCTGACGCAGGTGCGCGCGTTTGCCGATTATCCGGCGGGTTTCGATGAAGCCGTGCATTTGTTACCGGCGCTCCAATTGGCCTATGACCTACGGGTTGGGCAATGGGCGGATTTTGCCGGACACACTTATACCCAAGACGCGATTGCGCTCTACCCTTTTGTTCATGCGTGGCTCGTCACCCCCTTTTTTTTATTCATTGCGCCCGAGGTGACAGTCGGGCGCGCAACGGGTTTATTTTTTTTATGGCTCACGTTCGGGGGCTCGTATCTAGTCGGGCGCGAGGCACATTGGCGCGAAGGTGATCCTAACGGTGCGCGCCTCGCGGGCATGATCAGCGCCATCAGCGGAATGGTGGCCTTGCCCTTATGGGTCTACGCCAGCGTCGCCTATGTCGAAGCGGCAGGCTTGCTGATCACGGTCGTGGGCTGGTGGTGTTACTTGCGCGCCGGGTCAGATGCCACGCGCCCCGGCTGGCTCACCGCGACTAGTCTGGCCCTCGCCACGGCGCTCCTCACAAAATACTCGTTTGGGGTATTCATGGTCGGCGGGGTTGTGCTGGCTGAGATCGTCAATGGCCTCACACAACGGAAACTGCCCTCACTCCGGCGTTGGGTGTATCTCTTTTTGCCTTTCGGGCTCATCGCGCTCGGATGGTTTAGCGGGTCGGGCAAGTGGGAACGGTTCTGGACATATAGCCAAGCACAACAAACGACGGGCGTTTTTTGGAGCTTTGAAAACTTGGGGTTTTATCCGCGTAGCCTCTGGCAACATTATGCGAGTGGGCCATTGCAACAAATCTTGCTGATCAGTGGGCTGGGGCTAAGCCTCGTGCGCTGGCGGTCAGCTGGCCCGCGTCTGTTGTTGAGCTACGCACTGGTGAGTAATTTAGTTTTACTCACTATCCCGCAAAAAGAAATGCGCTTCGTTTTTATCGTCGCCCCGGCGCTTTATCCGGGTGTAGGGAGTGCGGTCGTGGAGATCGGGCGGTGGGTGTGGAGGCAGGTGACTCTGCCCAGCGCGCGGCTCGGCTTAAGCGCCCTCTTGATCATTGCCTTGGTAGTCGAAGCGCGCGCCGTGAGTTGGCGCTTTTCTTTTTTTACCCCCGCTTTAGAAACCGCTTACACCTCTCCGCCGGTCGTGCGCCAAATTTATCGCTGGATCGAAGCGGCCACGCTATTACAAGGCGTGCGCCCTCATCTGATGAATGAGTGGTATATGCTGAGCGCTTATGGGTTGAATTGGGATTATTACTCGCTAACCGGCGGCTCACCCGCAGAATATCATTATCAACTCGCGAGTGGTGGCCTCGCGCCTGAGCCAACCCCAGAGCAGTTGGAGGCGCTGGCGACGCGTTTGACGCAGATGGCTCCCTCGGCCATCGTGTCCATTGATGGCGCGCCAGCGGGCAACTACACCAGTTGGCAAGTGGTCGAACCTCTGCTCGCTCGTGGGGACTTAGAGACGTATCCCGATGAGCCCACGTTTACGATCCTCCAGTGGCCGGCCACTTATTGGGAGCGGGTGATGGCGGGGGATTTCGCAGACTGGGCCGAATTTACTCAAGTGCGCCAAGCGCAACGCGCGGAATTTTCTATCACCTTGCATCTATACTTTTGGCGCTCAACTCAGCCTCAATGACTCGCGCCCGTTTCACCCTTGGCATTGTTTGTGTTTGCGTGGTGTGGCTAGCGTTGTTGGTGTTTGATCTCGCACCGGCTTTGCGGGGTGTTTGGCCCTATGCTTGGCCGACTCATCCAGCACCCCTTGGATGGTTAGGTCTCACGCTCAGTGTTTATCTGGGTGGCGCTGTGTGGTGGGCGCGGCGGCCCACTGCGAACGCTTTGCTGGGGTGGGCGATGGCGGGGCAGGTCGCCCTCACTTTGGCGAGTCTCGCTCTAACCACTGACCCGTGGTTTAAGTTAGCCTCGGTCACAGTGAGTGGAGTCGCCACCGGTTGGCATTATGGCTCGACCACTATCACCGATGTCGTAGACACGTTGCGCCATTGGCCGGCGTTTATGGAGCAATCTGCACATTACTCCACTCACCTTAGCATCGGGCCGCCGGGGGCGGTGCTGATCTATTTTGTGACGACCCAGAGCCTAAACGCTTGGCCTGCTTTAGCCGCTGGGCTGGCTCAGCCGTTGCGGGCCGCCCTGTGTTTGAACCCGCGCTTAGCCAATTACACAGACGCCCAATTGGCAAGCGCGTGGTTGGGCATCCTCATGCCTGTGTGGAGCAGTCTCACCGTGTTCCCGCTCTATCAGTTGGGGCGCCGCTGGTTTAGCGAAACTGCCGCGCGGTGGAGCGTGATCTGGTGGCCGCTCATCCCCGGCCTGCTTTTGTTCTCGCCGACGCTTAATACTGCTCTTCCATTGTTGACGACGTTGACGTTAGTAATTTTTTTAGAGGGGTTAGCGCGTGATCGGGTCGGGCTATGTTTGTTGGCGGGCGGAATTTTATCGGTCACGACGTTTATTTCTTTTGCCGTGTTGCCGATCATCGTCCTCTTGGGATGTTTCTTAGGGCTAATGGCCATTACCTCACCCGAGGGGGTGATGAGAGCAGGACGCCCATTCATGCGCGTCGGGATGAGCTTTGGCGCAGGCTTGGCCAGTGTTTGGGTGTTAGCGGGTTTGACTATCGGCTTAACACCCTTCGGCATCGCCGCTCAATCTGCCCAAACCCACTTGGGGCTTGAATACGCCTATTGGCCGTGGCTGGCGTTCCATACCAACGACTATTTGATGTTTGTCGGCTGGCCGCTGGTGATCTTGTTTGCAGTCGCTGTCGCCCAGCATTGGGCACGTGGGTGGGTGACCCGGCCACTGTCGTTCAGTTCGGCGTTGATTGGGGCCACCCTAATCACCTTTGGCGCGTTGATTGGCTCCGGGATCTTGCGCGGCGAAACGGGGCGCATCTTGCAGTTTTTTACCCCGCTCGTACTGTTAGGCGCGGCGGATGCCTTAGAAACGGCAATGTTTTCAATGCGTCAGCGCTGGGCGCTCACCCTGACTCAAGGCGTGCTGGTCTTGGGGATAGCCGCAGTGTTGCGAGTGGTGGATACTGAATTTAATCGTCAGGCGTGGGCCGCGCCACCATCGCCTGTGTCATTGCCTGCGTCCGTTTATCTGAGCGGGGCAGTGTTTGATGAGGCGCTACGCCTAGAGTCTTTTTCGGGGCAAGTGGAGCTAACGACCTCGAGCGAAGCGCAGGCGACATTGGTGTTGTGGTTGAATTGGCAGGCCAGCCACACCCCTCAGCGCGCTTATACGCAAGCGATCCTTCCAGTTAACCCACACGGTGAGGGAGTAGGCTCGGCGTTGTTGTATCAACCCTTTGAAGGTCATTTTGCCACGACCTGTTGGCGACCCGCTCAGGGCATTATTCAACAACGCCTAGAAGTCCCGTTGCCCGCCACGACTCCCGGCGCGTGGTGGGTGAGCCTCACCTTACTCGACCCTGAGGGAGCGCACACGGCAGAAGCGGTCTTGCCCAATGGCGAACGCGGACAACAAGTTGGGTTGGGGCCGTGTTATCTTGAACCCTAACCGGGGGATAGCGGATGTAAAATGACCTGCATCACGCAGACGGTTCGTCAACCGCTTCTAATTTTTCGATTGCTATGATTCCTCTTCGCCTCGAGCTCACCAACTTCCTCGCCTATAAAAACCCGGCACCGCTTAACTTCATGGGTATTCATGTCGCGGTGTTGGTGGGCGAGAACGGCGCGGGTAAATCTTCGTTGCTGGATGCGATGACGTGGGCGTTGTGGGGCAAGGCGCGCGCCAAGACGGATGCGGAATTGGTGCATCAGGGGCAAACGGAAATGCGCGTTGAGTTCACCTTTGCTCTGCGCGACCAGACCTACCGAGTCATCCGTGCCAAACGGGTGAAGGGTGGGGGCGGCGTGTTGGAACTCCAAGCCCTCACGCCCGAAGGCCGCTGGAACCCGATCCCCGAAGCGACGATCCCCAAGACTCAAAAGAAGATTGACGATCTGTTGCGGATTAATTACGACACCTTCATCAACTCGGCTTATCTCATGCAAGGTCGCGCCGATGAGTTCACCGGTAAAAAGCCCACCGAGCGCAAACAGATCTTGGCCGATATTTTGGGGCTAAAAGAATGGGAGCAATATGAAGAGCGCGCCAAAAAACGCGCCAACGCCCTATCAATGGAGGTCACCGGACTCGAGGGGGCGCTCAAAGAAATGCAAGCGGAGTTAGGCCAGCGTGAAACTTACGAAGCGGAGTTGCGTGAGGCGCAGACGTTACAAATTGAAGTGAGTGAACGCTTGCGCCAAGCCGAAGCGGGTTGGCGCGAAATCGATCTGGCCCGGCAAGCGATGATCGCGCTGGAAAAACAAATTGACGATCTGTCACGCCGCGTGCGCGATGGCTTAGCGGAGGTGACCCAGATCGAATCCGAGCTTAAAGAAGCCCAATCCCGCGCCGATGTGGTAACACTGGGGCGCGAGATCGAAGCAACTAACAATTTATTGGCGCGGCTGGAAGCCTTAGAAGCCGAGCAGGCCGAGACCACGCTCCGCCTCAATCAATCGCGCGAACGCGCCGCCCAAGCGCGCGGCCAGAACGAAGCGTTGGAGGCTGAGGCCAACGGCTTGAAGAAACAGATTGACAATGCTCGCGCCGATCTGGCGCAAGCCAAACGCCGCGCCACCGACGCCGCACAAATGGATGCCGACAAACTCAGCCAGCGCCGCCTCACCCTGCAAACAGCGACCGATCCACGTTGCCCCACCTGCGGGCAACCGCTCACCGACGCCGCGCGTGATCAGCTCCTCGCCGAGTTGGCGCAAGAGATCGAGGCGCGCCACGCGCAATTGCAAGTTGAGCTGAATGAGCTAGACACGGCGCGCGCCCAAAATGTCGCCGAACTCGAAACGGCGGTCGAGGCGCGCCGCGCGCAATATCGCGCCAATCAGGCGGAGTTAAAGACGGCTAATGACGAGCAAACACGGTTGGAGAAGACGCTCAAACAAATGGGGGATGACTTGCGCGAAAAGTCAACGTGGATTAAAAAACTGGCTGAGTTGCAAACGGCGTTAACGCAAGCCGATGAGGCCAAACAGCGCATCGCCAACTTGGTGGAACGCCGTGAGCGGTGGCAAGCCTCGTTGGAGGCGGACCGCACGCAACAGGCGCGCCTGGATGCTGAAGCGCGCAAATATGAGTTGGTCTTGCGCGATTCGGCGGTACGGCAAACCGCCTTAGATAAATTGCGCCAAGAGGACACCCTCGCGAAAACGCGACGCGGTGCGGCGGAGCAAAAATTGGCGGCGTTGGAGGGTCTGCAAAAATTGCAGGCGCAGAAGCAGGCCGAACAACGCCGCTTGGAAGACGAACAGGCGCTGTATGAAGAACTCCGCGAGGCCTTTGGCAAGAAAGGTGTGCCGGCGATGATGATCGAAGCCGCCGTGCCAGAGATCGAAGCGGCGACCAATGCCCTCTTGGGGCGCATGACCAGCGGGCGGATGACGGTGCGCTTGAACACCCAGAAAGAGAATCAAGCGGGCGAAGTGCGGGAGACGCTGGAGATTCAGATCGCGGATGAGCTCGGCACGCGCGCCTATGAACTCTATTCCGGCGGCGAGGCCTTCCGCGTGAACTTCGCCATTCGCGTCGCGCTCAGCCAACTGTTAGCGCGGCGGGCGGGCACGCAATTGCAAACGCTGATCGTGGATGAAGGCTTTGGCGCGCTCGACGCCACCGGGCGCGAGCGTTTGGTGGAAGCGATCAACGCGACCCAACATGATTTTGAGCGCATCTTGGTCGTGACGCACATTGATGAATTGAAAGACGCCTTCCCCGCGCGGATCGAGATCACAAAAGGGGCCAACGGGTCGGAAATTATGGTGGTGTAAGGAAAGTCCAACCATGAGTCGCAGTGTCCTCTTATTTCTTCGGAGCATTTTTCTAGTCGCCGCCGGAATGATCGTTTTTATGGCGCTCGCTTCGGCGGTGGATATGTGGCGCGCGCAATGGCCGTTGCCCACCCTCGCTACATTTGATGTCAATTCCGCCCGCCACCTTAACAATTTGTTCCACCGCAATCTAAATCAACTGGTCGCCATTGCCTTCACCACGGTGGCGATTGCCGTGCCGCTCACCGCGAATATGTATTCACTGAAGTTTTTGGAGCTCTTCGTCAAAGACCCGGTGAATGGGGCTGTGTTGACATTTGTGATCTTCACCGACCTCAACAACACCTGGTGGGGCTACTCGATCCGCGAACACTTCATCCCCTATTTCCAGATCGATCTCACGCTCGTCTTGGTGATCCTGTGCTTCTCACTCTCCTTTCCCTATCTCTATTACATCTTTCGCTTCTTGCACCCCAACACGTTGTTGGAACGTCTCGAAACGGAAATTCAAAACGATCTGCGCGCGGTCATCCGCCAGCCGCGCCGCGCCCCCGCGCTCCGCCAAAGCATCGCCGATAACATTGAGCATATCGCCAACATCTCCATTCGCTCGGTGGATCGGGGCGACCGCAACACCGCCATTGAGAGCGCGCAAAGCTTAGAACGTGTCTTGAACTTTTATTGGGAACGCAAGCCGCACTTGCCTGCCGAGTGGTTCGAGGTTGAAAACAATTTATTTTTGGGCTTCTCGTCCAAAGCTGTGGGAGAACTCGCCGAGAGCCGTTCGTGGTTGGAGATGAAATTGTTTTCCCAATTGCGCCAAGTCATGAACGCTGGGCTGACGCGGATGCACGATCTGGTCAGCACCGTCTCCAAATCCACACGGCGCACGGGGCTAGAACCGATGGCGCAAGACGACCCAGCCTTGCGGACGATGGTCGTGGATTACTTCAACACGTTTATCCGCATGGCGATCACTCGCAAAGACCCACGGTCGGTGTTCATCTTGTTCGATCAATATCGGCTTTTCGCCGAAGTGGTCAACGCCGAATCGCCGGAGGCCGGGGAGGAGATCGCCTATTATTTTGATTACTATGGCCAAGCCGCCCGCGACGCGCAACTGCCCTTTGTGGTGGAGGCCATCGCGCATGATTTAGGGACGTTGGTGCAACATGCGTGGTCTACTCAAGCGGCGAACGGGCAATCGCTCTTAAATCGTTTTTTGGAATATGACCGCCTCGCCAAGACGCCGTTACTCGGCGTCAAAAAAGCGCACGCGCTCCTCGGCAGTTACTTCTTGCTCACCCACCAGCCCGAACCAGCTGAGCAAATCCGGCGGAGTTTTCACACGCTCGAACCACTCTTCCTGCGTCGGCTTACCGAGGAGCTGATGTTGATCAAGCGTGAAAAATATTGGGAAGTGAACGAACGCCGCATGAATATGGATTATGTACCGGATGACCAACGCGAAAAATTGCGCGAGTTTTTGGAAGGCGTGACAACGCCCGTGGCGTAAGAAGATACAAGACCTAAGAAACAAGCCCCGACAGACTTCCCATAAAAAAGCGCTTACGTTTTATCTATTGTGCCTTGAGTCTTCTATCATCTAACCTCAATTTTCCTCATTTCGCCTCTGCCTCAAATTAGGCGATAATACGCGCCATGGCTATCGTGTGCGCCAGTTGTAATTTCGACAATCCGCCGGGCATGAAATTCTGCGGCAATTGTGGCGCGCGCCTCGCCCTCCCCGAAGCCTCCCCCACCGCGCCCGTCGCCGCGCCAACCAAACAGTTTTCTCCCGCGCAGATGGGGAGCATGATGGGTGCGAACCTGATGGAGCGTTTCCGGCAAGCCGGGCTGGAAGTGGCCGGTCAACGCCGCAACGTCACCATCCTCTTCGCCGATCTCTCTGGCTCCACCGCCCTTGCCGAAAAACTGGATAGCGAAGATGTCTTCAATCTCATCCAGCAACTCACGCATAGTTTGGCGCAAAATGTCTATAAGTACGATGGTATGGTGGATAAGTTCACCGGCGACGGCCTGATGGCTTTGTTTGGCGCGCCCCTCATGCACGAAAACAACGCGGAGCTCGCACTGCGCTCTGCGCTGGACATGCAAGCCGATTTAGCGCGCCTCAGCGAAGAGATGCAGGCGCAGTTGCAAGGTGTGACGATTCGAATGCACCTTGGACTCCATTCAGGCTCGGTGATCGTGGGCGGCGTCGGCTCCGACCTCATGATGAATTACACCGCGATTGGCGACACGGTGAATCTGGCGCGCCGGTTGGAAGAGGCCGCGCCCGCCGGGTCAATCTTCGTCAGCGAGGCGGTGCAACGCCAAACCAAAGCCTTATTTGAATTTGAAACTTTGCCGCCGCTCACCCTCAAAGGCGTCAGCCAAGCGGTGACGGCCTTCCGCGCGGTGGGCGAAAAAGTGCAGCCCGGCTCGGTGCGCGGTTTGGAAGGATTGCGCGCTCCGCTCATTGGGCGTGAGACGGAACTGACGCGCCTCACCCAAGCGCTGACACAACTCGTCGAGACCGGGCAAGGGCAAGTGGTACTCCTGACGGGCAATGCCGGTTTTGGCAAGAGCCGCCTCACCTCCGAATTTAAAGCACTCACCCAACGCACTCGTGCGCGCATCCTCGAAGGTTTTAGCCTCACCTATCGGCGATCGGTTTCATACTGGATTTTTCTGGAGGCTTTGCGCGGTTATTTGGGGATCACGCCGGGCCAGTCCGAAGCGCAAATCCATGAGCGTTTGCATACGCAGGTCAAAGCCGTGTTAGGGGCCGAGGCGCATCATAGCCTGCCCTATTTGGAAAATTTATTGTCGCTCCCCCCCTCCGAGACGGCCTATGCCGAACGCTTGCGTTATCTGGACGCTGGGCAATTGCGGCGGCAAACTTTCCTGGCCGTGCGTGATCTGTTGGTGGCGGAGGCGCGGCGGCAACCGCTCATCCTCATCCTCGACGATTTGCACTGGGCGGATGAAGCCTCGCTGGATTTGTTGTTGTTCTTAGTGGACTCGGTGCCGCGCGCGCCGTTGTTGCTCTACACTATCTCGCGTCCGTTGCAAGGGGGCACGCTGAGCAAGTTCGCTGAACACGCTGAAAAGTTGTTAGGCGAATACTACACGGCCCTGCCCTTGCAAAACCTCTCGCTCGATCAAAGCGAGCAATTGCTGGTGGGCTTGCTCACCATCCCCGACTTTCCCGAAAAACTGCGCGAACAAATTTTGCAACGCGCCGCCGGGATCCCGTTTTATCTGGAAGAAATTTTGCGGATGTTGATTGATGGTGGCGTGATCCATCGGGTGAGCGACCGTTGGCAACTCGCCCCCGGCGCGGATGTGGAAACCGTAGGCGTCCCCGAAAGCTTGCAAGGCCTCATCCTCACTCGGTTTGATCGGCTGGAGGAAACGCCGCGCCAAGTCTTGCAAGTGGCCGCAGTGATCGGGCGCTACTTTAGTTGGCCGCTTCTCAAGGCGGTGTTACGCACCACGGATGAGGCCCCAACGCGTGCGGCGCTGACCTTGCTGGTGGAACGCGAGTTTGTCGAGCCACAGGGCACGGCCAACACGGAGTTTGCGTTCCGGCATGTGCTGGTCTCCGACGCGATCTACGACACCTTGCTCAAACGCTCGCGGAGCGATCTGCATGGGCAAGTGGGCGAAGCCATCGAAACGCTCTTCACGGGTCATTTGGAAGAACAAGTGGAATTGTTGGCGCGCCACTTTGCGCTCAGCCCGCAACGCGACCGCGCCCTGCACTATCTGATTTTGGCCGGACAAAAGGCCGCACAAAATTATGTGAACGGGCAGGCCCGGCAACATTATGAGCAGGCTTTCGCGCTCTTGCCCCAAACGACGCACACGGCGCAACAAGCCTTGGCCGTGCGTTCGGGGTTGGGGGATATGCTCACCTTCATGGGCGAATATGAGCCCGCGCGCGAACACTACATGGCGGCGCAGAGTAGCTTAGATACGGTTGATCCGCAAAAACACTGGGCCAAGGAGCGTAGCACACTTGAACGCAAAGTGGGCATCACGTATGAACGGCAAGGCGATTATGACGATGCGTTGATGTGTTTGGCAGTGGCGCAAAACGCCTTGCTCGACCTAACCGACCCCGTGCCCCTTGAACATGCGCGCATCTTGCATGATATGGGTTGGGTGCATTTCCGGCGCGGCGAAATGGAGGCGGCGGAAAATTGTCTCCGCCAAGGCTTGGCTTTGGCCGAACCGTTGCATCAAGCTGACTTGATCGCCTCCCTCTACAATCGTTTGGGGGGCATCTATTATCAAAAAGATGATATTGATCAGGCCAGCATTTATTTGCGGAAAAGCCTCATGCTCCGCGAGGAGATCGGCGACATCGTAGCGGTGGCGCGTTCGTATAACAACCTAGGCCTGCTGGGGTGGAAGCGTGGCGACTGGAACACCGCTCTTGAAAGCTTTCAGCGCAGTTTTGAATTGAACACGACGTTGGGCGATGTGGAAGCCACGATGGAATTGCACGGCAACTTGGGACTACTGCAACTGGATCGGGGCGAGTTGGCTGAGGCGCGCGAACACCTCACGGCTTCGCTGGCGATGGCGCAACAAGTGGGGCATTCGTATCTAACGGGCATGGCCTGTCTTTATCTCAATCGCTTGGCGCTGGCGGAGGACAACTGGGCGCAAGCCTTGGAGTACGGGCAACGGAGCTTGGCCATCTTAACCGAGATCGAAGCGCGCGATGATTTGCCCAATGCACATACCTTCACCGGCATGGCCTGGTTGGGGTTGGGGCAATGGGACGACGCGCAACGCGCTGGGGAACAAGCCTTGCAATTGATCGCCGCCGACAATCACAAAGCCAACGCGCCCGTGCAAGAGCGAGGGTATGCCTTGCGCTTATTGGGCTTCATCGCCCACCGGCGCGATCAATTTGACCTCGCGCACCAACAGCTCACCGAGAGTGCGGCGATCTTTGTGACGATCGGCGACCGCTTGGAGCAAGGGCGGGCGAAACTCGCTTTAGCCAAATTAGCCCACGCGCGCGGACAAGCCGACGAAGCGCAAACGTTGGAGGCCGAGGCGCAAGGGATTTTTGAGGCACTGGGTGCCCGGGAAAGAAGCCTGATCAATAGCCAATGACCTAGGCTGGGGGAACCTGAGAAGATATTTCTTCAGCACCTCGGTGCTTCAATCCTCCCCCTCATTAAACACCTTCCATTCTTGATATAATCGCTCGCATGAACTTGCTTCGAGCGCATTGGCCAAAAATTCTCGTTGGAATTGTGGGGATAGTATGTCTAGCGGCGTTGAGCGGTTGGGTAGTGTATTCAACCGTGCCCGATGCTCGTGTACGGGTGCTGGTGTGGTGGGGTGGCGTGCGTGAAACGTTTTTCCCACCACCCGCCGAATTGCCGGCTCCTGCGCCGGTGGCAGAACGCCCCACCATCGTCTTCCCCACTGCGCCGTCCTCAGCCACACCGCTTGTCGCGGCGAGTGTCGCCCACACTACCACCAGTGTCTTAACGCCCACACCGGCCGTCACGGCCACACCGGCCCCCACCACCACGCCCCTCCCAGCGCGCATCGTCCTTACTGGCTTCAAGCACGAATATCAGAAATTTAATAACTGCGGCCCGGCCTCGCTCTCTATCAACCTAAGCTATTGGGGCTGGCAGGGTTCGCAAAAAGACGCGGCGGCAGAACTCAAACCAGTGCAGGACGACAAGAATGTCTCGCCGCGTGA
>Ga0315912_10001050_pt1 | contig 37267 bp, 20 predicted proteins | sample VfabasoilMG_FD_204469 | JGI IMG/M metagenome (GOLD analysis project Ga0315912, IMG submission 204469) | Garden soil microbial communities collected in Santa Monica, California, United States - V. faba soil | ecosystem: Environmental > Terrestrial > Soil > Garden | place: USA: California... | reverse complement strand
CCCACGAGTCATCACGGCAACAGCCCCGACAAGCTCGCCAAGATTGCGAAGATCAACACGTTCCACGTGCTGCTGTTCGCAGAGTTCCTCGAGAAGCTCAAGGCCACTCCCGACGGCGACGGATCGCTGCTCGACAACACGGTCTATCTGTATGGAAGCGGGATGGGCAACTCGAGTCTGCACGACCATGAAAACCTTCCCATCCTGGTCGCGGGTGGCGCCGCGTGCGGCATGAGGGGTGGGCGGCATATCCAGTACAAAGAAGGCACGCCGCTGGCGAATCTCCATCTCACGTTGCTGGATCATGTGGGAGTCGATGTGGCGTCATTCGGCGACAGCAAAGGCAAGATCGACGACCTCTTCGAGCCGGTGTCCCTCTAGGAGACGCCATATGGATTACGAAAGAATCGCTCGACTCTCTCTGCTGGTATTCGCCCTCGCTGGCACAGTACACGCGGCCGACAACGCGCCGCTTGCCGACGCGGCCGAGCATCGTAACCGAGCGCTCATTCGTGAGCTTGTCACGAAGGGCGCCGACGTCAATGCCGCACAGGCCGATGGGATGACGGCATTGCACTGGGCCGTCAGTAACGACGACGCGGAGACCGCAGCACTGTTGGTGAAATCGCGCGCCAACGTGAACGCGACGAATCGATACGGCGTGCCTCCGCTGTCTATCGCGTGTACGAACGGCAACGGGGCGCTGGTGAGGCTGCTCCTCGATGCTGGCGCCAACGCGAACGCCTCTCTTCCCGGTGGAGAGACCGTTCTCATGACGGCGGCACGCGTGGGGAATCTTGAAGCCGTCAAGGCGTTGCTTGCCCGCAACGCCAATCCCAACGCGCAAGAGCGGCGCGAACAGACCGCGCTCATGTGGGCCGCCGCCGAAGGACACGCGACCGTCGTGCGTGCTCTCATCGAAGCCGGCTCGACGATCAACGCAACGCTACCATCCGGATTCACGCCGCTGTTCTTCGCGGTTCGCGAGGGTCACATCGATGTGGTGCGCGTGCTCCTCCAGGCAGGCGTGAATGTGAATGAGACGCTGACGCCCAAGGCCGATCGACCGGCATCGCCACTCGGCACGAATTACAAACCCATCAGGAATGGCACCAGCGCCTTGATGCTGGCGGTCGAGAACGGCCACTTCGAGTTGGCGATGGCACTGGTCGAGGCCGGAGCCGATCCCAACGATCAACGGTCAGGATTCACTCCGCTTCACGCGATCAGCTGGGTGCGGAAGCCGGATGCCAGTGACGTCGGCGATCCCGCACCGATCGGATCGGGAGCGCTGACGAGCCTTCAATTCGTTCAGGCGCTCGCGGCCCGGGGCGCCAACGTGAATGCGCGTCTGGCCAAGGTTCCGCGCCCACCGGCTTCAGCAACGCTGCTCGGCACCGAGGGGGCAACGCCGTTTCTGATGGCCGCCGATCGTGCGGACGTCCCGTTGATGCGCGAGCTCGTGAAAGCGGGAGCGGACCCGCTCCTGCCTAATGCTGACAAGACCACGCCGCTCATGGCGGCGGCGGGCCTCGGCACATCGGACCCACTCGAGGAGGCCGGCACCGAAGACGAGGCGCTGGACGCGGTAAAGATGCTGCTCGATCTAGGTGCGGACATCAACGCCGTGGACAACAAGGGCGACACCGTCATGCACGGCGCAGCGTATGGCAACTTTCCGACGATTGTGCAGCTGCTGGCGGACCGCGGTGCCGACATCAACATCTGGAAGCAGGCCGACACCGAGGGAAGGACGCCGCTGTTCATTGCCGAGGGCTACAAAGCAGGACGGCCCCAACCTTCTCGTCCGACGATTGATGTGATCGAACGCCTCATGGCGGCAGCCGGTGTTTCTACCGAGGGGACAAGGCCACGGATACGAGACATCTACGAAAGGGCGCCAGTCGCTCCCGAGAAACCGCAGAAACCGTAGGCTTCAAGAATCGCGGGTATCATTTGGGCCGCCGTATTCCCCGACAGGTCGGCCACATGAATTATGCGCGATTCTACGGAGCTTGTACCCGCCGGCGACTCAGGTACCGGACAGTCTTACCAGGAGATCTCTCTTCGCCTCGCACAAGCCAGGGTCACGAGTGATCGGCAGCTGCGCGACGTCCTCAGGGAGGTAACCGAGGTCGCTGCCACTGCGTTGCGGGTCAACCGCGTGAGCGTGTGGTTCTTCTTCGACGAGCGGCGTTCCATTCGCTGCGACTATCTTCACGAACCGCATCGTGGCGTCGAGTACGAGGGAGCGATCCTTCACGCGTGTGATTTTCCGGTGTACTTCGGCGTGCTGGAGAGCTCACGCGTCATCCGGTTCGAAGATCGCGATGGCGATCCGATGTCGGAGGAGTTGCGCCACTCCTATCTCGCGCCGCTCGCGATCACTGCCATGCTGGACGCTCCCATCTATCAGGGCGGCGACGTCGTCGGCATCGTGTGTCATGAATACGTCGGCAATCCCCGTCAATGGAGCGATGCCGATTGTGACTTTGCGGCGTCAGTTGGCGACATCGTGGCGCGTCTCTATGCCGAGGCCGCGCGGCTGCAGGCCGAGAGTCAGCTCCGAGCTGATCTGGAACAGCAGGCGGAGGTGCAGCAGTACGCGGAAGTGGGACGTCTCGCTGCCGGCGTCGGGCATGATTTCAACAACGTGCTGACCGCCGTGTTTGCCTACGTCGACCTGGTCAAAGCCGAAATCAAAGATGAGAAGTTGGCGAGCCTCGCGGCCGATCTCGCGGTCGTCCTCAATCGCGGGCGCGATCTCACCCAGACGCTCATGTCGCTCGGGCGGACGAACGGCCGTCGACCGCGTGTCGCGAGCGCGGCGGACGTTGTCGTGTCCGCACTGCCGCTGCTTCGTGGTGCAGCTGGCCCCAGGGTGCAGGTTGACGTTCGCTCCGTCACGAGCGTCAGCCGTATCCTCATCGATCCGCTGCAACTCGAACGGGCGATCGTGAATCTGGTTGTCAATGCTCGTGACGCCATGCCAGGAGGCGGCACGATTGCGGTGGACATCCGCGAAGAAACGATCGGCCACAGGTCGGACCGTCAAAGTAGCTTCGTGGTGATCGAAGTGATTGACAGCGGTGAAGGGATGGACCAGACGACGCGCGAACGCATGTTCGACACGTTTTTCACGACGAAAGGATCAAAGGGCACAGGGCTCGGCCTGGCGATCGTGAATCAGGTCGTCACGCTTGCAGGCGGATTCATCCAGGTGGACAGCGCTGCGGGCCAGGGGACGCGTGTTCGCCTCTATTTGCCACGGATCGCAGCGCCAGAACCGGGCACGAGCGGGATGGTCGAATCGCTCGCGGGATGAGAACATACGTGAGCTTCGCGTACTGACGGAGGGCCATCATGGATTGTCGTCGAGGAAGTCGCTGGATCAAGGCCGCGCTCGTGATTGCTGCAATCGGCGTGGCATCGACAGCCGATGCGCAAGGTCGTGGCAACGATCCCAACGCCGGTGCGCCGTACACACCTGCAGCAGGAGCCAAGGATCTGCGGGCCGTGCTCTTCAACTGGATGTGGCACCAGGGCATGCTGAAGGGCACCGACGAGCGCGACATGGTCGCGATGCTCGAATATCAGGCCAAGGGCGGAACGATTCAGGTGGATGGCCAGCCGTGCACGCTGTCGAAGTTCCGCGCGAGCACGAACTATCAGACCTTCAGTCAGCGCATTCAGTACACCTGCACGCGTCCGAACAAGCAGACCTACTCGAACATCGAAGTGGTCAGCTGGCAGTACGCCTGGAACGAGGACGCGCTCGGCGCAGAGATCGCTGGAACGAAGGGTAAGGCGGCTGCGATGCCCGCCGCCGTGCAGGAGCGGCTGATTCGCATCTGGGCGAGTCCGCAAGGCGCGCCGAAGTCCGCGTTGGCAGGGACGATGGACACGTGGACCCTGGGTGCGAACCCGGGCACGATGATCGCTGATGGCGTGATGAAGGTCGGTAACACGACCTTGTCGTTCGACGCTGCGGGCAAGCCCGTTCTCACCTTCCCGATCCCGGGCGTTGCCGGTGCAACTGCAACCGCAACACTCGATGCGAAGTACATGACCGAGAAGGTTGTGGTGACGCAGGGCGCGACGACTACCGAGTTCACCTACAGCGACTACAAAGACTGGAACAACCCGCTGAACAAGATCGAGGTGTTCTACGCCGGCAAGATGGTCGAGCGTAAGAACGGGGCAGTGGTCCGCGATCTGACGACGGCCGAGACCGAGACGGGCAACGTGTATGTGGTCGCGCCGGTACCGCCAAGCGTATCTAAGGCGATGAACGTCACAACGAAGGCACCCACGATCCTGTGGGCGAGGCAGGAGCCGCCGACGAACACGACAGCCCCCACGCCACGGCTCGGCGGCCACCCTGACATGACGGGCGTATGGGCCGAGTTCAACATCGGCTGGATCGGGAACTACATGGGAAACGGCGGGCGGCGATGCGGTCCGACACAGGAGAAACCCTGCAACCGCGCCACCAATCAAACCGAGGACTTCGAGCTCTACTCACCCTCGCGGTTCGGACAGTTGGGTCGTCCTCTCTACAAGCCGGAGTTCTGGGACAAGGTTCAGCAACTCGACATGTGGACCAACAAAGAAGATCCGGTGATGACGTGCCAGCCGCTCGGGCTTCCGCGTCAGGGTCCACCTCGGCGCATCTTCCAGACCGAGAACGACATCACGTTCATCTACGGGCAGTTCTCCGATGCGGGTGGAGGGCTTGCGGAATTTCGGATGGTCCCGACCGATAACCGCCAGCACGGCGCGAACGCAGAGTTCGCCGCCACGTACTACGGGGACACCGTGGGGCGGTGGGACGGCGACACGCTTGTACTCGACTCGATTGGCTTCGTCGATACAACCTGGATCGGACGCGGCGGATACTTCCATTCCACCAGCATGCACATCGTCGAGAGGTTCAAGCGTGAGGGTGATGCGATCTTCTACGACCTGACGCTCGACGATCCGGAGGTTCTTGCGGAGCCGTTGGTGTTCCCGACACGGATCCTCCGGCGTCAAACGGGTGCGAACGCGGGCCTCATCGGGGAACGCGGCAACTGCGAGACGTCCTTCGAAACGGACGCCGCCGCCACACAGATTCGGCACTAGCCAGGTAGGGCCTAAGGGCGAACCTTCGCAGGCAGCCCCTAGGCCTTCCGTCAGCCCCGATCACTCAGAAATCGAACTGCACCTGCAGCCGCGCGAAGCGCGGACTGAGCAACGTCGTCGGAGTGCCCCAGCTGTTGACTTCGATCGCGGGCGTCGATGGGTCATCGATCGTGTAGGTTTCGTTGATGCCCCGGATCGCGTCGTTGTTGAACAGGTTGTAGATGTCCACCCCCAGGCTCAGGCGCTTGTCACCGAACCTGAGGAGCTTCGACAACTTGAGATCGAAGGTCGTGTAAGCCTCGCTGTACAGATCGCCCGGGTCGAGCAGGTTGACCGTGGTCGTGGTGTTCGTCGTCGTCGTGCCAAGTGTCACGAAGCATCCCGTCTGACCGGCGTTTGCACCCGTGCACGCCTGCGTGGACGTCGAGCGGTACGCGCTTGCGGCCTCCCACTGAATCATGTCCTTGGTGACGGTCGCGTTCGCGTTCAGCTCCGTGCCGGGTCTGTACTGGAAGACGGTGCTTACGAGAACACCGACTTTTGGAATTTCATAAGCGGTGCTGCCTCTCACCGTTGTATCGAAGCGCGTCTTCGGGCGGCACGCCGGGGTATTTCCCTCGCGTGATTTCACGTTCGGAACGCTGAATGCCGAGCCCGCAGCGCGAACCTCGAACTCGCTGTAGCAGGTGTCGCGAACCGCGCGGCCGGTGCTCGTGCCGCCGTTGAGACGAAGACCGCCCCATGGCGCGCGCCAAATGAAGTTGGTGTCCACGCCGCTCCACGTGTACTCGAGATCCTCCGCGAGCGTCACCGCGAACGGTTGCCCCGTCGGCACTGTCGGCTTCGGGTTGGAGACTCCGCGCACACGGTAGCCGCCACCGCCCGGGAGTCTCGCATCCGCCGGGACCTGGAGGTTGTAGAAGTCGTAGCTCTGATTCGTGTAGGCGAAGTTGCCATCCACGCAGGTCTGGACGTCCTGGGCACCATTGAACCGATCGCAGCCGACACCAACTTGATCGGTGAGCGTCAGGTTGAAGTGCTTGATGCGGACATACGTCACCTCTCCTGAGAGGCGAGGCAGAATCTCGCGCTGGAGACCGAGATTGAATTGCCACTCGCTGCGACGTCTTCCCCAGCCTTCGAGCAGCGTTTCGCCGTACGCGTTGCAGTACGCCGCCACTGACGCCGGGATACCCTCTTCGCGACGGCCGCACTGAGTCGTTGCCAGCCCGATCGGTGTGCCCGCCGCATCGAGGCTGAGCGGGTCGCGCCCATAGCGGACCGGATCCTGTCCGAGTATTGGACTGCCACACTCGCCGTTCGGATTGAAGTTCGTCAGATCGCAATCCACCACGCGATTGCCGTTGGTGTCAGTCCACGCACGTTCGAGATCGTTGACCGCCCGCGCTGCCGGGTTCGCGTCGGAGTAGATGCCGCCGATGTTCGCGGCGTTGAGGTACTTGCCCATGTTCCACTTGATCGACGTCTTGCCGTCGCCGGTCACGTCCCACACGGCGCTCCATCGCGGCGTGACGTCGTTGTAGGAGACGCCGTCGGTTGGCGGTGTGCAGTACCGGTTCTGTCCGGTGTATTGGCCGCCCACCTGCACGGGAACGAATGCGTCCGGTCCGATGCACGTCTCGAGGTAGTTGCTCATGGCGTGGTCGTAACGAAGGGCGCCGCTGAGCGTCAGCCGCTTGAGCGTCCACTGATCCTGGACATAGAAGGCGTTGTACATCACGCGCGTGCCCAGCTCGCCGAGGCCGGTGTTGATCGTCACTCGCGAAGGAACAGGCCGACGACCGTCGTCCAGCGTCCCCGCGGTGCCATCGGGCCCGAGCGGAGTGTTGTTCGGATTAGCCGGGAAATAGAGACTGGTATTGCCGCACGACGCCGTTGACAGACAGTTGGCTGCCGGCCAGTCGTAGCGATAGGTCAGTCGCGAATCGTTGACGGTGTTGTGCCTGAATTGGGAAAAGTATCCGCCGTCGTAGCCGAACTTCGCGTGGTGCGCGCCCGACACGTACGCCAGAGAAGCGCGCGTCCGAATGTTGTTGAGATCCCGCGACTCCGCCGCACCACCGAGCCCGTTGTTCAACGCGGCGGAGGGGACCGCGGCGGTGGGGTTGCCCGCTGTCGTATTGACGCGCGGTGAGACGTCATCCATCCCGACCGTCTCGCCAATCTCCAGCACGCGCGGAAGCTCCTTGTGACCCGCGACGTACCGGTGATAGGAGAAGTCGTACAGCTGCGTGTTCACATTCACGCCAGCCTCGAGCAGAACCTTGTTGGTGATCGGGTTCGTCCACGACACCTGGTTCAGTCGCACGGGATGTACCTGACCGGACCACGTGCCTTCGGGAGGCGCCCAACTCGCCACGCTGCCGTTGCACGGATCCTGGCAGGTCAGTCCCTCGTCCCAGAAGAAGTTGAACTTGTTCTTCGGCGTCATTTGATAAGTGACGCGAACGGCCGCTTGCCGTGTCAGGTTCGTGAACGTGAGCGGCTCCTGCGAACGATCCGGCTGATAGTTCGCGCCCCATTTGCCTGCGTTCTTGTTGTTCCACAGCAGCAGTCCCTGGCCGTTGTACGCTTCCTTTCCCCAGGCACGGGCGCTCGCATGGAACCACAAGCGATCGCGCTTGATCGGTCCGCCAAACGATCCCGACACGTCGTGGTCGTCAATCAACGCGTTGACCACGTTGACCGAGGTGTGTGTCCCGTTGTTCTTGCCGAACCATGATTGCCGCGTGTAGCTGGTGAAATAGCCACCACTGAATCGATTGCCACCGGTGCGCGGAATGATGTTGATCGACGCGCCGCCGGTTTCCGATTCGCCCATCGCGCCCGAGACCTGCACGGTGACTTCTGCGGCGTTCGCAATGTCCGCGCTGTAGCCACCAGTCATCCCCATGATCCCTGCGCCGGTCGAGTTGATGACGTTGCCGTCCACCATGACGCGCCCCTGAGTCAACGCGTCAGTGTCAGTGGACGAGGTGTGGGCGGCCAGGTTGTAGATGTTGTTGTTGCACCACACGCCGGCACCCCCAACGCAGTCCGCGCCGAGGCCGGCAGGCGTGAGCCCGGGAGTCAGTGTCAGCAAGCTGCGGATGTTGCGCGCTGTCGGGAGGTCGCGTATCTCGGCTCCAACAAACGTGGTGGCTTGACGCGCCGTTTGTACGTCAACGGTCGGTGTGGTTCCTACCACCGTCACAGTCTCGGCAAGCTGGCCGACTGTCATCGTCGCATTCACGGGCGCAGTGAAGCCGCTCGACAGAACGATGTCGTCATGCTCCTGTCTAGTGAATCCGGGCAGTGCGAAGGTGACCTTGTACGTGCCTACAGGCAGGTTGGTGATGCGATATTGACCGCTGTCGTCGCTGTTCGCCGATCGAACTTTCTCAATGAGCGCCGGGCTCGTCACCTCCACGAGCACGCCGGGCAGAACTGCACCGGAAGGGTCCCGGACGGTACCGGCGATCTGCCCCTGTTGAGCAAACGCGCTCTCCGTCGTCCACAGAGTTACCGCGACTATCAAGGTAGCTGTCAGGGCTCGTGGCATCACCGATCCTCCTCAGCTCCCCGTGGGTGGATTGCCCGCGGTTGGTGTTAACGATTAGTTAACGTTGTAAAGAACTTGAACGTGGTGCACTATCTACGCCTGCAAGCCGGCGCTGTCAAGACTGTTATGTCTGTTTATGAGTGTCTTGATTCGCAGCTTCTTCCTCGCATCGGGCGCATGTGCTGCGCTCGTCGTGTTTCCCGGGATCGCTTCCGCGCAACGAGAGGTCTTCGTCGACGGAATCGTCGAGCTGGGCACAGCACTTGACGGCACATTCGGTGATGAAGGCGCGAGCATCGCACCTGCGTTAGACCGGCTGAGCAACGCGCTCACCAAACGGAAACAGACCGATCCGCCTCTTCAGCGGAAATCCACCGACGCGCCAGTAATTCCACTTGCAAGGTACGCAAAGGGCTACGCACAATTCGCCGCCGGTGACTACGACGGCGCGGTCGCAGAGCTGCGAAGCGCAGCGGCGACCGATCCTCTGATCACCGATCCGGCGGCGCGATCCGTCGCGATCATGCGAGCCGCCTCGGCGCTGCGCGAAGGCCGCCTGTCAGACGCGCGCTCGCTCCTCGATCACGCGAATACACTGCCGGACTCGTCCGAGGCGCACCGCATACTCGGCTTGATCCACTGGGCAAGCTCTGAGCACGACAAGAGCATCGAACAGCTCACCATGGCCATCGACAGGGACCCGCGCAACGAGCGCTCGTATCTCGCTCGTGCCCGCGTGCTGAGTGTGTCCGGCCGGAATGACGATGCACTGCGTGCCCTGCTCGAAACGGTTCAGGCGTTTCCTGATTCTTCGCTCGCGCACTGGTGGCTCGGATTGCAATACGAAGCGCTCAATCGTCATACCGATGCGCGGCGAGAAATCGAATACGCGACCGCGGGAGCCATCGTCGGACGGGCAAGCCTTTACATGGCAATCGGCCGCCTTGCCGGCAATGCCACCGATGTGGCGGCCGCGATCGACGCCTTCTCGCGCGCGGTTGACGCGAACCCAAACGATCCGGCTGCGCACAAGTACTTAGCCGGCGCGCTCCTGCAGCAGGACCGCGTGAACGAAGCGTTGATCGTGCTCGGGGCCACCGTGCAGATCGATCCGCGGGACGGCGACGCACACGCAGGGATCGGCCGGATCCACCTGGACGCAGGCAGGTATGCCGAGGCCGTGGAGGCGCTGAGGCGCGCGGTCGAAGTCGCGCCGACCCATGTCGAGGCGCGCTATGCGCTGGCCACCGCGCTCATGCGAGTGGGCAAGACGCAGGAAGCGTCGCAAGAGTTCGATCGTGTCGAGGAGGCGCAGCGCCGCGCGTTCGCCGAGAGAAGGCGCGCCATGTCGCTCGATGTCCAGAAGGAAGAGGCTGCACGTGAGCGCGCCACGTCCGAGAAGGTGGGGAGGTGAGTCGGTCGACGTGCCCTGTTGTGGCGGTGATTGTGACCGTCGCGATCGCTGCCGTCGTCAACGGGCAGGCGCCGAGTGGGGGAGTCTCAGCAACGGGAGTAGCTGTGCGATTCACCGAGATCAGCCACGAGGCTGGTGTGGACTTTCTGCACGTCAACGGAGCGAGTGCAGACAAGCACCTGGTTGAAACGATCGGCTCAGGCGGCCTGTTCTTCGATTACGACGATGACGGCTGGATCGACATCTTTCTCGTGGATGGCGGATCGTTCGCAGATCCAGCCGTTGCGCAGCGAGCGCGCCATCGTCTTTTTCGAAACCGTGGTGACGGCACGTTCGAAGATGAAACGGGCCGGTCTGGCATTCGTCATCGTGGTTACGGGATGGGCGCTTGTGCCGGCGACTACGACAACGACGGCTGGGTCGATCTCTACGTGACCGGCTTCGGGCCGAACACGCTGTATCGCAACACCGGCACGAAGAGCTTCACCGACGTGACGACCGCGACGCCCGCCGGCTTGTCGTCGTGGAGCACGGCCTGTGCGTTTGCAGATCTCGATCGGGATGGGGACCTCGATCTGTTCGTGACCAGCTACGTGGCCACTGACCCGAAGCACAGTCGGTTCTGCGGCAGTGCCAACTCGAAGACGCGGTTCTATTGCCACCCGCTTCTTTTCGAGCCGCTTCCGAACGTTGCGCTCCGCAACAACGGGGACGGCACGTTCACGGACGTCAGCGCGGCGTCGGGCATCGGTGCCTATCGCGGGAACGGCCTCGGTGTCGTCATCGGAGATTTCGACGAGGACGGATGGCCTGAGGTGTTTGTCGCCAACGACAGCATGCCGAATTTCCTCTTTCACCGTACCGCCGAGTGGCGTTTCACCAACGTCGCACTTCGCGCGGGCGTAGCCGTGGCAAGCGACGGGCGGGCGCGCGCCGGGATGGGCACCGACGCTGGCGACTACGACGGCGACGGGAAGGTGGACCTGGTCGTGACGAATCTCGATTCGGAGATGCACAGTCTCTATCGTGGTCTGGGCGACAGATTGTTCGCGTATGCCACACCGGAGAGCGGCATTGGGCCGGCGACATTGCCCTTCGTCGGATTCGGTGTGGTGTTCTTCGACTTCGACAACGACACGCAGCTCGATCTCGCGATTGCCAACGGGCACATCATGGACAACGCGCCGCAGTATCGCGCCGGCGCCACCTACGCGCAGCGCAATCAGCTGTTTCGTAACGTCTCACGGAGTCGCTTCGGGGACGTCAGCCGCAGCGCCGGCACTGGCTTCGCCATCGAGAAAGTGAGTCGTGGCCTCGTGTCGGGCGACATCGACAACGACGGCGATCTGGATCTCCTGGTGACGAACAACGGCCAGTCGGCGGACCTCCTCCGCAACGAAGGTGTCAGCGGCAACGCGCTCCTCGTTCGAACAATCGGAAAGAAGAGCAATCGCGATGGCGTCGGCGCACAGCTGAAGCTGACGATCGCGACGCACACGCAAGAACGAGAAGTGAAAGCCGGGTCGAGCTATCTCGGTCAGAACGATCGACGGCAGCACTTTGGCCTCGGGTCAGCGACGCGGGTCGATCGACTCGAAGTGCGGTGGCCGAGCGGACAGACTGATCTCCTTCAGAACATCGAAGCGAATCAGATCATCACGATTCGGGAAGGGGACGGCATCATCAGCGCCAAGCAATTTACACCCTGAGGGAGGTTCGTCTTATCGCGGAGGCTCACCATGCGCCGATTTCTGATCGGGAACTTTGTGTGTGTGTCGCTCGCTGTCGCGCCTGTCGCCGCCTATGCACAGGCATCCATCGTGGGTTCCGTCAAAGACAATTCGGGAGCGGTCATGCCCGGTGTGACCGTCGAAGCCTCGAGCCCAGTGCTCATCGAGAAGGCGCGCTCGGCCATCACCAGCGGAACAGGTCAATATGCGATCGTCGACTTGAGGCCAGGCACCTACACGGTGACTTTCACCCTGCCTGGGTTCAACACCGTCAAGCGCGAGGGGATTGAGCTGACGGGCAATTTCGTGGCAAGCGTGAACGTTGACATGCGTGTTGGAGCCCTCGAGGAAACCATCACCGTCAGCGGTGAGGCACCGGTTGTAGACGTCACGAGCTCGAAGAGGCAGCAGACGATCAGCGGCGACGTGATTGCCGCGATTCCCTCGAGCCGTCAGTACTTCGGCCTGACCACTTTGGTGCCCGCGCTCAACATCCAGGGGAATGACATCGGTGGCGCATCGGGGCCGATCTTCAGCGTGTTTCAGATCCATGGTGGTCGGCGCAACGAGGGCCAGGTGCTCGTCGATGGGTTGAGCATGGGGTTCCAGGGCATGGGCGTGTCCTTTTATGTGCCCGAAGTCGGCACTGCACAGGAGGTCACGTTCAGTCTGTCGGGTGGTCTCGGCGAGGCGCCCACAGGCGGTCCACAGATGAACATCGTCCCGCGCGCGGGTGGCAACACGTTCAGCGGCAGTCTGTTTGTGACCGGTGCAAACGGAGCGTTGCAGGGCGACAACATCACGCAAGAGATCCGGGACGCTGGCCTGACCGGACGAAACGAGCTGAAAAGGTTGTGGGAGGTCAACCCAGCGCTCGGTGGTCCGATCAGGCGCGATCGTCTCTGGTTCTATGGGACGTTCCGTCACCAGGGCAATCGGCAACTCGTCGCCGGCATGTTCGAGAACAGGAACGCGGGAGACCCCACGAAGTGGACCTACGATCCCGATCCCAGTCGTCAAGCCGTCGACGATGGGACGTGGAAGAACGGGTCGCTGCGTCTGACGTGGCAGGCAACGCCACGGAACAAGTTCAACGTCTGGTGGGACGAGCAGACTGTCTGTCAGCACTGCATCGGCGGTGGCTCACGGACAGGCCTCGTTTTCGCCGGCGGCATTCAGTCGCCCGAAGCGCACGGCCGGACCGAGGGTTTCCCGCAGCGAATGGCGCAGGCCTCGTGGTCGTCGCCCGCCTCGAATCGGGTGCTGCTCGAAGCAAGCCTCGGGCTTGGGCCGGACATCCAGTTCGGAGGTCTGCAGAAGAACTCCTACGACAAGACGTTGATTCGGGTCACGGACCAGGGCGGCGCGATTCCGAACCTCGCGTACCGGGCAGCATTCTGGTCGCGTCCGCGAGGACTTACTCGCGTCGCGCAAGGATCGCTGTCGTATGTGACCGGCTCGCACAATGCGAAGTTCGGCGGGCGATATCACTACAACGATTCGTTGGGCGTGAACTTCTACAACGACAGCCAACTGGCCTACACGTTCTTGAACGGGGCGCCCACGCAGTTGACGATGTTCGGCAACCACGACGTGCGTCAGCTTGTGACGCAAGGTATGGCGTCCGTGTACGCCCAGGATCAGTGGACGCGGGGGCGGCTCACTCTCCAGGGCGGTGTGCGCTTCGAACACCTGAGTGCCGAGTTTCCCGATCAGCAGATCGGCCCGAACCTGTACATACCTGTCGCCATTACGTTCCCCGCCCGGGACAGCGGCGTTGGCGTCAAGGACATCATGCCGCGCATCGGCGCCGCCTACGATCTGTTTGGCAACGGAAAGACGGCCGTCAAGGTGTCTCTCGGCCGCTACGTGACGCCGACGAATTCGACCGAGGCGTACGCCGGTGGTCAGAATCCGATCAATCGCGTGGCGACGACGACGAACCGGTCGTGGACCGATGGCAACCGGAATTTCGTGCCCGATTGCGATCTCCTGAATCCGGCGCTGAATGGCGAGTGTGGACCATGGTCGAACCAGAACTTCGGGAAAGAGGTCTTCACCACCACTTACGATCCCGACCTTCTCACCGGCTGGAACAAGCGCGAGTACAGCTGGGACTGGACGACGACCGTCAGTCAACAACTGGCACCGCGAGTCTCAGTCGAGATGAGTTATGCGCGGCGCGTGTGGGGAAACTTCCAGGTGACTGACAACCGCGCCGTCGGGCCTGCCGACTTCGACCCATTCACAATCGTCGCTCCGCAGGATCAGCGGTTGCCGAACGGCGGCGGCTATTCGCTGCAGTTCTACGACATCAACCCGGCGAAGTTCGGACGGTTCGACAACTTCATCACGTTCTCGGACAACTTCGGCAAGCAGACGTATCACTTCAATGGCTTCGACGTGAACGTGAATGCCCGCTTCCCGTTCGCGCTGACGTTGCAGGGTGGCTTCAGCACCGGCAATATGACGGAAGACGATTGTGAGGTCGGCGAGCAAGTGCCGGAGATTTACATTCTGCCCGGCAGCGGCGGCACGCTCTCGGCCGTCCAATCAATCGCCCAATGGTCGCGGAACTATTGCCATCGTGAGTCCGGGTATCTGACGAACGTCAAGGCACTGGCGACGTACACCGTCCCAAAGATCGACGTGTTGATCAGCGGGACGATTCAGAGCAAGCCGTACGTGGGATCGAATTTTCCCAGTGTCGCGTCGCAGAGCATCCCCGCAAATTCGGTGACGCCCAACGCTCTGATTGCGCCAAGTCTCGGGCGGCCACTTGCCGGGGGAGCGCCCGTCACTCTGCTTGGGCTCGTCCAACCGGGAGACAAGTACGGCGACCGGCTCAATCAAGTCGATCTCCGGTTCGGTAAGCTCCTGCGCTTCAGTGGCACGCGTACGCTCGTGGCGTTGGATTTGTTCAACGCGTTCAATACGAACACGACCGATGTGTATCAGACGTTTTACGGTGCGACGTACTTGAACCCGTCGTCGATCATGGCGGCGAGGCTCGCAAAGATCAGCATGCAGTTCGATTTTTGACGGAGAGCTCACGGGATTACCGCCGTCAGCGCGATGTTGCTGACGGCGGCCGCGCCGCGGCGCAACCACCAGAGGCGAGGCTTGGGCGGCACGCAAATGAGCGGCTTGGCATCTGGCGGCCCGGCTGACGTGATTGGCGCCGCCAGCGGATCGATTGACGCGTCATCGAGCACGGCGCCGATGCCGTGAGCGAGATGCGTGCGGCCGTAGTGCGTCAGCATCGCCCGCGGTGACAGTACCGGTGAGATCGCGAAACCCGAGAGCAACTCCTGTCCTGGAATCACGGGCCGCTGGAGCGCCAGAAACGGCCCAGTGAATCCGGCCATGTTGAGCGAGACGAAATACGTCGTCGCTTCAAAGACGCCGCGTCCCCACGGTGGAAGGCGCGACGAGACCGAAGCCTGCAGCGTGCCGATATCCGGGAGTATCTGACCCGACAACGACCACCACCGCCGCTTGCGCTCACGGAGTGGAATCGTCAGGTCCGCCGTGGCGCCATCCTCCTGGCGCGCGATGCGAATGTTCGCCAGCGTGAGCGGTTCGAAGACGCCGATGGCGTTGATTCGCGCGAGGCTGCGCCGCAGTTGTTCGACGTCGAGCATTTGGCGCTCGTAGATCGTCATTGCGCGGCGGAGCGAAGAGTCGTTGATCCCGGAGTGGCCGGTGAAGTCGATACGCCCGACCGCATAAGCGGATCCCTCCGAGATGCGCGCGGTCAGTTCCAGCTGTTCGCCCGTGCCGGCGGACTCCACTTCGGCAGTGAAATCAAGGTGCCCTTGCGCTTCGGCGCTTCGCCGCGCGTCAATCAGGCACGCGCACAACTCGTCCATCGCCGAGGGGCCGGTAAAGCGCACTTCGCGCGGAGGAACCGGCGGCTGAGCAGCCGCCGTTGCAGGAGCGATGACGGCCAGCGACAGCGCCAATGCGGCGGATTTCATGTCCCTTCAGTTAGATGTCTCACGTGAGCATTCGGCCGTGTTAATGTCACGGCGCCATCGCGGAGGATCACCTATGAGAATCGGTTCGTGTGTCATCGCTGTGCTGCTGATGGCGACCTCCGCCCTCGCGCACCACAGCAACTCGGCGTTCGACGGCGACAAGGTGACGGTCCTGACGGGCACAGTCGTCGAGTGGAAGTGGACGAACCCGCACGTGTGGATCATTTTGTCGGTTGACGACGGCAAGGGCGGCAAGGCGCAATGGTCGATCGAGGGGCGTACGCCCGGTCAGTTGGTCCGCGCCGGCTGGTCGAAAACCACTCTCAAGCAGGGCGAGACGATTACGGTAGATTTCAGCCCGGCGAAGGACGGCAGCCCCACCGGCCTCCTCACGCGCGTCAGGCGTGCTGATGGCAGCGTGGTCGGTGATCCAGCGCCGCCGCCGGCTCAGTAGCGACAAGGTCAAAGGGCAAAGGTCAAAGGTTAAAAGTCGAAGGAGACCATCATGTCGAAGACCGTTGTCACGCGTTCTTCGGTCCTTCTGTGCGTGCTGATCGTGTCGACGGCATTGCTTCGCGCGCAAGGAACGCAGCCACCGGACTTCACCGGGGTGTACGCGCCCATCGATCCGTTTGGCCAGGCAAGAACCGCTGGAGGGGGCCGCTCCGCCACGCCTCCAACAACTCCGCCGCCAGCGGGGACTCGCGGAGATGTGCCGCCACCACGACCTGTGCTGGTTCTCGACGGACGTGCAGGCCGGCCGGACAACGCACCGAAGCTGACACCTGCGTACTTGGAGAAGTGGGAAGTCATCCGGAAGTCACGCATGGCTGGATCTGATGAATACGATCCGAACGCCAGGTGTCTCTCTGCCGGCATGCCCGGCATGATGTCGATGACCTACGGCATGGAGATTCAACACACGAAAGACAAGATCACGATGTACGGCGAGCTGAACGACGTGTATCGCCGGATTTTCCTGGACGGCCGCAAGCCGTTGCAGAAGACGCTCGACGATCCGACGTTCGCCGGGTATTCCACGGGGCGTTGGGAAGGGGACACGCTCGTCGTCGACACCGTGGCCATTCGCGAGGACACGCTGTTCGACACGTTCTCGCCGCACAGCGATCAGTTCACCGTGCGCGAGCGCATCAGGTTCACGTCGCCTGGTGTTCTCGAGGATCGGATCACAGTGACCGACCCGAAGGCGCTGCTCGAGCCCTTCACCTCGGTTCGTACGTATCGGAAGGCGTCGGCGCCCAACGACGAGTTGCGCGAGTTCTCGTGTGCGGAGGGACTGGGGACGACGAAGTAGGCAGCCCGTGTACCCGATTGCTCTCTAGAAGGATGGTCCGGTCTTGTCGCGGAGGCGAGCGAACCACGCCTCGAAATCGCTGAATGACATCTTCTTGCGTGGACCGGCGCCCGATACCTGAAGCGCCTCCTCGGCGACGTGCTGGCCCAGCGCCCGGTAGGCCTCGAACTGGTCCTCGTCAAAGAACTGATCGGCCGTGGACTGGTGCGGAAACAGCGGCTCACGGTGGCGATACTCCCGGACCATTTCGCCCTCGTCGCCGGTGAACGACGACTTCAGGTAGAGCAGATAGCCTTCCTCAGGAGCTCCGTCCGCAGTTGTCGGCGGGTATGTGATCGTTCCCACCGTCCAGTGCCGGCCGCAGACGGCGCTTTCGCTGTCTTCCTTCGATTTCCGAAGACGGATCGCATCCAGGTCGATCTTGATCTCGATTCCGAGGTCGATCGACGCGCACCGCATGAGCGTTGCCAGCCCGTTGAAGTGGTGGTTGGGGTCGGCCTCCCCATCGCCGATGATGATGTACTTGCATCGACGACGCACCAACTCGATGGCTGCGAGGTTTTCAATGTGGCCACCGTCAGAAAGATTGACCCAGCGATGCGTCTCGTCGAGTTTGCCGAGCATCTCCAACAGGAATGCCACAGGTCGAACCCGCCAACGGAAACGCTCGCTCAGCGTCTCGTGGTGCTGGATCAGGTACTGACCCTCTGTGACCGTATCACCAGGCTTGACCATAACCGTGTCGAACCTTGAGAACGGATAGGTGCGATAGTCCGCGGTATTCTCCGCTCGCACCGTCACAAGAGATGCGCCGTTCGTCGCGTGTTCGACGGCGATGACCGTTCCAGCAAGGTCGCCTCTACCCCACGGCGCTCGAGGCCGCACCAGCGGCTGACCGGCCGTGATCGGCTGCCCATCGTCCACGAGGAGTGTCGCGTCGCCAGGAAAGCGATAGCTCCGCTGCACCTCACCGTTGTCGCTCGGCTCGACAACGACGACGGCTTGATCGGTCGTCGTCTGGATCGTCGCCGTTCCTGTGATCTCGCTCTTTGCCCGCGAACGCATCAGCGTACTGATGCTGGAGCCCAGATACCCGCCGCCGGAAACGGTGGACATGTAGTCCAGGTGTTCAAAGGCACCGTATTGACGCAGTGCCTGACTCACTCCCAGATTGAAGACCGCCGAGCGAATGCCACCGCCCGAGAAGCCGATGCCGACGAGCCCATGCTCGACGGCAGGCACGTCATTCTTGCCATTCTTCACGCGGCGTCGTGAGCCATCTGCGTAGACAAGCCCCCACCGTTTTTCGATCTCCGCCAACTCAGTCGCGAAGACCTCGTCGAACCCGAAGCCGCGGTTCCTTGCCGTGTCGTGTCCCTCCAGACGCCCAGGGTTCGGAACCCAGAAGCCCAGGCGGATGTTCAGCAAGGTCATGAACGCAACGAGAAACGGGGACGTGGCGCGTCCCATGTTCGGCGAGGCAGCGGCAGCCGAAATTGCCATGGCGGTGGCCAGATCCATTTGCGGAAAGACCTGCTCCATGGTTTCGCTTCGGCAGTAGCCGGTGCGGGCCCCGCCGATGAAGCGCCGACTGAAGATGAAGAAGTCGCTTCGCCGATCGCGGATGCTCGAGTCTTTGCTGCCTTGAAGGTTGAGCGCGACGTTGACGATGTGGTACGGCGCGGTGGAGCCGGCCTCGTAACAGCAGATGTCGTCGAGATCGATGTCGTCTTCGATGTCGATATCGCCCTTCGTATCCTTCCCGACGAGAAAGGCCGACGCCAGCCGATCGCGGTAGAGGCCGTGGATGGATGTCAGATTGACGTCGACGGTGAGCCAGCAGCCGAGCCAGATCACGACCATCAAGAGAGAAACGAAGATCACTTTCGGCACCAAGAGAGCCTTGGTGACATCTGATTTCAGCTGGGACAGGCCCTCTTTCTCCAGTCGGCCGTGAACACCGAACATCAATTTGGCGATCAGGTTGTCCGTGATCGTCGTGTTCAGGACCCAGAACCTCGCGGTCCAGAGCTGCGCAAGGTGCGTTTCATCGAGGAGCTGCGGGTCGTGCGTGGCGAAACCCTCAACGATGATTTCCGTCTCTGAATGCGTCTCTTCAGCGTTCAGTACCCTTTTGATCAATTCCCTGATCGCGAGCCTCGCAAGTGCGCCAGGCTCATTTCCTACGGCCTTGCCGGCCAGGAGCAGGCGGTCCCTGTAGGCATCCGGCAGCTCATATGGCTTGAGGTTCCAAATCCTGTCTCTGTCATCGCGGCTGCGATCTGTTGGCGTGCGCTGAACGCGCCCTCCCTCGCCGGAAGTGGGGAAGGCAGTGGCGATGAGCTCTTCCAGTGGCCGCGTCTCCAGAACGCCAAGAAACGCCTGCAACCTGTCGCTGTCTACGACCTCGATCACAAACGGTCGCTCTGCAGCCGAGCCATCCTGATAGGTCGTCCGTACGATGATGGTGTGTCTGGATGCCGACAGCAGCGTAGCGTCGGCCACGGTCACCACGCCATCCGATACGCCGATGGCAAATCGTCCGCCGGCGTCATCGGTCAGGCTGTAGACGATCGAGTCGCCGCTGCGGGGATCGTTCTGCGGGTCAGCGGGACCCACTGCGGTCCCAGTGGCGGCGTTGGCTTCCACCGTGTGGAACTCCGGCCTGCCCAACCCAAAGGCCAGGGCCCTCAGGTGATCCACGTCGAAGTCCACGAGCGCGCGACGGGCGAGCGCTTCTCCAGCCGCCTTGGCGATTTCCTCCGCTGTCGGTTCTGCCTGCAGTGTCTCTTCGTCCGCGCCGCGAGCCGTACTCTGAGGTGTGCCATGAAAGAGAGCGAGGTTCAGCTCGGCATCTTCGACCGGCGCCTTCGGGTGAGACTGTGCCAGCAGGGCAAGTGCGCGGGCCGTGGCAATCGTCTCGTTTTCGTAGCCTGGTGCCCCCTTGCTTGGAAAGGACGGAAGGGCGTCTTCCAGAAGGATGGTTCGCTTGATTCGCGCGAGGAACGCTCTTCTGGCCTCTGGATCGGACTCCGGTGGAAACAAGTGTGTGAGTATTTCCTCCGTCGTGAGCTGTCTGGCGAGTTCTTCCTTGCCTGCCAGCCTTGCGATTTCGGCCTTACCCGGTGACACGTCTTTGAACTTGTCTTCAACGGTCTTGTAGAGCCGTTCTTCGCTCATCAGGACCGCGATGTCGGTGACGCTCCTCCCTCGCAGCAGTTGTTCAGCCTTGTCGATGATCGCGAGATCGCAGCCGGCGACGGCTTCTGTGAACCGTGCGCGAACCTGTCGTAACAAGTCTTCGTCGCTGCCCGGGTTTGTCTGGCTCGCTTGATCAATCGAGGCCGGGGCGCAGTCTTCGATGAGCCTGCTTTGCAACAGCTCGGCGACCCGCTCGTCCGCGCCTTCCTTCTGTGCGATCGTCTCGATCAGTGTGCGATGAGCAAGCTCAGTCAACTTGTCGCGGAGCGGTTTCAAGCTCAATTCGTCTTGCGCCGACAGCCTGTCCGCCAACGAGACCAATGAGAACGAGTGCTCGGGATCGATCGCCGTCGGGCTCACCTGAACGAATGCGTCGACAAGCGCTGTGATTTCCGGCGCCAGCTTCTGCCTGTCGGACAATCTTTGGAACTGATCCGCCAGTTCACGAGCCCTCTGCACCGCAGTGAACAGATCCTGGGAGCTCTTCTGCGCCTCGATGACTGCGCGATTACCGAGTTGGATGACCGCCGCGCCCACCATGAGGCCGACCACACCGACACCGACGATCGCAGCGATTTCTCTCTTGCTGGCGAACGCCTTTCGGCGCACACCCACAGCGATGGCGATCGGAATGGCGATCACCGCGACCACCGGTACGACGAGAGGGCTGTACATCAACGAGCGCGACGGCGGCAGACCATAGAGCAGGTAATCCGTGACCGTGAGGACGACGACCAGGGGAACGAGCAACCCGAGGATGCCGATCAGCACGATCGCAATCTGTCTCTTCGCTCCGCCGAGGATCGATAGCAGCCGGCCGGATCCGCCCAGCAGGGCCAGCCCGCCGGACGTCGTTGCGATCCCCGCCTGCCAGCTGAATTGTCCGAGCTGGATCCGGTCGTGGACGAATTCGAGGGCCCACGGCAACGATTCAAGGGCGGCGAGCGCGACGGTCGCAAGCAGGAGGGCGCCGAACGATCGCTCGTAAAGGCTGCGCTGTTTGACCGAGCTGTCGCTGCCAGTCTCTACGCTCCTGCTGTGCGCGAAGATCCTGAACAGCGGCAACAAGACAGGGAACAGCAAAATCCAGATGACGGCGCACCCGAACACCAAGGACGTCAGGCGGAACGGATGCTCACGCATCCAATGGTGGGAGTATGCGAGGACGATCGCCACCAGGAGCAGGTAGGGCAGGAAGATCAAAAAATTGATGATCATCCCGCGTCCCAACACGGCGCCGGCCCGCAAATAGTCGAAGAGGCCGCGGGCGGCCATGTAGTTGGAATGATTGCGGAGCCAGGTGAGGTACGGAGACTCCTCCGGACCTCCGGTCAGCGGGAAAGGAAACTCACCGGATCCGGGCGTTTTCATCCTGACCTGAACCCCATTCGCACGTGACGACAGAGTGTCGCTCGAGATTTAGCGGGCTTTCCGTATAGCGCCGGCCACTGCCGTTGCGGTCTGCCGTTTCGCCACACCTGCAACCGCCCACCCACGCCGGTTTTCTTTTTGAGAAAGGGCATAGAACCGGGCGAGGACCATCCTGGGGGAGGGGGGTGCCTCTCGGAAGGACATCTGGTCGGCCGATTGAACGGCGCTTGTGACGACCGCCTGAAGTGTTGTGCTCGCTTCCTTCATCTCCTCTTGAAGTTCCTCGAGGGTGATCTCGTTCTCTTGCTCGTCGTCGCCCTGGTCCGAGAGCGCGATCATGATCTCGTCAAACAGATACCCGTCTTCATACTGCTCGTCTTCGTCCAGGCCCAATTCATCAAACAGGTCATCGAGCTCGTACTCGAGGTCCTGCGCCAGTTCTTGAGGAGTGAGCGAGTCCAGGTCATCGTCCTGAGCCGAGAGCAGGAACCCTGAGCCAGCCAAGATGACTGCGAGGCTCAGTCCAAGTCGCCAGTTGTGCATGTTCCACCTTTTACTCTTCAGTCCCTGTCCTTGTCGATGATGAAGCGCACGGCGACGGGGATGTGATCTGAGAACTTGAACTGCTGGAAGCCACCGGGCTTGCTGCCCGGCATCGGCTTCGTGAAGCCTTCCACGCTCACGTCGGAACGGATGATGATCTGTTCTTTCTCATCGCCCTTGGGCATGAACGGTACCGTGTCGCTCGTGATCGCGATGTGATCCAGCAGGCGGCCGCTCGCGAATCGAGTGATGGCGCCGCGATCGCCCTCCTTGCCGTGTTTCGCGGCCATCCCCACTGACAGCAGCTTCATCTTCTTACTCTTCGCAAACGCCTCGAGGCCCTGGCTCGCCTCCTCGGCGTTCATATCGCCCATGACGAGAAAGTCCTTCTCGCCGTGCTCGTCGAGCCCTTTGGTCACCCACTTTTCGAGCGCTTTCGATGCCGCCTGGCGCATGCCGGTGCCCGTGTCCTTCAGGCTGGGATCGGTGGACTTCGTGTGCACGATCGCGCAACGAAAGTCGAATGCCTTGCTACTGCCTTGCACCACGCGGACATCGCAGAGCAGGGGATCGCGCTCGAACACCTTCTTCATGATCTTCTTGCCGGTCTTCTTGTCGGTCACCTGCACTTTGCCGTCGAACAGTCCGTCGGGCAGCACCAGCTTGCGCACACGCGTGGTGTCCTTGCGGAAGATGCAGGAGCTCTGCTGACCGCCGCCCGGGACTGCCTCGAAGCCGTACTCCAGGTTGCCGCGCGCGTTCAGGGCATCGACCAGCTCCGCGATCGCCTCGCCATCGGTTTCCTGCAGGGCCCAGAAGTCGCAGCGAAACGTATCCATGTACTCCGCGATCGTCTCGACCCGCCCCTTCTTCGCCGAGCCATGGAAGTGCTGGATGTTCCACGAGACGATGTCGGCGACCGACGGCTTGCCCTTCAGGAAAGGCACGACGATGAACGGGCTGACCGGGTTGGGTGGCGGCGTTGATGGAAGATCGAGACCGACCTCGCCAAACAGACCGCTCGGCGGAATCGACTCGCGCAGCAACTCCTTCGCGCTGCTCACGACCGCCTTGGATTTGTGGGCGCGCTGTTCCATGAGCATTGCGTCCACGCGATCGCGGATTGACTTGGGAAGACCGTCTGTCTTCATCCCTCGCAGCAGCTTGAGCATGCGAGCGAGATCGGGCGTCGCCTTGCCTCGATCCACGTACTGAAACGGTCGCGACCATCCCATGGCGCCGACGAACTCGAGAAACGCAGCGGTGGCATTGTCAGGTTTCTTTGCCAGGTCGAAGCGCTTGGCGGCCTCGGTGATCTCCTGCCATGCATCGAACTCGGCGAGTGGGTGCCGGAGATACATCGCTTCCAATGCGCCGGGTGTCGTCCAAAGCTTCTCCGCGAAACGCTGCGTCTGCATGTCAGGCGAGACGATCGTGATGTCGAGCGGATTGGCAAAGGCCACCTTGTTGCCGTCCACGCCTGCGAGCTCGGTCCACACGCGATAGCGGCCCGGCACGGTAAACAGCGGCCCCCGCGCTGCCAGAAACAGCGGAATCGGATGCGACCTCAGAGGTTCTGCGCCTAAGACCTGGAGTGCCGTTGGCGCGCGCATGCAGACGCGAAGCGGTGGCGCGTAACGCTCGCGATGCCCGTCAGGCCACTCGATGACGAACCTTATGAAACCTTCGCTCGGATCGAGCGCATCGGGCACGCGGACTGGCAGGCGGCCGGTCACCTCGACTGCCACCTCGACGAAGATCGGTTCACCGACGTTGTAGTAATCCTTCTCCGTCTTCAGGCCCAGCGCGACGTCCGGTGCCTGACGCAGCGGGTTAGACCCGAGCTGCGTGAGCCGGGGGTTTGCCGTGCCGCCCAGGTAGATCGAGCTCGCGCCTTCTTCGTACACGCCGAACTCGAACCCGCCGCTGCCAATTTCGCGCGGCGTCGCATGGCGAAGATGGTGCTGCTCGAGATCGTCGAAGGTCTGCTCGAACGCCGCCCAGAACTCCGACGTGCCGTTGTGACCGGGACCAGCCTCGGTGCCCAACGGGAACAGGTGCGGGTAGTTCATCCACGACAGCGCCGCCGGTCGCCCCTTGTCGAAGCTGTGGAGCATGTTGAGCGCATGACCGATCTCGTGGACAAGGGTGAACACGTACTCGCGTTGGCGCTCTTCGCTGCTGACCCGCGGATCCGACAGCAAGGGGTGACGGCCGAAGATGGCGACGCCTTCGCGCGGCCGTTTGTTGAGATCGCCGGCACCGAAGTCGTACATCACGCCAAGCACGTTCCTGCCGTTCTTCCCGGCAAGGTAGTTGGCGACGAACACGTGCGCGTGCAAGCGATCGGCCGGCGACACGTTGCGACGCGCACGCATGGCGCGGTGCAACTCGGCGTAGGTGAACCCGTCCTTGGCCGAGCCTTCGGACTGGCCGCCCTCGAACGGGTCAGCAATCACCTGCACGTCGAAGCCAGCGGCGGCGAATGCCGACTCGATGCTGATCTCGTTGCCCGCGCGATTCTTGAATGAGCGGTAGAAGGGCATGCCCGACAGGCCGTCAACCTCGATCGTCAGCTTTCGCAGCCGGCTGCTCGACCACTCGGCGCGACCGGCGATGACGTCCCTGAAGCCGCCCTCCAGATCGACTCCAAGCTGGAACACGCCGACGCCGCGATCGTCGGCCTTCAGTTCGACCGTGCCCGTAAACAGGCGCGGGTTGCCGCGAAATTGCACCACGCCCGAGACCACGCCGTCAGCGAACGTTGGTGCCATTGCGATGAACGACGCGACGAACGTGGACCGGAGGTTGATATCACCGCTGACCGCGGCGTGCGTCCCCGTCGGGTCAATGCGGATCTCAACGGTCAGCTCGTCGCTGACACCACGATAGGTTCCACTTCGCATGGCAATCTCTCAGTTGGGTGCTGAAGGTTTGACCGTACGGACGGTCCGGGACCGGGATTTTCTCAAGGAGCGAGGCGCGCGTCTACATCAAACGAAGGCGGAGACTTCGTTTGGTTTGCGACGCAGCAGCGCAGGTCCGCGGAAGCTTCAGGAATGACGACATGGAAGAGCTGAATTCCGACGGAAGTGTCGTAGCAGGATCTCGCGACGAACGCGCTTATCATAGCGACTGTGACGTCGCGAGTTCGTGCGAGTGCGCTGGTCTTGATCGTTGCGCTCGGCGCGACGTCACTTCAGGCCATCGACATCTGGACCGTGGGCTTCGACAACACCCGCCAGGGGTGGAACAAGTTCGAAACCGTCCTCACGACCGCCAACGTTCCCAAGCTTCGCAAGACGCGCGAGTTCGTCGTTGACGAAAAGATCGACGTAACACCGCTCGTCGTCGGCGACAGGCTTTATGTATTCACGATGACGAACACCGCGTTCGTCTTCGATGTCAACACCGGCGCGCAGCTCCAGAAACGTCAGCTCGCCCCGCCATTCGACCCGGCCGACATCGCCAACCCGCCCGGCCTGGGAATGGATCTTCACAACATCTACCGCAAGTGGGGCATCACGGCGACGCCGGTGATTGACGTCGCCACGAGCACCATCTACGTCACGACGTTCGGCCGGCCGAACGCGACGAGCCCGAACACCGAACGGAACAACACGCTCTTCATCCTCGACGCGAACACGCTGTTGGATAAGCAGCCGCCCGTGCCGATCGCAGGCAATGCCGACAACGGCGGTGCCGCGATCGCAAACGGCTTCACGACTCCGTATCAGAAGATGCGCGCGGGGTTGGGTCTGCTGACTGACGCGGCGGGGAACAAGGCCGTCATCGTGTCGTTCTCGATCAACGGCGAGAACCCGAACGGTCCAGGTCATGGGTTTGTCGTCGCGTACGACGTACGCGGTTTGAATCGCGATGCAGGCTTCACACCGACGCCGGCCATCTTCTGCGTCACGCCCGGTGGCGGTGCCGGCGGTGTGTGGATGTCTGGCTCGGGGCCGGCGATCGACGGCGAGGACATCTACTTCACGACAGGCAACGGGATGGACCCGGGGACGATGGCTGGGAACTTCTCCGAGAGCTTCGTGAAGCTGCGCTACACGGCGGGAGCGGCCGGGGTGAACAACGGGAAGCCGTCGCTTGCAGTGACCGACTTCTGGGGCGCGTTCAGCGACTTCGGTCGCATCGATCAGGATCAGGATCTCGGTGCCTCCGGTGTGTTCATCGTCCCCGCGCGTGGGAATCTCATTGGCGGCGGCAAGGACGGCGTTCTCTACAACCTTGATAAGGACAACCTCGGGAAGAACAAATGGGACCCGCAGTTCAATCTCCCGTTCGTCGCGACGTACTTGCCGAACATGCCAAATGGCCAGGCAGGTCTGGCGACGACGACACCGGCCAACCCGAACTGGCCGATCGTGAATCTCGATCGCAATCTTCCCGCGCAGACGCCGCTGGGGAAGAGCTATCACATTCACGGCACGCCGGTGTACATGGAGCGCGCAGCGAGCGGCTTTGTGTTCGTCTGGGGTGAGAACGAGCGGCTCAAGGTGTACAACTACAACTTCGCGACGAAGCGCATCACGGGGTTCCGCGCTGAAGGCACACAGTTCGCGTCGGGCAACATGGACGCGCCCGGCGGCATGCCCGGTGGCCGTCTCGTCGTGTCATCCAACGGCACGATGGCTGGCACCGCCGTCGTGTGGGGTGTGTATCCGACGCAGGGAAATGCCAACTCGAACGTCGTACACGGCGCGCTCGTCGCCTACGATGCGGCGACCGTCCTCAACGGCGGCCGGCTGAAGCAGTTGTTCCACAGCGACGCGAATCCGGCGAACAACATGGGGAACTTCGCGAAGTACTCCACGCCCGTCGTCGCAAACGGAAAGGTCTACGTCGGGACCTTCAGCAACAAGGTCATTCAGTACGGGCTCTGAGGTGAGCACGATGAAACGCATCTTTCTCGTGACAGCCGTCGCGTTCTTCATCGGCGGATTATCGCCGTCCGCGCAGACCGCCCAAACCGCGCCGCCAGCGGGCAGCGGCCTGAGCGATCTCGACGCGCTCACGTTCAGTTGTCCGAAAGCGGCATTGAACGCCGCGGCGCGCAAGGCCGCCGAGGCACCCTCGCAGGGCACGTATCAGTTCTCGTACTTCGCCATCGTCAACGACTCGCACCATGCGATGTACGAGGTCCATTTCACCAGCAACTACGCGGGCGAAGCGGACTTGAAGTATTGCGTGACGATGTACTGCCAGCAGGGATGGGATCCCAAGACGGCGAAGACGGAAGTGACCTTGATGAGCAACAAGCAGGCGCCGAGAGCGGGTGCAACCCACGCAGGCGCCTGCCGTGTCATGACCCCACCAGCGAAACGGCAAACGAAGGAATAGCCGTCGTCACACTGACAAGTCGTACTGCGGCTTCAGCGCCTGGTGAAACGCGAGGATCTGGTGGATGTCGTACGGATGCGTTTGGCTTCCCGTGAGCCAGTTGCGCAGGACTTGAAACACGTGCCCGATCCCGCCGGCATCGTCGATGTCGGTGTCGACACGGAACTCGAGCGGTGTCTTTTCCGACGCGAAGAACGTCAACTGCAGGTTCCCGTAGCTTTCAGTCGTCTTGAACGAATCGCACAGCGCATAGCCGGTAGGTGGGTTGTGAAGAGCGCCATCGACGCTAATAAAGCGTTGGCCCTTGACGGCTGTCTTCACCTGGTCTCGAAAGTCGAGACGCACGTTTGCGAAGAAGCGATCGCCACGAATCCGGTAGAGATCGTTGACGAACTGCGATGCCATTCCATCGCCCACCGGCGTGGCGGCGAGCTTTCGGTAGACGTTGAGCAGACCCGCCTTCTGGAGGTCTGACAGTCCGGCATAGAGCCGCTCGCCAGGCGTCGCGCCTTGCACAACTGCAAGTGACGTTGCACCGGGGTCCACTTCGAGAGTGCTGTTGTCCAGGATCGTTCGCAGCGTAGTGTCCAACTGCCCGTACAACGGAAATGTTGCGACCGCCCGGTCAGGATAGATCGGCAAGAACAGATGAACGTTCGTCGGCGTGTCCTCCTGGAGGGTCGCGAACTGCTGCACGGGCCTGTGCGCAAGAGGGAAGACCTGGACGAGATAGGTTTCGTGTGGCCGGAGATCGTCGATGGTGAACGTCTTCTTCCCCTTCTGCCGGCGCAGTTGTGTCCGCGTCGTGTCCGTCTTTACGTCGATCACATTGACGTCAACGACGTCGTCCAGCTGTTTTCGTTCGGCGTCGAACAATCGCACCACCATCTTGGCCATCGCGCGCTCCTCCAGGGGTTCTAGCAGTCAAGGCACTGCACGCTCAGTGCAGCAGGGTTTCGAGCGTCCACGTTCTCACACGGTCACGACCACATCCGGCAGTCCCTTCGATTCGACAGTCATGGTGCGAGTCACGCTGGCCAGGAAGCCCGTTCGCTCAATGGCGTCGAGCAGGTACCAGCCGATCGCGCGCACGTGGTGCGACTGCGCCCACAGGTCGTCCATCTCGGCGACGGCCTTATTGATGGTCTTCTGGTTCCTCGCGCCAGACGTGATAGCGGAGTTCAGAATCGTCACGCCGCGCGTGAAGGCTTCGCAGTCCTTGGGTGTGCGATCGTTGAGATGAATCAGCCCCGCGAATGAGAAGGGATCCGAGCCACTCGCCCCCTGCATTTCGCTGACGGCCGTTGCCTCGTGGCCTGCTTTTCTGAGATGGTCAACGGCCACGTCAGCGTAGGTCTTCTGCGATCGGAAGGGGTCCTCGAGGTATGCGGCCCATAGGGGCGCATACAGTTGACGACGGACGACCGCACTCACGCGACCACTCGTGTTCATCCACGGCATGGCGGCAGCGAGGGCCGGCGCGAACGCCGCGAGAGGTGCACCGGCTAAGACAGTCAGCGCCCCGCGCACGGCCGCGTTCGGGATGGTGAGTTGAACGCTGACCGTGGCGGCCTTCCCCAGCGCAGCAGCGACGCGTCCCCGTATATCGATGACGTCCTCGACGCGAATCACGCGCCACAGGAGCGCGCTGTCGATCCACTGCTCGAGCTCGGCTGCCGACAGTTCCTTCTGAGTCGCCGTCCACAACAAGTGAATGCCCAGGCTGTAGTCGCTGACGAGCGGCGGCCCGACGACGTAGTCCTTCATGTCGGCTTTGAGATCGACGCCCCATTCGAACGTCTCGCCGATCCAATTGCCCTTGTAAGACCGCGCACCCAGATACGCCTCCTGCACGCGCCCTTGCACGTCGAAGCGCTGCACGGTCGACGTCTTCTTGAAGTCTTTGCCACCGATCGACACCCACTTGCCGAGGCCGAGCGTAAACCCCCAGCTGTGTGTGCGAGTGATCTCTTTCTGATTCAGATACAGCTCGAGCGCGACGCCCGGCGCTTTGTCACGGAGCGCCTGCGCGACCGCGTCGGTGCGTCCTTTGACAACGTCGGCGTGAAGCTTCTCGACGGCTGCACGCTCCAGCGTGGCCTGCACCAGGTTTGTATTCACCGAGACCCGCGTGTATTCGTACGCGAAGCTGACCGTCAGGCGTGTCTTCGCGACGTCTGCGATCACGTCAGGAATCTTCTTCTCGAGATCAGCAACCCGGTCTCGCAGCGTCTCGATGGTAGTCAGGGTCTCCTTGAGGCCGAAGCGCGAGATCAGCGCCGTGGCGATCCTGCGTTCGACCGTTCCCAGAGACTCCAGCGACGCCGCTCCGAGCGCGCTCTTCACCTTCGCCAGCGGTGCGCCGAGCACGCCATCGATAGCGGCCTGCGCCAGATCCTGAAGCGCCTTGGGGTTCTCGACGCCGACGCTGATGCCGGCATCCACCGACGGAGCAACGCGGCTCGACTTCACTTTGCGCACGCCAAGACGCCAGCGTGCATCGTCCACGCGCGAGAAGATGACGAGGAAGTCGTCCTCGACAGTCGCCTTGAATGCCAGGGTCGCCCCGGCCTTGAAGGAGATGGCGATTGGCGCCGACATGCCGAGGCGTGCGCCAAGAGTCGTCCCGATCTGGCCCGTGAACAGGTCGGAAAACGTCAGCGTGAGGCCGGCACTCAGCGAGCCGCTGAATCGGAAAGCGAGCGCTTCTCCCGGTGCCAGATTCAGGACGTCGTCGAGCCTCGTGATGAAGCGCGCGTGCTGCTGGAGGTCGTTGAGGACCGCAGCGCGTACCGACTGAGAGCCCTCGTGCACACGGTAGTCGGCGAAGACCGCGCTCGCGTCGGCGCTCACATCGATGCCGAGCAAGGAGCCGATAGGGACATCGCCCGATGCCTTGACGCCGCATTCAGCACGGTATTTCAGGTAGAGCCGGTCGAAGGTCAGTTGCGCCGGGAGCGTTCCAGCAGGCGTTTCGGCTTTCGATGCGCTGAGGATGCCGTCTTCATCGGAGTCGGTCGGGTCGTTCAGCGCCGCCACCGTGAACGCCCCGCGAACGTTGAGAGCAAACGCTCCCTTGCCGTCCCCGCCGAAGGAAAGTCCCGGTTCCAGCTCCAATCCGATCGGCTTGGCATCGATCGACGATTTCTCGAGCGGATCGTTCGAGACCAGTTTGAGCGCAGCGTCAGAATTTACGAGCTTCCAGTGGAACGTGTCCGGCATGGGGCCTCCAGGCGGCAACCGCGCGCACCGCGGGCCGCGTCGCTATTCTTGGCGTCACCGCCGCATGCCGGCTTGCAGAGAAGGATCCGCGGTGCCGGTGCGGCGCAATGCCGTTTTGTAACAGACCGGGCCGGGGCTTGGCGAGTTCGCCTGGCTTCTTGATCCGGCCGACTCGATTGTGACGCACGCCGATCCGCGATTGCCACGTTTACTCTTGTCTTTGCCGCCGGAAAATTCATAGAAGTAGCGATAGTTGTGCTCTCCCCATCTGGCGCCAGTGAAGGGCAGCATGGCGTCGTTGACGAAGAGAAAGAGCTCACCGGTCTTCTGGGCCTTGAACTCGGCGCGGAACAGCGTCTCCTCATCGCCAACCTGCCGCACAGACAGGGGGTAGATCCGGACATTTCCATCCTTCTTGCCCTCATCGTCTGTCGGCCGTATTTCGATCAGAGGCTGGAGGTAGTGAGCATTGATCACGCGCTTGAGTGGACCGGCGATATAACCGAGCCCCCATGGAAACTCGCCCGCGCGAAGTCCTTCCGGGCTTGTCTGAAGCGTGGAGTCGTACCAGGGTTCAAGTACGTCGAAGGAGACGATGTATCGCTGTCCCTGTTTCACCCATCCGAGGCTCTCGCTGCACACAGCTCGCGGAGAGAAGTCTCGAGAGACCTGGCTGACCTCTGCTCCAACGACGGAAGAAGGTTGGCACAACGCGCCGCCGTTCTCGAGGAACGGCAACGAAGCCTGCACGTAGGCTGCAAAGAGAAGCCATGACGCCACAACGATTGTCAGCGGAGTGACGACCCAGTTCGGCAGGAAGCGCCACTTGAAGATCTGCAGGGAGCGTTGGTAGCGGTCGCTGGTCCTGAACTTCTGCAGCCTCGAGGAGCGAGTCTCCAACAGCTTCCCGCGAACGGTCTCGTGCCAGACGTGGCGCGCTTCATCCCGTAATCGGCGCTCCATCAGGCCCCCTACGCCGAGGAGTACCAACACCAACCCGCCGAAGAGCAGGAAGTAGAACGGGTTGTCCGCGTAGACCTCGACCCAGTTGCCGGCAAACGACGGAAGAACAATGGTGAGAAGTCGAATCACACCGCCGATCCACGTTCTTCCATCAGTCAGCAACGGAGCGTTCGGAAGTACGCCAAGGATCAGTGGGAGCCCCAAAAGAAGCAGCGTCGCCGCTAACGTGACGAAGTAGATGACACGCCGCCACCATACGAGGTTCCAGACTGTCTCGAGCCCCGCGTCTCGTGCCTTCTCCAATGCTTCGTCATTCACGACCTCGCGCAAGTGCGGGTCGAGCATCGATTTCGGCCCGCCGTTGCCGCGCCCGGCTGTCGGTGTCTCGCTGTCAGCCTGCGGCACGTTTTCGCCGTGCTTCTGCGGAGGGAAGATCTCGAAACCGCCTGGCAACGCGATCGGCGCGTACCGATCCGTTCCTGCTGCGATTCTATTGACGACGCTCTCATGCACCTTGACTGACTGCAACAGCCCCCGCGAGCTGCCGCTCTCGTCGGTGATGATGGGATCGCGTAAGCCGAGTGTGGACGGGCTCGCGGGATTGAGCCACGCGGCGATCTTACGAGGCTGGTAGCGATAGTACGCGGCTACTCCCGCGCGGCTGTTGTGGATCGGGCCGAGGCTGCTGGCGAGCGCCAAGAAGCGAGCCTTGATCACGTCGAGCGTGCGTAATCCCGCGTTCTCAGCTTCCTCCATCATCCAGAGCAGAGACACGTAGCTGAGACTCTCGTCGGGGTAACCACCGCCAACATCCGCGTGCATGCCGGTGAACCAGACTTGAAGCAGTCGCTCGGCGTGCACTTCCTTTTGATCCACCAGCTGTTTCTCGTGTACTTCGTCCCAGAGCAAAGGCTGGAACGCGTCGCGCTCGTCGTCGAGCGCGAGCGCATGACGTGCGCAGCACACCTTTTCGTCCAGGTGGTAGTCGGGCATGCTGAGCGGAAAGAACCAGTTGTCGATGGCTCGCGTGATCTCGGTGATGGGGCCGCCGTATGCGGCCACCGTATCCCAGACACCGATGAATCGGATGCGGGGCTTCACATTCTGGTTTGGGTCGTAGTGTCCGCGATCACGGAGCTTGTCGGCGAGCAGAATGCACGCGGCACGCACACGCCTGGCCAGCTTCGTCGGCCACTGTAGACGTCGCGGCAGAAAATGCCGGCGGAAATGACGATAGGCGGCGATGCTCTTCCTCTCGAGTTCGGCCTCGTCTTTGGACTGCACAAGGCCTTCCGACGCGATCAACGCAACGACGAGCCGCGCGGTGAACGCGCCGCGGCTGAACCCGAAGGCATAGATGTCGTCGTGCTCGCGATAGTTGCGGCAGGCGAAGCGGTAGATATCGAGAACGTTCCGCTTCAGGCCCCAGCCGAACGCACCTCCGAGAGCGGCCAACGGCTTGAACGACGACGTGCCGACCCCATCGTCGTAGTACGAGATCTGCGGGCGCTTGTCCGGCGGGGCCGGACCAAGATCGACGGCCTCATACATCCTCCAGACGTTCGTCTTGAACAGCTTTGCGCTGCTGTTTCCGGTACCGTCGGAGAACAGAACAATCGACTTTGGTTTGGGGTCCGTTGCGTTCGGCCGATCTTCGTTTTTCTTCATCGTCGTGTCGCTCATGAAGGAGGAGGAGTCACCCGATCAGGTAAACGACACAGGACGAGGTACCGAACGCTCGAGATTCGCAACCACCCACGTCGATGAAGAAGCACCCAGCGGATCTCATGGTATAGATGAGGCCCCTCTTCCAAGGATGCCAATCCCGATGTCGATTCCCCGCGCCGCGCATGCTCGCTGTGTCTTCATTGCACTGCTTCTCCTATCTGGCATAGCCGTCGGATTCACAGAGGCTGTGGCCTCGCCGCCTGCGTCCAGTTCGACTGGTGCGAAGAAGACACCACCCGGAACGAAGGGCGTGTTGCGCAACGTCAGCCAGCCTCTCTTGTGGGAAGGACGTGTCGGTCCCGAGGATGCACCGAAGGGCGGCGAGCCGCCGGAGTGCGCGGCGGTCCCGTGCGATCATTTCCGGCTCCTCATCGATCTGCCGCGCGGTGCGTTCCGCAACCCCAATCGACCCGGCGGTGTGCAGGTCGCGCTGCGTTGGTTTGGCAATCCCGGTGGTCACACACTGCCGCCCGGTGTGCCGGGCTGTTGTGGCGAGTTCGACACCCTGCATCTGTGGGTCTACCGTGGCGGTGCGCTCGTTGCCGCATCTCCGGGGATCATCGCCGTCTCGCAGTCTGCTTTTCTTTCGGAGCCAGACAACGGGTGGTACGACATCTGGATCGCCTACGATCCGAGCTACAACGTCGCGCCGTTCGTGGAATACGAGGCGCTCGCCGAAGTGGAGTACTTGCCAAAGATCCACCCGGTGACGCGGCTGCTCCCTGACCTGACGTTCCGCGGCACGGAGCGGATCACATTCGACACACCGTCGTTTCCCATCTTCGAGCCCGACCCGCCGGCCGGATCGAGTTGCTTCATCAGTGAGATGGTGGAGGACGGCGCACAAACATGTTTGCGGTTCGATCAGATCATCGCGAACATCGGCCGCGGCCCGATTGAGATCGCGTATGACGTGCCGTCAGGGGCAACGCCGGACGAAAGCATCGAATTTCAGGTGGCGCAGCGCGTGTACAACAGCGACACCACGTTCGATGAACGTCCCGGCGGAACGGTGAGCTATCACGCCGTGCACGGCCACTATCACTATTCGAGCTTCGCCAACGCCACACTGTGGCGCTCGAACCGGAGCGGCAAGAAGCTGGGTGATGCGCCGGTTGCGGCATCGCACAAGGTCAGCTTCTGCATGGCCGACATCCGCATCGACAAATGGGCGGAGAAGGGCGACGGCCCGCGCAAGTACTTCGCGCCCGACTGCCTGTTCCCGTACGCCAGCGACGGCGTGACCGATCACTTCAGTCAGGGCATCAACCACGGCTGGGCGGATGTCTACGACTGGTACATCCCGGATCAGTACATCGAGGTGACCGGCGTACGTGACGGCTATTACCGGCTCGAGTTCTGCGCCGATCCGTTCAACGAGCTCGAGGAAGCCGACGAGACCAACAACTGCATCGTGAACCACATCCGCCTGACGGGGATGGGTACACCGGACAAGAGCGTCGAAGTGCTTGGTGTGCTCAAGCGCTGATTGCTTATTCGGCGAGCGTCAGAACAACGTTGAAACCTGCACGACAAGCCGGCGTGGCTGGCCCGCGTAGAGCGCCATGCCGGCGCCTGATGTTACATACCTGGTGTTCGTGGCGTTGGGCATCGCCACACTGAATCTCAGGTGCTGTCTCTCGAGCTCGTACGCGCCTGAAAGATCGAGGCGAGCGTAGGCAGGAGCGACGACCAGGTTGTCGCCGGCGAGAAAGCGATCCGACACACGTACGATACCGGCGGCGAACATGGCGCCCGTTAGCCTTCCGCTCTGACGCCGATAGCGTGCCCAGATGCTGGCGTTGTGCTGCGGTGCATTCGGCAGGTCGTTGCCGACATTTCCAATGGCGCTTTGCGTGATCTCGGTGTTGATCCATGCGTAGGCTGCCTGCACGTACAAACCGGCAGCCACACGACCAGTGATCTCTGCTTCGATGCCGCGACTTCGTCCTTCGCCGATCTCTCGATAGAAGCCACGGCCATCGGCCTCAGCGATGTTCGTGCGCGTGATCTGGTACGCGCTGCTGCTTGCAGAGAGCTGGCCCTCGCGCGCGTTGACCTTCACGCCGCCTTCGAACGACGTCGCGTCAGAGACCGAGAGTGCGCTGCCGTTTTCGAGGTAGCGACCGGGCGCGGGAGGTTCGAAGCCTTGTGTTCCGTTGCCGTAGATCGACAGCCAGGGGCGTGCGAGGAAGACGACGCCGAGAGTTGGAGATACCTTGACCTCAGTTGATGCGTGCTCGATGAACGCGCCGCCGGCTGTTACTCCATCCTCGATATTCAGGTGGCTCCACCGCAGGCCTGGCACTACGACGAGCGCCGGATGCAATCGAATCTGATCCTGCGCGTAGGTACCGAACCGCACGACATCAAAGCTACCGGGGCGCGCAACAGGATCGGGCTGCGACGGGGCATACACCGGGTCATACATGTCGATCGGTGTGCCTGGTCCGATTCCTATCTGGCTGTCGCTGAGGGTCACGCCGGCCTCTGCGCCGACGACGATCGTGTGCTCGAAGGGGCCGCGGTCGGTTGTCGTCGTCAGAAAGGTGTCGGATTGCGTTTCATTCCATGTGCTCTTCTCGACGTAGTCATACCGGGCGAGCGTGCGGCCGTCGGGCAGCAGTCCGAGCAATCCCTGACCGTCGATGTCGCCATGCATGTCGGTGTAGCGCACAGCGGAGTGCAGAGAGGTTCGGGGCGTGAGCCTGACATCAAGCCGCGCACCCGGCGATGCGTTCCAGCCCGACCACCCGTCGTCGGGTGACGCCGTATTGAGGTCCCACGGAATCTTCGAGAAGTCGCCGTGCTGAGTGTCTGGTGTGGAGGGCACGAGGTGCCAGTAGTTGCGTCCGCGCTGGTAGTAGAGCTCGGTGTCGACATGGAGCGTGACGTTGTCGTTCAAATCCAGCGCCGCCATCGGCAGAAGACTGAGCCGGCGCTCGTCGTTGTCGAAGCCGTTCTCGAGCCATTCGGCCGAGCCGATGAGCCGATAGCGGGCGCGTCGCGAGTCGGTAAGTGGTCCGGTCACATCGCCAGTGATCCGACCAAGGCCCAGTTCTCCCGCACTCGCGGTCAGCTCCGATCGCTGAATCGGCAGCGGTTTGCGCAGGACCATGTTGACGAGTGCACCAGGGCTGCCGTCGCCATACAGGATCGCGGCCGGGCCGCGCAGATACTGCACGCGCTCGAGCGCAACCGGTTCGCGCGCGCTCCACGCGGATGTGCGGAGACCATCACGACGCAGATCGAACAGCGACACGGAGAACCCGCGTGAGAAGGCCGGGCCGCGTTCGTCTGCAGGCATGACGCTCACGGTGTAGTCGTGCGCGGTGGTGATGTTGACGGCCAGTCGATCGTCGAGTGTTTGACGTTCGGTGACGCTCACACTCCGCGGTGTCTCTCTGAGTGGCGTTTCAATCTTCGTGGCCACAGAGGCATTGCTGGCCGGTGTGTCGGCATCAGCAACGACGACGATCGTCTCGCCTGAGACTACGAGGCGGCCACCTGCTTCTTGCTCGGCGTCGGATGGCCGTGTCTGAGCGGCGACCACCGTTGCGGACGCGAGCACGAGTAGCACGCAGACGAGCAACCACGCTCCGACTCGCGTGACGAAAAACGACCTGAAGACACTACGAAGACGTCGTTGCGTTGATCTATCGGGGCTCAATCGCCTCCATGATACCGGCAGGTTCGACGCTCTTTTGCACGCTCGATCTGCGTAGCGATGTTGCTATCGCTGTTGAAGCGCCGGCT
>Ga0315912_10001049_pt1 | contig 37278 bp, 34 predicted proteins | sample VfabasoilMG_FD_204469 | JGI IMG/M metagenome (GOLD analysis project Ga0315912, IMG submission 204469) | Garden soil microbial communities collected in Santa Monica, California, United States - V. faba soil | ecosystem: Environmental > Terrestrial > Soil > Garden | place: USA: California... | reverse complement strand
GACTGCAAAGCCATACGAACCAATTCTTTTACTGATTGGGTCTCTTTTATTTCACTCACAATGCCTCCGAAAAAGTCCTTCAGTTTCTTGTTGTCTTTACCAAGACAGATCAATCCTCGCGCTTTATTTTTTACTTCTTCTTTAATGATGTTGTAGTCGTTCCCTTTGTCTATGCCACCGGCAATCCAAATCAACGGCTGCGAATAACTGCCGAGCGCATAAACAACCGAGTCTACATTCGTGGCTTTTGAATCGTTTACAAATTCAACCCCACTGATCACACCCACAGATTCCAAGCGATGGGGTGCGTTTTTAAAAGTTTTTAAAGCGACTCTAATGCCTTCGATAGAAACACCCGCAATTATCGAAGCCGAAACTGCAGTCATTGTGTTGATAAGATTATGAGGGCCTTTCAAAGTAGTGTCGGATGGAGAAATGTGGAATTCACTTCCCGTGAAACCAAAAACCATTTTACTTCCATCATAATGAGCCGGAGCTTCTTTTAATTTTAATGAAACCGAAATTTGCTTCGGTACTAATTTTCTATTCTTTACTTCAGCACCTGTAACAACATCATCAGCACAATAAATGAATGTGCCATTTGCATCCATATTCTGAATCAGCTGAAATTTCGAGTTGATGTAGTTCTCCATCTTATATTCATATCTGTCAAGATGGTCGGGGGTAATATTCAGAAGAATTGCGATGTCAGGCTTAAAAGTTTTCGTGCCATCCAATTGAAAACTGCTCAACTCCAGAACATACCAATCGTAATTGCCAGTGGCTACTTTTCTTGCGAAACTTTCTCCAACGTTTCCAGCAAGGGCCACATTAAGGCCAACAGATTTCAGTAAATGATAAGTAAGGAGCGTGGTAGTTGTCTTTCCGTTCGTTCCGGTTATCGCAATTATTTTGGATTTAGTATAGCGATAGGCTAATTCAATTTCATCAATAATTTCAATTCCTTTTGCTTTTACTTTTTTTATTAACTCAGCTTTATCAGGAATGCCAGGGCTTTTAATTATCAAATCGGCATTTAGAATGCTAGCATCAGAATGAACGCCCTCCTCAAATAATATTGAATTGGAAGTTAGTTCAGTCTTGTATTTTTCCTTTAGCAGACCTGAATCGGATACGAAAACATCATAGCCTTTCGCTTTTGCCAGAATAGCTGCGCCCGTTCCACTTTCCCCTCCACCTAATATGACTACTCTCTTGCTCATCTTACTTTCAGGGTTGCGAGACAAACAATTGCCAATAAAATTCCAACAATCCAAAAACGTGTTACGATTTTTGATTCATGGATATTCTTTTTTTGATAATGATGGTGCAAGGGTGACATCAGAAAAATTCTTCTCCCTTCACCATATTTCTTTCGGGTGTACTTGAACCAGGCTACCTGCAGCATCACCGAACCGCTCTCAATCAAAAATATTCCGCACAGTACAGGTAAGATCAATTCCTTTCGAACAGCCAGCGCCAACACAGCAATTATTCCTCCGAGGGAAAGACTCCCGGTATCGCCCATAAAAACCTGGGCAGGAAATGCGTTATACCAAAGAAAGCCAACACAGGCGCCTACCAACGCGGTACAAAAAATTACCAGCTCGCCCAGGTAGGGTATGTACATAATATTAAGGTAGCTGCTGAAGTCAACCCGGCCGGAGAGATAAGCAAAAATGGCCAGCGTTAGAGCGATAATGGCGGATGTTCCTGCTGCGAGTCCGTCAATGCCATCCGTTAAGTTTGCTCCATTTGACACCGCAGTAATAATCAGCACTACCACCAGCGTGTAAATTATCCAGGTATATTTTTCACTGAGGAACGGAAGAATTTTTCCATAATCAAATTCATTGTCCTTTAGGAATGGAACCGTTGTTTTATTTGATTTTACATCAGAAAATTCAAGTTTATCCTGATCAACTTCAAAAACGTTTACGCTTGCAACCGTTGTGGGCTTTACCTCCTTTACAATTACATTGTCATTGAAACACAACGTTAGCCCAACGATAAGACCAAGCCCCACTTGCCCAATAATTTTGAACCAACCCGCCAATCCCTTTTTGTCCTTTTTAAAAACCTTGATGTAGTCGTCAATAAAGCCAATCGTGCCCAGCCAAACTGTTGTGATCAGTAGCAACACTATGTAGACATTATCAACTCTGGCCAACAAGAGCGTTGGAATTATAATCGCTGCAATAATTATTATACCACCCATCGTAGGAGTGCCTTTCTTTTCCATCTGACCATGCAAACCAAGATCGCGGATTTCCTCGCCCACTTGTTTTTTCCGAAGCTTGTTAATTAAACTCTTCCCAAAAATTATTGTAATGAAAAGTGAAAGCACAGCGGCTGCACCCGCACGGAATGAAATGTATTGGAACAATCCTGCGCCAGGGAAATTGAATACTTGTTCTATATAATCAAAAAAATAGTATAACATTTTCAAATTAGCCAATTAGACGATTCCGTCAATTAGCCGATGGTTTCATTTTATTCTTTGTTGTTGCTATTATTTTGTTGAGCACTTTAATTACTGATTCGATGCCAGGAATAAGACGGCTGGATTCATTCAACAACTTTGAATGCCTGCATAACTCCAACCAATACTCTGTCTCCTCGGCTTCCTTCAATGCTATCTTCAGTTTGTGAACGAAATCTGCCTTACTTTCTGCTCCCTGCGCTTCACGCACGTTTGCTCCAATTGAGCATCCCGAACGAAAAAGTTGATCAGCTAACGAGAATCTTCTTTTTTCTCTTAGCAAGTCAGTGAATTCGACAATACTTAAGGCAAATTCAAAAGTCATTTTTACTATCACATTGTCTTCATAATTCCTCATTGGCTAATTGGCTAATTGTCTCATTGACATAATTAATTAGCAAACATTTTCATCATTCGTTCTAAAACCATTTTATCATCAAAAGGATGTTTCACTCCTTTTACCTCCTGATATTTTTCATGACCCTTCCCCGCTACCAATACAATGTCTTTTTCACGGGCCATCATGCACGCAGTCTTAATTGCCTCTTCCCTATCGAGCAGCACCAATGTTTTTTTTATGTCGGAAGGACCAACACCCCTTTGCATTTCACGAATAATTTCCATCGGGTCTTCACTTCGGGGATTATCGGAGGTTAGGATTACCTTGTCGCTGTATTTGCACGCAACGGCTGCCATAAGCGGACGTTTGGTTTTGTCGCGATCACCTCCACAACCGATAACAGAAATAATTTTTTCTTTGTCTGAGCGGAAGAGCGAAATGGTTTCAAGCACATTTTTTACGGCATCAGGTGTGTGTGCATAATCTACAATGCCGGTGAATTTCAACCCGGGCATTACCAATTCAAATCGACCCGGTGCGCCCGTTTCAGAAGATAGCTTCAGCAGAACGGTTTCTGGATCTTCATTTAACAAACAGGCCGCTCCGTATACAGCCAATAAATTATAAGCGTTAAAATCACCAGCCAGTTTAAACCAAACGTCACGTCCTCCCACTTCTAATTGAAGTCCTGTAATGGAATTAGTAATGACCTTGCCTTTATAATCGGCAATCTTCATCAGACCGTACGTATATTTTTTGGCTTTCGTATTTTGTAACATCACCATCCCTCGCTTGTCATCCACATTCACCAGGGCAAAAGCATCAGAAGAAAGATTATCGAAAAAAAGTTTCTTAGCCCGAATGTAACTTTCGAATGTATGGTGATAATCAAGATGGTCGTGTGTAATGTTGGTGAAGATCGCCCCTTCAAAAAATAATCCTGAAACTCTTCCCTGGTCGGCCGCATGCGAACTTACTTCCATAAAACAATGTGTACATCCGGCTTCAATCATTTCCAACAACAACAAATTGATTTGAATACAGTCGGGTGTGGTGAATACGGATGGGATTTCTTTATCCACAATTTTATTCACAACTGTGGATAACATTCCGCACTTATAACCCAAGCTGGTGAATAGCTTGAACAACAGAGTAGCAACTGTTGTCTTACCGTTCGTGCCTGTTACACCAACCAGTTTTAATTTTTTTGAAGGGTTACCGTAAAAATTACCAACAATAATTCCCAGGGCAACGGTTGTGCTTTTTACAGTAATGTAGGTAACCTTCTCATAGGTGGCTTCAGGCAATTTCTCACAAACAATAATGGATGCGCCCTGTGTTATCGCTTTCTCAATAAAATCGTGCCCATCCGATTTTGTTCCCTTCATAGCAACGAACAAGCATCCGGTTACAACTTTTCGCGAATCAAAAATGATATCCAGCACTTCCCTGCCCATTTCACCTGAGGTGGATGTGATTCGAACGTTGTACAATATGTCTCTTAGTTCGGCCACTGCTCGTTATTAGCTTAACACAATTTTTATTCTGGTTCCTCTTGAAAATTTTGTTCCAGGTGAAAGTGACTGATCTGTCACTCTCCCCTTTCCTTCATGAATTACGCGCAAGCCGGATTTCTCCAACAGATAGATCGCATCGCGAAATGTCATGCCGGTAACATCGGGCACCCGGTCTTTTACAATCGCATTTTTTTTCCACGTAACTGAATTTCCATTTCTGGCCGCTTTGATCCACTCTTCATCCGTATTTGTGTGATTTGAAATTCCAAGTTCATTGCAAAGCATTGTCAACTCTTCCTGGTTGCCAGCACGAATTGTCGGAAACACCCCGGCCTCTAAAACTTCCTTCTCCACCATAGGGGTGTGCAACTCCAAATCGCGTGAATAAATATTATCCGCTATGTCTTTAAACACCGGACCCGCTACACTGTTTCCGGTTTGCTGCCAGCCTTTCGGATTCTTAATGAGAACGATGGCGGAATATTTTGGCGCATGTGCCGGAAAATATCCTACGAATGATGTGATGTATTTTTTAGTGTATTTTCCTTTTTCTAAAATTTGTGCGGTGCCGGTTTTACCAGCTATTCTATAATAAGAATTTTTAAGGTTTTTAGCAGTGCCGTTTTCCACTACACCTTCCAGTAGAATTTTTAGCTTAGCCAAAGTTTTATCAGAACAAACACTGCTATTCAATGTTTCTGTTTCGAACTCCTGAATAGTTTCATCGGCCAACCGAACAGACTTAACCAAAATAGGTTTAATCATTTCACCCTCGTTGGCAATGGCATTGAATAAAGTTAGAGTGTGCAATGGCGAAATTTCAAAACCATATCCATACGCCATCCATGGCAATGTGATGCCGCTCCAATCTTTGTCTTCCGGCCTTGTAATTTTAGGAAACAGTTCACCGGAAATTTGAAGACCAAGTGGTTTGGACAGTTTTAACTTATCCAAATAGTCAATAAAATTTTTTGGCTTCAGCCCGAAATGTTTATCGGTTAGCTTGGCCATCGCTACGTTGGATGAAAGCTCAAATGCCTGCTGAACCGATATTCTTCCAAACCCACCTTCGTGGTGATCGCGCACTTTATGTTTATAGAAAGTAAACTCTCCATTGCCGGTATTAATACTATCCGTTAACTCAATGTTGGTTTCTTCCAGTAGCGCCATCATGGTTACCAGCTTGAATGTTGAACCCGGTTCGAACAATCCGCCCACCGCATGATTATACTTTTCGTAATACTGATCACCCTCGCGTGAAAGATTCGAAATTGCCTTGATTTCGCCAGTTTTCACCTCCATTACCACAACGGTACCTTCGTCTGCCTCGTGCTCGCGCATGGCTTTAAAGAGACTGGTTTCAGCTACATCTTGTAAGTTGATATCCAGCGTAGTTTGAATGTCCAATCCATCAACAGCTTTTTTATTGTTGCCATCGAATATTGGTTTCCAGGCACCTCCGGCAATTTTTTGAAAGAGCGCTTCACCGTTTTGTCCACCCAAAGCGCTGTTAAAACTATATTCAAGCCCGGCACCATTTCCGTTTTCATTTACAAATCCAATTGTTCTCCGGCTTAGATTAGAAAATGGGCGATAGCGCACATCCATCTTTTCAAAAATTACTCCTCCTTTGTATCGGCCTTCACGAAAAATTGGCCAGGACTCCATTTCCTTTTTTGATTGGTAATTGATTTGCTTCCGGTTGATGATCAGATATTGCTTTCCTGATTCACGGGCATCTTTCAACATGCGCCTGTAATCTTCCTTCGACTTGTCTTTATAGAATTTTGAAAGCTTGATACTTAATGAGTCCAATCCTTTATTAAAGATATCTTCATTAATCATGGTAGGATCCATTGCAACTTTATAGAATGGAAGGCTGGTGGCCAGGAGGCTGCCATTATCAGAGAAAATATTTCCACGCGTAGCCTTTACAGTCTTGTAATCGAACGTTAAGTCTTCACCCAGCTTCGACCACTTTTCACCTTCTACAAACTGAACATGTCCTACCTTGGCCGCTACACAAATAGCAAAAATAACAACGCACAAAAAGGCAATTCTTACTCTTATTAATATGGACTTCTTAATATTCACCTTCGGTAACTTCAATTTTGTGTGGAGGATGCAGACTCTCTTTCAATCCCAAGACTTTAACACGCCTCGCCACTTCACTTTGCTTTCCGGCAAACATGAGATCAGCTTTTAGTGTAATAAAATCGGCCCGCAGATCTTCTACTTCGCTTTGAGCCTTATTGATCGCCCGGGTTGTTTTTTCAGCATAGTGAGTATTGCCGATGTAGATCAAACCCAGAAACAGCACAAATAAAATTTTAGGCAAATATTGAACAGGGAAACCCTCTTCGAAGTAGGTTTCCAACTTCAATCTTTTTTCAAGGCCAGAAAACAAACTCTTTCCAGATTCCTTTTCTGTTCCCTTGGCTTCGTTCGCTTTCTCTGGTTCTACTCTGAATTTATTGTCCATCATAATTTTTCTGCAATTCTAAGTTTTGCGCTTCGCGCCCTTTTATTCTCTTCTACCTCTTGCTCTGATGCCTCAATCGGTTTTCTATTGACAGCTTCAAAAGGCCTTATCATATTTCCAAAAAAATCTTTCTCGACTTCGCCATGCATTTTTCCTGTGTTGATGTAATTCTTTACCAACCTGTCCTCCAAAGAGTGATAACTCATGATCACCAGTTTTCCACCTTTCTCTATCACTTCACCACATTGGTGCAAAAAATATTCAAGAGTTTTCATTTCTTCATTCACCTCAATTCGCAACGCCTGAAACACCTGGGCGAAATATTTGTTCTCCCTACCGCGTGGGGCAACTTCCCGCAAAACCGATTTCAAGTCCAACGTTGTGTTCAAGGAAGAATCATTTCTTCGCGACACGATCAGTTTGGCAACTGTTTTGGCATTTTTGATTTCCCCATACATTCCAAAAATTTTGTGAAGCTTTTCTTCCGGATACTCCTTCAAGACACGCGCGGCAGTAAGCTTCGCATTTTTGTCCATCCGCATATCCAGGGGTCCTTCAAACCGAGTGGAGAATCCCCTTTCGGGGGAATCAATTTGATGGGAAGAAATCCCGAGATCAGCCAACACACCATTTACTTTGGTAATTCCATGAAGTTTTAAATACTGCTTCATGTGGCGGAAGTTTGCCTGGCAAAATGTGAAAGAACGATGCTGAATTTGCTCAGCCTGTTGTTTTGCATCCTCATCCTGATCGAAACCGATGAGCCGTCCGCCCTTCAGTTTTTCTAAGATGGCTATACTGTGTCCGCCTCCTCCAAAAGTGGCATCCACATAAATTCCATCCTCCCGGATGTTTAAAGCTTCGATACACTCGCGGAGCATGACTGGCCTGTGATACACCTCGGCCATAATCACTATTCCATCAAGTGCTTCTCAGCCAACTTCGACAACTCACTTGGTTCTTTGATCAGGTGCTTCTCATAAAGCTCTCGGTTCCACGCTTCCACCTTAGTGCCTAAGCCTACCAGTAGAACATCTTTGTCTAACTGGGCATAGGTCAGCATGTTTTTAGGTATCAGGAAGCGGCCGCTGCCGTCCAATTCCACAGTTACCACTCCCGACAGGAAGTTTCGCTGCAGTTTGCGGTTCTCCTCATTGAATTCACTGAGGCTTGAGATTTTTGAGAATACCTTTTTGAACTCCACCATGGGATAGAGTATGAGGCAAGGCTCAAAGCCTCTGCGGATTACAAGCTCCTGAACCTCCGCATCGGGAAGTTGGGCTTTAATCCGTGAAGGCAGGGCGAGCCGGCCTTTGGCGTCAAGCTTGGTTTCATACTCACTGGTGAAGAAGGTCATAGACGATTAGTGGTTGTCATTAATTCCCCAATAAGCAAACTTATGTACTTTTTACCCACTTTCCACCACTTTTACCCACTTTTTTATTTAAATAATGCAAAATCAGGCCATTTTGCCCCACTTCGACCGTTTAAATCGAGTAATAAAATGATCTTAAACAGGTTGATTTTTAAGCAATTGAAAGGAATCGCTTCATGCGAAAGTTTTCGCTACAAAGATTTTTAAGAGATTGAAGGACTATTTATCCTTCACGCAGGCTGCGAGGGCAGAAAACCCTGATGTGCATTCACTTTTCTCCTCGCTTCTTCAATGCCAATTGCACCGCTTCATAAGCATTTACGATGCCGCCAGTTTTAGAAAGTTGCTCGAACTCACCAATAGTTTTGGTGCCTGGAATCTGGACTTTGTTCTCGAAAGTCCTGACCGATTCGAGAATAATATTTTTAATTTCTGTTGATGAAAATTCGGGGAAGTAGGCCATTAGCATGGCGGCCACTCCTGCTACAGCCGGACATGCCATACTGGTGCCATCATAATTTTTATAGCGCTGACCCGGAACCGTAGAATAAATAGCTACACCAGGCGCAAAAACGTCAACTGATTTTTTTCCGTAATTGGAGAACGAGCCAATAAAATTATTTCCACCCCACCCCGATGCACCCACGCTAATCCAGTTTTTAGCCTCCCCTCCATTCTTGTAGATGGCTGTAGGATAATTCATTACCTTATCATTATCGACTGATTCGTTGCCTGCCGCATGCACAATCAAAACCCCTTTTAGCTCGGCATATTGCACAGCCTTATCCACTACATCTTTCTGTGGCGACTCGTTCTTGCCACAACTTAAGTTTATAATTCTGGCCCCATTGTTAACAGCATAATAAATCGCATTGGCAATATCTTTATCGCGTTCATCACCATTAGGCACAGCCCTGATGACCATAATTTTCACGTGATCAGCGATTCCTTTAATGCCTAAATTATTGTCCCTGCTTGCAGCAATAATTCCAGCTACATGAGTACCATGGTCGGCAACCGGGCCCGACATCGGTTTTACATAATTATTGCCATAATATTTTTCAGTTGGGTCGCTGTAGTTATCACCAACTATGGTGCGCGGTTCAAAATCCGGATCAGCCGATAGTTCATAAGCTGATTTAGACGTTTCATAAGCATCTTTTAGTTCCTCGAATTTTTCCTGGAAAGTGTCTTCCTCTAAGTTAGTGAAGAACTTTATTAAATAACCTTTTGCAAATAGGATGGTGGGGTCGCTGCTGGTGATGGATTGTAATTGTGCTTCGGAAATAGTATCTGATTTCAGAAACTTCTTTAGTGTATCTAAACTGAAAATCAAATTCTCGTAAATCTGTTTTATCAATTGATATTGCGTAAAGTCTTCCTCCCGTTTTTCCTGCCACTTCCTTTTGTACTCCTGGTAACGCTTATATTCTTCGTTTGACTTTTTTCCAGCGTTCACTTCTGGTTGAGAATTGTTTTCAAATTTTCTTCTTAGGCGAGCATACTCCCTTGTTATCTCATAAGTGTCTTCATTGATATTTCCATTTTTTCCTCCAATAAAATTCCAGCCATTAACATCATCCACATACCCATTTTTATCATCATCCACTCCATTGTCGGGGATTTCATCTTCATTTACCCAAATTACATTTTTCAAATCTTCATGATCGATATCCACCCCAGTGTCAACTACGGCAACGATAACAGTTTTTGCAGGTTTATCTTTTAATAAAGAATGATAGGCCCGCTCTACACTTAGCCCCAGCAATTGGTCGGCATCCGGATCTTTTAAAAACCAATCTTTAGGCGGTTTGGAATTTGGAATGGATTGGCAAACCCCATAAAAATGGAGACTTATAAGTAAGGCAATTAAAAAATAAAACCTTCCACGCATAGGGTTCAAAATTTCGCTGGCCGCAAGTTATTAAGTAATTGCCAGCATGAATAAAAATGGCCATTTTCAGGGCATAATAAGAGCTTTTTGCTTTCAAGTATCAACTCTGAAGCACCCAAAAACAATTCAATAAATCCCTTAAAAATCATACCTTTGGTAGATTGCGGAGATGACAAAAAAGGTAGCAGTTACGCAAGCCTGAAAATTATTTTAGAACGCCTGCCAAGGTAACGATTACCTCACGTATGGAATAAGGCATTGAGAAACCGGAATCTTATTTGCTATCTCCGATAATAAATTTCAAAAACCCTGAAGCATTATGAGCTCTGCCATCAAAAAAACCACGTTTTTAGCCATTCTGCTTTGCGCCACCACCGTTATGATGGCACAAACCGGAATTCCCCGAATTGTAATCAACTCCATGGGGCACTCGGCCAAAATCAACAATTTGATGTATACGCCCGATGGCACTCAAATCATTTCAGTTTCGGAAGATAAAACAGTGCGCGTGTGGAATGCCTCCACAGGTGAAATGCAGAAAAAATTTGAATCGCAGATAGGCGATGGCTGGGAGGGGATTTTATATGCTTCCGATCTTTCACCCGATGGAAAGCTGCTGGCTATAGCCGGTTATCCCGTGGCAACGGAAAAAGAAAATTATGTAGTGATTATTGATTTAGTGAAAGGTGTGCAGGTAGCAACCGCTGTTGGAGGCAGCCCGGATGTAATTAACGCCCTTGGTTTTATTAACGATGGAAAATATTTAGTTGGCGGTGGCGATGACGGCAAGATAAAAATCTGGAGCGTGAGCAATACAGCAACGCTATCCATTACCGCAACCATATCGGTTGGCGCCCCGGTGAAATTTTTTGCCATCAATCCTGTAACAAAAGATATTGCCGTAGCAGCTGAAGGTAAAACCGAAATTTTAGTTTACAATTTGGCAGGTGTTGATAAGGGAACGGTTAAATCAACTCCGCGCGTATTAAAAAGGCATAAGGGCGAAATAAATAAAATTGCCTATTCGGCCGATGGCACCCTTCTGGCTTCTTCCTCATTTGAAGCTTCTGAATTTTTTGTATGGAGATCGGATGGTTCCTTTGTGAAGGATATTGATGTTGCCCAGGATATAAATGCAATAGCTTTTTCTGCCGATGCTTCGATTTTGGTTGGCCTGGATATTCATGGTAAAGGAGCCAGCTATTCCATGCCACAGGGCAGTAAGTATGCCGACTTCAACGGTCACGACAATACGGTGTTCAGTGCAACTATATCGCCACTCTCCGAATCCGGAAATTTTGTGGTAGCCTCCGCGGGTGGAAACAACAACGAAATTTATTTGTGGAACCCTATCAACGGACGCACGGTTAAAAAAATAAAAGGCAAAGGCTCGGTTATTGGCGATCTGACCTTCGGCAACGGCATGGAGCTTTATGTATCGCGCGTGCTCGATGGCAAACCCGATTTCAAAACCAGCTTCGACTTCCTCAATTTTAACATCAATCGTAATCCAGGCAAACTGCCGCCAGCTAAAAATCTGAATGGCAGCGTTACTCAAACCAGCCCATTCGATTTAGACTTAGGCAAATCAAATTTTATTCAAAACGATCCATCCAGCGATGGCCGTATCCTAACCTATAAAGTGTTGCCCGATGGAAACGTTGTGGTAGGCAGCGACTACAGTTTAAGGATGTACGACCGAGGTGGGCAACTGCTAAAAGATTTTATTGGCCACTCCGGTGGAGTTCGTGGAGTAACTATGACTGCCGATGGTCAATATCTCGCATCGGGTGGGGAAGACCAAACCATTGTGCTTTGGAAAATGAGTGAAACTGGTGCGGCTCCGAGCTTGCGCCAGGAACTGCCCGAGTTTGCTGACTTTTTCTCTTCGCTGCCAATTGACTCCCTTACCAAAGAGCCATCTAAAAAAGCCTGGAAAGCTGTTATTGATTTCCTGAAAGCCAATGGCGACAAAAACTATAAAGGCATTGAGGAAGTTTATAAAAATTTAGGCGAAGCGGTGCTTCCATTTGCAACTCTCTTCGTTACCGAAGATCTTGAATGGGTTTGCTGGACGCCCAAAGGATATTTTACCTGCACTTCATCAGGTAGCCAATATTTTGGATGGCATGTAAATCGGGGCATAAACAAGCTGGCCGATTTTTATGCTGCTGAACAATATTTTGAAATCCTTTTCCGGCCCAAGCAAATGCAAAAGAGTATAGCCCAGGGCAAACGGATAGAAGATATCCTGGTAGAAGAAGGTGAAAGACTTTTCGATTTGGGAAGATTACACACGCCCTCTGCCGGGTTTATTGAGGTGCGTAACCTGATTAACAATAACGATGTGCAGTACAAAGAAGGAAAATTGGTAACGGCCAAAACTGCGCTTACTCTCGATGTAGAAGTATTTGATGGCGGTGGCGGTGTGCGCGAAGTAAACATTTACCAAAACGATAAATTAATCGTTACCGACAAGGAATATAAAACCAAACAAGGCGACCGTATAGAGAAACAATACAAAGTGGATTTACTCAACGAGACGAATGAGTTTAAAGTAATTGTGAAAAATTATCAGAAGATGGAATCGCGGCCTGAGATTTTGAAAATAGATTATGTGGGCCAGGTAATTGCCACTTCTTCCCTTCACATTATGGTGGTTGGCATCAACAACTATAAAAATGGTTCTTACAGTTTGAACTACGCCCAGCCTGATGCCAAAGCGTTTGTGGAACAAGTCGAAAAGAACTACGAAAAGATTTTTAAAGCGGTGAATAAAATTGAGATATACAACGAAGAGGCAACCAAAGAAAATATTATAAAAGGTTTCAACACGGTGATTGCCAAGGCAAGGCCTGAAGATGTGTTTGTATTTTTCTATGCAGGCCACGGCAGTTTAGATGAAGACAATAAAGATGCCGATGGCGATAGCCCGTTCTATTTCGTGCCAACTGATGTCACCAAAATTTATGGCGACCCTGAACAACTGCAAAAGAAAGGCCTGTCGGCTAATGAGTTACGGCAGTATTTAACACAGATACGCTCAACTAAACAAGTGGTGTTAATGGATGCTTGTCATAGTGGTGGTGCATTAAAAAGCATGAATGTGCGCGCAGCGGGCAGCGATGAAAAAGCTATTTTCCAATTGGCACGAAGCTCCGGTGTGGTAACGATTGCCTCCTCCGGTTCCAAGCAATTTGCCACAGAGTTCGAGGTGCTGAAACATGGTGTGTTTACCTATGTGCTGCTCGAAGCACTGAATGGCAAAGCCGATAATGGCGATGGAAAAGTTACTGTGAACGAAATAAAACTCTATATGGAGGAGCGTGTGCCAGAACTTACCAAACAATATGGTGGCACCGCACAGTATCCAACAGGGTATATAACAGGAAGCGATTTTCCGCTTTCAATTTTACAGAAGTAGCTGCAATAAGTTGAAGTATCAAGGGAACGGAACGACCTGGAGACTCTGTCCATTTCCTTTTTTTGCCTTATTTTAGAAAATCAAAAAATTATTCAAAATCAGAGAATTTAATTAGCCACCGCCCATGGGTCGCTAAAGAACTATTTCTGTTGCAATTCTTTTGCTGTCTTGGCCCCGTAGCTTTTTAGAAACTCAATTATCATTTGATAATCCTTTACATCGTCTTCGTTTACCGGTTCAAGTTTTTTAGCGTATTCAACATGATCAATACACCAGTCCAATATCGTTTTCCCATCAGCCGGATCAATAAAATTGGGATCTAAATGGTATTTCTTAATTAGTTCGCGTAGAAAAGAAGTACTCGCTTCCACGGCAAACTTCATTACATTTTTCCCTGTTGATAGCCTGGTAACATAATTGTAACAACGAAGAGTCAATCGATTTTTCAACCACATGCATCTTACCTTGGCAAAACCTTCCTCATTTAAATCTTTATTCGGATCTGCGCATGACATGCTCCATAAGTCGCTTTGAAAAGCAAAGCCGAAACGTACAGCCTCAATTCCGTTTGACTCCGGGTCTGGCCCGGTGTAATCTCTGGCGTCATAGAAATCCAGGCATAGTCTCATGTTTTGATTTGTGCTGACTGATCCGCATGGGCACGTTACGTTCTCTGCAACGCTTGCTTGCACTTCTGCCCGCTTTTATTAATGTAGAGCAGGCGACCATTAAGGTCAACATGGGCGTAGCCCTCAATAAAAGGCCAAACATGATCATATATAAGAGGTATCACCTCTTTTCCTGTAACATTTATAAAACCCCATTTGCCATTTTTCTCCACAGGCGAAAGTCCGCCATTAAATGACCAGGCCTTATCAAAGGATGCAGGTATTTTTAAATTGCCATCCGTGTCTTCGTATCCCCATTTTCCATTAACTTTTTTTGGAGAAAATCCTTCAGAGAACCCAATTTGAACTCCTGATCTTGTTGGCTTGTCTTGTGCCATTAAACACAATGGAAACACCAATATCAGCCACGTAGCTTTAATAATTTTGTTCATAGATTTTTTTGCTTCAAAACTCAACGATGTCCCGACCAGTTGAAGTCTCGGGTTATTTATTTCTATTTAATGATTTGTTTATCATTTCTTCCAACACCTTCATTTCGATATCGGCCAGTTTATTGATGTAGAGACAACCCTTGCCGGTTTTATGCTTACCCAGTTTTTTTAACGATGACGCGTGCGATTGAATATCGACAGTAAGATAGATCGACAGATTAGCCTTTCTTGGAGAAAATCCAATCTTGAACCAATCGACCTCTCTGCCAGTTGTCGGACTCTTGAATCTGTAATTGCCAAAGCCGATTAAGGAGGCTCCCCACATTTTAGGTTTTTCTTTCGAAGCCTTCTCCATTAATTTAAGCAGGGCAAAACTGTCGTTGCGTTTTTGTTCATCCGCGACTTTAGCGATAAAGTCTTCAACACTTGAAGCGGTTGGTTTCGTTTTAATTTCTACCAGCTTGCCCATAGAATTATGATTTTCACTTGAACAATAATGCAAGAGCTGTAAATATACGGAACTCAAATAATGAATTCTTCGTTTGTTATCGAGCAATTAAGCATTACTTTAAACAAAAACTAAATCACCATGTCTTCAGAAGTTTTCAAATTTACCGGTGCCCGGTCTGCTCATTACGACAATTATCTAGGTCCTTTTATGTTTGAACCCTACGGGAAGGACATGGCCAGCCGGGTTCCGATAAAGAATGTTCAGGCTGTTTTAGAGCTGGCAGCCGGAACTGGCCGTGTAACCCGTCACCTGCGCGAGCGCTTACCTGCTTCTGTAAGACTGGTAGCCTCCGATCTAAGCCCTGACATGTTAGATGTGGCGAGGGGAAAGTTCACGGATGCTAAAGCTGTGGAATTTGTAGTTGCTGACATGCAAAGCCTGCCTTTTGAATCGAACACTTTTGACGTGGTGCTCTGCCAATTTGGGTTTATGTTTCCTCCGGACAAACAGAAAGCGTTTGATGAAGCATTTCGTGTGCTCAAGCCGGGCGGCCTGTTTTTATTTTTTACATGGGAGCAAACAGAGCGCGTTGAAATTTTCAGACTTGTTTACAACGATCATGTGCTTCCCTATTTTGCGGGCGAAGACCTAACCCGTTTCAAGGTTCCGTTTTCGCTTCATGATCCCGCTCAACTGAAGAACTTCTTAACAACCAGCAATTTTAGCCAGCCTGCTGTTGAAAGAGTGGTACTGAAAGGAATTGGGCCATCGGCCCATGATTTGGTGCAGGGATTTTTTATTACGCACGCTATCGGTCAGGAAGTTGCCGACCGCGATCGTAATGCTTTTGAGCGTATTGTCAAAGAAATGGAAGCAGCGATCATTAAGAAGTTTAAAGATAAGCCCGTTGTGTGCGAACTGGCTGCTTACCTTGGGTCAGGAACTAAAAGCTAACTTTCATTAAAATGTCAGCACCTATCCTAAAACCAGGTAAACCCTATGCACCGCTTCTCATAGCAATTTGTTTGGCCGTTTTACTCCAACAATGCAAGGTAAAAACAGCAGAAGATAAAGCCGCGACTGATTCAACTGCGCAGGCAGCATCACCTCGCGATTCTATCACATCCTTTCAGTCGCTCTTTGCTCCTGGCCAGTATGAAATTTTTTTGGGAAAATATTGGACGGAGGAATGCTACAATAAATGGTATAGCGTGGCCAAAGCCCTCGACAGAAAATTAACATGCCCATGCGAGGGAATACTTCCCACCATTCAGAATAGTGACCTCATTATTTCGTTGAACAATGTAAACTGTTACCCGCCAGAAGTAGAAGAGATGAATTACCGGGTCGATCACTCCATTACTATTCCGTTGGAATCACTGCGCCCTTATCTCAGCGAGACAGGCACACGAATTGTTTTTGAGTCGGGTAGCTACCTGCAAGATTGGCTGGCTGGACAAAAGAAAGCTGCAACCACCGTTGCTGAAAGTCCTTACTCATTATATATAAGTGTGATCCAATCGGGCAAAGGATTCCGCATTGTGTTGCAATCGCAAGCGGGGCAGAATAACGAGGAAGGAACCATTACTGGTTATTTTGAAAATGAAGGTGGCCAACAGACGCCTGTGACCGGTTACAGAACCTGGGGCGGCTTTACGGTGTTCGATCCGAAACTTGGTGCGGAAAAGGGCATTGATTTCTTTTGGGAAGACCAATCAAAAGGAGATGAATATCATGCCGTTCGAAACCGGTTTCTCTCGGCAACCTCACAGTCGGGTGATCCATACGTTGAGTATGTTAAGCTTGTTGGCGATTTCACCCAATACGAAGGCCCCGAAGATGCCTACCGCGAACCGGAGAACGGGTTGCCGGACGGGCAGTAAAGGATTGTAAATATTCCTACTTCCTTAAAATTTTATCCATGGCTTTTCCTTTTGCCAACTCATCAATCAACTTATCCATATACCGAATCTTTTGCATGAGTTTGTCTTCTATTTCTTCGACACGGTAGCCACAAATTACACCGGTAATTTTTGAAACATTTGGATTGATCTGCGGTGCCTGGGCAAAAAAAGTTTCTAAATCAGCTTTCTTACTAAGTTGCTGTTGCAGTGTTTTTTTATTATAGCCTGTAAGCCAACAAATAATGGTATCTACCTCCTCTTTTGTACGGCCTTTTTTTTCAGCTTTTTGAATATAATGAGGGTAGACACCGGCAAAGGTTATTTTGAATACACGTAGGTTGTCCATTTTAATTATTGCAATTTTTCCAAAGTGAATTTACTCGCTGCAATTGAAATTAAAAAGTATTGGCGGTGATGATACTACTGAATAAAAAAATTATTTTTTCTTTTTCGATTTTTTGATCTTCGGTGGAGGAAGTACTTTAACTGTGATCCTGACTAATTCACTTAGCCATTTCCAATCTTCCAATTTATCTTCAATCAAAAAACTGTTCTTCGCTCCAGGATAAGGCGGTGCCTCCACAACGTCACTTATAAATGCCCTTCCCGCTTCAGTTGGTTTTACGAATAACTTGTTATCGCAGATCAGGGCAAATAATTTTCCATCTGCATAAATGCCGTACTCACCAAACATGCTCCTGGCTGTTATTGTGCCAGCACGCTTGATCTGGTCTAAAACAAATTCAACAAATTTTTTATCGGAGGCCATGCGATAAAAGTAAGTAATCTGTCAATAACTTTACATTTACACTCCAGGCATTTACATTATGAAATTATCAAGAATTGCAGGAACTCTGGCATCGCTGGGCTTAGTCATCTTCCTCACGCGATGTTCTCCAGATGCTGAATTACCAACCAGGCAACGCTATCCTATATCGTCCATCGACATCAAGAAAGTAATTCTCACCGACAGCTTTTGGTTGCCCAAAGTGAAATTGATCCGCGACACCACCATTATGCACGCCTTTCAAAAGTGTGCGGAAGAAGGACGGATGGAAAATTTTTTAGTTGCCGGTAAGCAACGGGAAGGAAAAACAAGAGGAGCCATGCCGTTTGATGATACGGATCTTTATAAAATCATCGAGGGAGCATCGTATTCGCTGATCAGTATGCCCGACCCAAAGCTGGAAGCATATTTAGATTCTATTATTTCCATTATCAAGATTGGCCAGGAACCTGATGGATATATAACTACGTGGTTTACTATCGACCGCGCTCATCCTCCGGCTAACTGGGTTAAGCCATCGAAGGAAAGGTGGGAGAATGAAATCACCAGCCATGAGCTTTACAACAGCGGTCATTTATTTGAAGCGGCCGCTGCGCATTATTGGGCTACCGGAAAGAAAAACTTTTTGGACATCGCATTAAAAAATGCTGACCTGCTGGTGGATAACTTCAAACCGGAAAAACTCCGGTTGCCACCCGGTCACCAAATTGTTGAAACAGGTTTGATCAAACTGTACGATATTACTCACAAGAGTGAATACCTGAAGCTTTCCAAATATTTTATTGATCTGCGTGGAGACAGCACCACGCATATCTTATTTGGCGCTTACTACCAGGATCATGTTCCGGTGAGGCAACAGGCCGAAGCCGTAGGGCATGCCGTGCGGGCCGAGTATTTATATGCGGGCATGACAGACATTGCAGCCAGCTCTCACGACCCATCGTACACCCGGGCATTGGATCAGCTCTGGCATAATATAGTAGAGAATAAAATGTACATCACCGGTGGCGTTGGAGCCCGCCACGATGGAGAGGCATTCGGCAATAATTTTGAGTTGCCCAATCTCGAAGCTTATGCCGAAACGTGTGCATCTATTGGGAGTGTGTGGTGGAATCAAAAAATGTTTATGCTGACGGGTGATGTGCAGTATTACGATATCCTGGAGCGCACACTTTATAATGGCCTGATATCGGGTATATCAACTGACGGAAAAAAGTTTTTCTATACCAATCCGCTTGAGTCTGACGGTAAATTTTTATTTAACAGGGGAGCCTGCACCCGGCAATCCTGGTTTGATTGTTCATGTTGCCCTACCAATATGATCCGTTTCATTCCATCGATGGCTGGTTTGATTTACGCTTCCCAGGCTGACACGGTTTACACCAATTTGTTTGTATCGAGCGAGGTGGATTTGGAAAGTAAACAAGGACCGCTCAGGCTTAAGCAACAAACAGGTTACCCCTGGAGAGATAAGGTGATCTTCTCTGTGGATCAGGCAAATAAAGCACAGTGGACGTTGAAGATCAGAGTGCCGGGTTGGCTTCGAAATGAGGCGGTGCCTGGAAATCTCTATTCCTATTTGGATGGCGAGCGAGTTAATCCAATACTGAGCATCAATGGAAAAGTAGAAGCGGTAACGGTATCGAAAGGATACATCGTGTTGACAAGGGAGTGGCAACAAGGGGATGTAATTGAGCTAACACTACCGATGCGTGTCCGAAAAGTAATCACAAACGAGAAAGTTACAGGCAACCAAAGCAAAGTGGCTTTTGAGGTAGGGCCAGTAGTATACTGTGCCGAAGAGGTGGATAACAAAAATCTCGCTGACCTAGTGCTGCCGGAGAATTTAAACATGCAGGTAAGCAGACAGAAATTGCTGGATCAGTATGTAAATGTTGTGAAGGGTAAAGTTGGCGATAAGGAAATTAATCTAATCCCCTACTACCTGTGGTCTAACCGTGGGGTGAACCAAATGAAAGTGTGGTTGCCCCAGGAGAAGTAAACTCAAAATTATTGGGTGCGCAAATTACGAGTCAATAATTTTGGTTTGTATTCCATAACTTGGAGCGGTACGCAAATCAAACATAGCCCAAACGATCTCCGTCTCTGGTTCCTTGCCATCTATGTGGTGGCCATAGATTTCAAGGCATGGATGCTGGTATTGGATGTTCATAGATTCTAATTGGGAGCGCATGTTGGCGTTGACTTGTTTGAGTTGGTCGTAAGGGCCGATGTGTTTCCACCAAGCGTAGTGCGTCAGTTCTACTTTTTTATTTTCCAGGAGAGATTCGCGGGGTGGAGCGCTCTCTAGTTCTACTCCGGCAAACATGGCCATGTTGGGTTCATAAACCCACACGTTGGTGCCTCTGTTTTTTAAGTTCATGCCCTTCACCACGGTCCACATCCTGTTCATAAGCTTGAAGCCGGTCTCTCCGTAGTTATGATTGATGACGGCCCCGGAAAATCCGTAAAGGTCAAGGGCAAGTGGACTCGTAATGATTTTAAGTTGCATTCACGATTAATTTATTGAATATCAGAAGAATTATAGCTTGCCCCATTTTGTTCGATGCACGTAGTGCCAGATAGTCCACCCGGTGAGCGCGGCAAAAGGTACAGATATACCGAAAGAATAGAAGATCAATTGTGCGGGGTTTAAGCCTTCCGACAATTCCCTAACAAAATATTCCGTAGCACCTGCGGCCCATAATCCAAGTGCCGCCCCCGTCATGCCTTTCAGATGCTTATTAATGCGGCCCTTCATCGCTGGTTTTTTAAACATTGGATATAATCCATAGAAAAGGCAAAACAGCGACACTATAATCAGGTAATGGAAAACACTGGGTTTACCATCATTAAAGTCATAAATAAACAACGCGGAGACATTAGCAAGAAGGAGTGCCCCTGCGAAAACATAACCAACACCCTTGTGTAACTTCGTGCCTTTAATAGTTAGCAGCAAGTAGACACCCGTAATGAGACCAACGATCGCCATCATTACATGAACAGCGCCTGCCGTGGAGTGTATCCATCTGGAGATGTCTATCATGAGCTTGGTTGATAAATCAAATTAACAGTACGCCCAAGATAGTCTAAAAAATCGGTGCCCAGAATGGCAGAAATTCATTATTCTAGTCTTTAAAGTTCCCTAGTGTTTAAGGATTAGTTTGTCACCTTTTTCAATATGAAATTTTGTACGGCTTGTCATTATGGCAATACCAGAGCCAACTAGCGCCACCCCAATTCCTGCCTGAAGTGGGATATCGTCAAAATCTACATTTCCTTGTGAAAGGTGTATGATTATGGCCAAGCCACCCGATATCACTATTCCACCTATAACTACATTTACCGGATTCAGTCTAGATTTTTTAATCCATTTAATTTCACTCACATTGATCTTTGCTCCCCCCTCTGTACCAATAGAGTTTTCATGTAACCCGCTTATTTTATCACGAATAATTTTATTGTTGCTTAGCTTGACCGTTATTTTATCGCCAATGCAAAACGTTTTAGTAATAGCGACATTAGTTTTAGGAACTACTTTCACCCCTAAAAAACAACTATCGGTTTTGAGGAGCCCTTCATCTACGTCTTGAGGAAACACATGAATAAAAAAGAGAAACGCTACTGCGAAACATAAAACCTTCTCTTTCATTGCTTAAGTATTATGCAGATTCGGAATGAACCCAGATCTTTGTGACAGGAATTTCATCAATATTTTGATAACTTCCAATCACTTCCTCATGCACTGCAGTTTAAAAGTCAAGTATCGGCTCTCTTTGAGAGACGATACACTAGGCCAAAAAATTATTCATCATCAAGCGGGTCGGCATCCTTTACTTTCTTTCCAGTTTTGTCAATCACGATATCTTTGCCATTGAGTGTAACAGTAGTAACGTTTGCCTCGCCAGCATCGAAAAAACTATCGGCTTGATCGTAGATTATAGGAATAACCACCTTGCCAGCCTTGTTCATAAATCCTTTTTTCTTGTTGAGCGTTACCTTGGCCAGGCCGCTATAGAAATATCCTATATCATCGTAGAACTGCCCAATTTGAATTCCTGTTTTGATATCGATCAAGCCAACCTTACCATTCAACACCACTCTTGCAACGGTCCAATCAGAGCCATGAAAATCGCATTCCGAATATTTCATGGGAACAACCACTTTTGCATTTTTATCAACGAGACCAACCTTACCGGCATTGGCGGCAATGAAATAGGCACCTCCCAGAAGAGTCAGTGAGTCGTACGTGGTAGGAGAAATCACTTTGCCGGTAGTATCCATAATGCCCCACTTCCCGGTGGCAAAATCCTCAAAGCATCCACGATTCTCAAGAAAGCCATCGATAAAAGCATATTTAAATTCGATCGTGGGCTTCCCCGACCTATCTATTACCCCATAGCAGATCTTTTGAGTCTCCGGATTGAGCTTCGACAGTACGGCTATACCTTCATCAAAATGATCAAAGGTTTCATACTGACAATCAATAACCAATTGAGCCTTAGTGTCGATGTATCCCCACTTGCCATTTCGTTTTATGGCGGCACGGTCTTCAAAAAAATTCATAGCATCGTCCAGACCGGTAAGAAGCACCTGCCCGGTTGAGTCAATGATAGACCTGACATTATTGATCTCAGAATCGGCTATGCCATACTTATTCATCATATCAATATTGATGTATTGATAGGCTGGCTCGAGAATAACCAGCCCTGTGCTATTCATTAAACCCCATTCTTTAGCACTCTTATCTTCCTTAAATGTGAGGAATCGCCTCTTGCCGAAGTTGTTCTCGACCTTGCGATACCGTGGCTCTTTCTTCTCCACTATTTTAGTCGCGCCTTCATTGACGGTTGTCTTCCCTGGTTCTTGTCCATAGACACATACAGTGGTTACCGCCAGCAGTATACATGCTCGTTTAAGTACTTGATTCATTTTTTTGATGATTAGATTAAGCCAATATGTTTTAAGTTTTACGCGTGAAGCGTGGCGGCAATTTAATAGAAGAGTTGAAAATCTCACCACTTTTTGTTCCTGATTTATCATCAGGCTTCAAAAGTCCCTGGCTTCTCAATTTTCTTGATTGATTCAATTTTATATTTTTGATTATCCAAATCTATAACATGACGAAAATGACCTCCTGTATTCCCACTTTGATCGCTTGCCTCCTGACAATTATGATTGCTTGCGCGCAACCAACAATAATCCGATTTAGCCCTTCAGGAAATTGGGTGGCTTCAACCAATAGTTATGTGGAGGAAGTAAAAATATTGGATGCTGCCACAGGCAAGCTGGTTAAAAACCTAAAACATGAAGGGTTCATCTACGACATGCAATTCAGCGCTGATGGAAAAAAGCTGCTAACAGCCTGCGGCAAGACTGCCTATATATGGTCGATCGAGTTGGGTAAGGTGGAACGCGAGGTGACGGGGCACAGCGAAGTGTTAAAGTCAGTGCAGTTTGGTAAAACGGGGAAATGGATACTCACAACTTCATGGGCCGAAGAATCAAAAATATGGTCAACAGAAAATGGCGATTTGCTGAAAACGTACAGCGCATCCTCACTAAGCGACAAGGGTGATTTGCTTCTCGTCCTTTCAAAAAGAAATATTGATGTTGTGAATACCTCGGACTGGAGCGTGATACGTTCATTGGAAATTCCTGAAACACAACCGAACTTAGTCTATACCTATGCCGGTATTAGTCCCAATGAAAAATGGATAGCCACTTACGACAATGCATACAAAAAGGTTAAAGTCACGGACGTTAAAACAGGCGAGGTGATTCAATCCTTTGATTTCGAAGGACCACTCTTAAGTAATGTTCTCTTCGACCCCTCCGGAAAGAAAATTATTACAATTGGTACAGAAGCGAACCAGGTTCAGGTCTGGGATTTGTCTTCTGGAAAACCATTATTCACCTTAACTGGCGAACAATTTAGAAGCACCATGGCTTGTGTGTTCAGCCCCAATGGCAGCCTTGTTGCTAACAATCACTTCGATGATATAAAAATAACCAGTGCGAATTCGGGAGCCCTGATCAAGACCATTGAAGGAAATCAACCTGAGCCCTGGACGGATTATAACGGCATTAGTGCTATTGAATTTGATGGAACAGGTAAGTGGATCGCAGCATCATTCTTTGATGGTGTCTTCAAGCTTTGGGAAGTATCGACCGGCCGGTTACTCTTTTCAACTAAAACTTTCTGATCGATTGCATGGACCCAGGATTGACGGCAAATTAGTTTGCCGTCACTTCGAGTGAGGGCTGCGGGTTGGAAGTGTGGAGCGAGAAGGGGATTTAGATACTCCATCGACAAACTGGATTCTGAGCAAAACAAGACTTGACCATGGCGCAAATGGGTTCTTTCTCGGCATTGGTGTAATGACCACCTTTAAGAAATAGACCCGATAATGAATGCTTCAAGAGGGGATTTGCGCGGCTCCAACACCAGGTGTGAACTAAGACAGGATTTATCAGTTACTTTGATTTTAAAATTTTACAAGATTCATGAGTATTGCAAGCACACCTCCTCCTCCTTATTATGCCGTTATATTTTCATCTTTAAGAACAGAGGGTGATAATGAGGCTTATGGTCAAATGGCTCAACGCATGGTTGAACTGGCTAAACAGCAACCAGGCTATCTGGGTCATGAAAGCGTTCGTGACGGATTAGGTATTACCGTTTCCTATTGGAAAGATTTGCCAAGCATCAAGGCATGGAAACAGGTAACGGACCACCTGGAGGCTCAGCGACTGGGAAGAGAAAAATGGTATAAACAATTTAAAACAAGGATATGCCTGGTGGAAAGAGACTACGGCATGGAGCATTAACTGCCTGACCTTACTGTGCCCTGAGTTACAGCCTAGGATGTTAGCTACGCTACAACCAAAAGTTATCGGCTTAAAGCAAATGGAAGAACCTTTCCTGTTTTTACGTTTTTAAATGTGCCCGTAATCTGGTTACCATTCCAAATGCCTTCAAAAGTTGCCACCGCTGTTTGCCAATCTTGCATTTCACTAATGACAATCTTATTACCCGCTCGGGTACCTTTTAGTTCTATTCCGTCTCCATATTGATCGTACACTTCCACACCGCGGATTACTTCAGCTCCTTCATTACTATAACCAGCATGTAAGATCAACGTTATAGGATATTTACCATCAATTTTACCGCGCCATACACTGCCCAATAAATTGCCCGATCGCCTGGGTTCTGTTTTATTGCCAACCAGGTAATTCCCGTATGGAGACAACATAGGTATTAGTGTGTTCAATGATCGTTCATAGGGTCCGCGCACGTCACCTTCGTTCGTACCCGCTTCAAGGCATTGACCACCGTAACATTGAATTTTATCATCGGCAATCGAAAAATCCAAAACCTCCAATTGCTCCAGTGTAGCGGCATCCGACAGGCAAGTCTTGTACTCATCGCCTGTAATGGGATCGTCCACACGCGACTCAAGCCGCTTCTTGAATTCAGGCACAAAGCCCTTTAGGAGCTGGGTTTTTCCTGTTGGTGTTAAAAGGTCATCGAACGCAACCAGGTCGCCTGTCCTGGAATCAAAAGTGAAATACGAGTGTGAAGTAATATACCGCATAGAAAAATTCACCTCCGATAGTTTAATACAAAGAAACCTGGAGTTGTTGGTAAGCACCGTATAACTATGCTCCACACAGTACAAGGCTCCCAGCGGTTTAGTTGGGTGTTTCTCCACTAATGCACTCAAGACTTTCAGCTGCAGATAATAATTAATTCTTCGAGCCACCTCCGGGAGGTTTTTGGACTCGATCAATGGAAATATCAACTGTCCGCCATCTTCCGTAGTTTGTGTGATCGGTTTGATCTCGAATGTTTGGGCTTGTGCGGCTAAGTTCAACGCCAAAAGTAGGATGACGAGGTATCTCATTTTTTATAAGGTTAGTAACAATCAATATAGCAATTGCAGTATTTATTTTTCCTGAGTTGCAAACTCAGGACAGCATGGGAGAGTCTCTCAATTCATTCGTCCCAAAATCTTAAACCCAACCAGTATTTCAGTTCTCACTAATTTAGATGTCGAAGGCATTGCAAGAGCTAACTCCTGGCCGGTATAGGTTCTGACCTCGATAGTCGCTCTCTTATAGCCAAATCCAAAACCCGCTGAAAAAGACTGTCTTGAATAAAGTATTATTAATTGAGGATCGCCCTTGTCAATATAAGATTGAAAGTCCCAGGAAAGTGCGGGGACATAGTGCAAATTCACAAATATGTTTGAAGACTTGTTCAGAAAGAAATAATGCCGTAATCCCACGGGAAACTCAATCACTCTATATTTGATTTCCATTGTGTTCAATCCCGACTTTGTTGTGGCCGACTTGAAAAATTCATGATACACAGGCTCAGCTAAAACACCCCATCTGCCGTTGTTAAAAGGTAAAACGAGTTCTGCTTCCAGCCCGAACCGAACTCCAACCTTGGTCCCAAAATCCACATCGAAATACTTGGGGGAACTCGAATAATCGGCCTTTGAGAAATCTAATCCAGGCACAACTTTTAGCTTAAAATGTAGCTGCTTGATCGCCTGGACTTTAAAGTCCGAACCCATACAGAGGTTATACTTGCTAAAATAGTGAACAAGATTGTTCACTCTATACTCTAAATCACTAACGGAATTCAAATCGTCCGAACCACATTTAACGTCCGTCCACAATTGCTGTCTGAAGGACGAATTAATCATCATATCTCCATTCTCGTTTTTGTAACGTTTGCTTACAAGCTGCTGAACTTGCCCATCTCCGATAGAGTAAAAAAATCGAATAATGTTTGGATCAACATAAGAATAAAGGCTGGCACTACCCGTGACCAGAATTTTTAAGTAGACAGACTCTTTCGACCACTTCGGGTTTCTATTTTTGTCAAGTTGATCAATAAGGTCAGACGATCGGTCAATGTCCACAGTAAACCGCCTAAATTTAGACTGATCTTTTAAACCGAACTCAATAACATTCTCTATCAACCCAGTCTTAGGTTCATCGGATTCCGAAAATCGGTAAGCAAAATCTACAGGATTGTTTTTCCAATCACGATTTTTAATTAAACATTCTGTTCTTTGACCATCGTTTGAGATGAAATAACCAACTTCATATTTTACTTGCGAATACGATAGGAGAGTTACGCCCATTAAAAGCGCCACAAATTTTGTCTTCATTTTTTTCAAGGACAATCTCATGAGTGACATATTAAAGGATATAGTTCTTTCTTTACAAGTTGTCGGTCATTCATAGTATACAGATTGTTTCGTTTTTAAGTAATGCCCATAGAAAGTCCCGAGTTATTTTAGAAACTCACTATCCGTTTCGGAGAGTTGAATTTTACCGTCCTCCAGAATTCTTCCATTTATAAAGAAGCGCTTTTGTTTTTGTGTACCAGAAATTTCGTTCCCGTTTTCATCATACTCAGCGACCGTAGTGATAGCATAGATGTATATACTTAAGTCACTGGATATGTTAACTGATCCCGCAGGATTACCGTATTCTTCAAAGCCAAAATCGAGTACCCGGGCATCTATGTTTTTGCCATCCGCGGTATAGGTCTCTAGCACAACGACTTTATTATTAACTGAGTTTAACTCAATAGTGATTACAGCAACAAACTTTCCGTCCGTTGAAATCCGTTTGTAAAACCACCAATTATAAAATGCCCGATCACCTCTTATCACTTTGAAGTCTGATGGGTCATTTAGTTTTGGCGGAATAACCAGACTATCCGGATTAATTGCTGAAAATGGTAAAGTCGCGACTTTAAAACCGGAAATGTATTGGTTAAATTCACTATTGTCAGATACACTTTTCTCTTCCACTACTGCAGAATTGCTCTGCTCTACAGTAAGACTATCCGCTCCACTACTATCATTCTCAGTTTTGACCTGACAGGCACTGATACAAATCATTGCAAGAAAAAGGGAAACCTGGCGCATATGGTAAGGGGTTAAAAGACGTACTGCTAATATATGTAACAAATTGGGTTATGCCTCCTGAGTTGCAATTCGATTAACCTCACTGTCTGATTAAGTTGAGACTAGTCATATCAGTTAACCTCATTACTCGGTAAAAACTTGAAAAGGTCAAGCGGTGACTGCCCTTGTTCATTTTTAAAGTTTTTCAAATCATCGGCAGTGATGCCACCAGACGAAGCGGGAAGAAAATAAATAATCTTATCGGGCATTTGAACTTTTGGTGACAGGCCGGTACCAATTTCTCCCAATTCCTCACTATCCACCAATCTCACACGTCCGTCATTCTCGACACGGAAAATATATTCCTGGTCTATATACTTCCCCTTAAAATCCTGGGTATACCTTGAAGGGTCTCCGTGTACCAAGCCCACGATGTGCGGGAAGGGTTCTCCATCTTTGGTCTCTTCTATACAAATGCTATCCGCCTTTTTCCACTCGCTGCTTTTAAAAAACCGAACGTACTCATCGTATTGTTGCTTGTTAATATCACCGGGCACCAGGTACAAGAATGTTCTGACTCCAACCGCCTCGGCATCGGTGTTCGAGTAGTTAATATTTTTTGAGGTGATATAATCAAATGGATCTTTTCCAAAAATATCGGTGCTATAAACAACGCCCCAGTTGGTTGTGTTGGCATTTATAGGAAGGTATGGCAACTCACCGTAACGAAGTCTATACTCTATGCTATTGCTTGAACTAAAATAGCCGCTAACCGACCGAAATTGTACAACGTATTTTTTTCCTTCCACTACGCCTTCATGAAAACTGTCCCACCCATTAGTACACCTTTGAAAGAAGGCTGAAACGGCTGTTAGTAATCCCATTATGAATAATTTAGTAGTTCTGTTCATGTAAAAATTATTGTCATCTAAATCTAAAAAATTCCGGCCATGAATTGCAAACTTCTGGTGCAAGCGTCCTAAAGAATGGCACAGGCGTGACCTGCCGCGTTAGTTAGGCACTTGCGCCTTAGGGGGGAATGTTTTATTTTGCCGTTATGATTTTAAATTAAGATTGTCAACGATGAAAATAATGTTGATCCTATTTTGCTTACTTCCGATTTGGCTCGTTGCTCAACATTCTATGTATAACGACAACGACACGAAGGTTGAACTTGGTGTAGGAGCTGGTCTCGACTATGGGGGAATCGGGGTTCGATTTACAGGAACGCCTAGCCCGTATTTTGGTTTTTTTGGCGGATTAGGATTTGCTTTTGCCGGTGTTGGTTTTAATGGTGGATTAAATTTAGTTGTAAACCCTGGCAGTAGAGTGGAAGGCTATCTTACCGGAATGTATGGTTATAATGCAGCAGTAAAATATACCGATGAGGATAAATTATATTATGGTCCTACTTTTGGGTTAGGTGCTAAGATTAATCTGAATAATGCTGTAAACTATATAAACGTGGAGGTACTGGCTCCTATCAGGAATCAGGAATATAAGGACCGTCATGACGATGATTTGCCCCCAGTAGCTATAAGTTTAGGCTTTCATTGGAAGTTTTAATATTTAAGATACTCATTGGTTACTCAAACCGCCAGTGTCCCCGAAGCGGGAGACTCTGTGGAGACAGAAATTCCATCTTACCGTATTTTGTGGCCAAATATTTTATTTCCCCTTCTTTAATTCCTCTAACTCAGCAGCCAACTTCCGATTTTCATATTGCTGCTTGTCTAATTCATCTTTTATGGCTTCCAATCCTCTCATGGTTTCCTTGGCTACCACTGTTTGAACATAAGCATATGTCAGACTTAACAATACAATTACTGATTCTACAATAAGCACGATTACAAATTTCTTTTTCATAGGCTCTGATTTGATGATAAGTCGATCGATTGAGTAAATACAAATTAAAAGTGGGAGATAAATAAACTCAGCTATTCCAAGCAGTTCATATTTAATCGATGTACTCAAAAGTGGAACAAAAGGAGCAAGTAACATTGCCCCAAGTTTAAAATGATCCATCAGGTCAACCTGTGGCTTTCTTCTAAATCGAAGTGCGTAAAGAGTGAGAAAGAGAACACCAAGAACCACCCATAGGACAAAGAAATCGTAATCTATGATTAGTTTAGATTCCGCCAGTGCATTTAGACTCATCAAAGCGATGAACAGCACAATTAACAGAATTCCAAAATCTTTATTGAGCTTTTTAAGATATCCAATCATTAATTCGAAAGTATATGAAAGGGTTCTGAGTTGCAAACTCAGGACAGCTTGGGGGATTGCCACGGCTTGAGGCAAGCTCACTCCTTTGTCGGTGTTCTTCACCGACAAATTTAGTGTCCTATTTCTCGTTGGTGAATAACATCAACGAGGGAGAGGGTACTTTCATTGACTGAATCTAGTATACCGAATATCATATGGAACGCGATCACCACCGGGTCCTTCATCCCACTCTTTTCCGATTAAGAGATTACTGTTTTCAATTTTCAACACATTTCTCAATCTTCTTTTATCATCAGCCCCTACTCCCACTTTTAACAATTCGATTACATTGTCTTGGGAGAACTTAAGTTCCTCAATTTTAAAAATTCTACTGCCGTCTAAAAAATGATAGTCTAAGTTAATTATGAATAAATCCTCTTTCCCATGTCTATTATCTCTTGACCATTCATTTCGCCAGTAACCCTTCAAAATATCGCCTTTATCTTGAAGTTTAGCTTGCAAACCCTTGGATGCGTGGGTCTCTGTAACAGTGAGCTTGTTATTCCTAAACTCCACAATTTCTTCTTGCTTTGCAGTAATCGATTCTATTTTTTTATCAAACGAATAAAGTATAAATAGCTTTTTGGCTTCTATGTCAGCCTCTTTCAACCCAAACGCAATAGGATTAACAGATATACTCCCGCTATTCGCTATCTGGGTTTTCACAATTTGTGTAACCTCTGCATTTGACTCATCTGTGCCATACCATGAATACAAAACCTTAAATTCTTTATCGGCAATATTGTGTTTTTCTAAATCATTCAATGCGGCAAGTTTAGCCTGCTCATGTTCCTCAACGAGCTTCTCGGTAGCTTCAAGGGTATTCTGCAACCGTTGATTGTTATTCCTAACTGCTCTGTTTACTTTTTCCATTGCCTCCATGTCTCTTCTGGTAACAAGCTTATTTCTATCAAATACAAACAATATTAATGGCTTAAGCCACTTTGTAAAGAGAATGGTCACAATTAATGAAAGGTTATTAAACGCATAAAAAGTAAGGATTGAGATAAATGAATATTGTATTGGAGGCCATACTACGTCACTCCACCATTTCTTGTTTTCAAAGTAGTTCTTAATGACTCCTATCTTGACTTCGCGTGTCTCCCAAGAATCAAATTCCAAAATGGAGAAAAACAATTGCCAATGGCACACAATAAAAAAGAACGCAAACGCTCCAGCAAACGGAGTGGTGTTCATCTCATTAAATGGGTTTTTAGCCCTCTCCTTTATATCCTCGATTATTCGGCTAAAAAAGTCAACTATTGTATTCATATGCCGCTCGTTCTTACAACATAAAGATATATAATCAAAAAACAATCTTGATGATTTTGAGCTCGGCCAGGGATTGAGGCACCGCATTTGGAGCCCGAAATGGCATGTGCGGCTGGCTGGCGACTGCCGAAAGCCCGGCCGCGTGGCAGTGCCAACGTTTCGGTGGCGATGCCACGCGGGGACGCCCCCATCAACGAACTTTTCCTTACTTTTGCGCCCTTAAAAATAGAAGCAAGACATAAGACGTAAGTAGCAAGACGTCCCGTCTTAGGTCTTAAATCTTGATACTTAAGTCTAAAACGAAATGATAAGTGTAAACAATCTCTCGCTCCAGTTTGGGAAACGCGTGCTCTTCGATGAGGTGAACCTGAAGTTTGCGGCTGGCAACTGCTATGGCGTGATTGGCGCCAACGGGGCGGGCAAATCTACTTTTTTGAGAATTCTGTCGGGCGATATTGACCCCACGCGCGGGCAGGTGAGCATTGATGCGGGCAAGCGCATGGCGGTGCTGCGCCAAAACCACCATGAGTTTGACGGGGTGCCGGTGATAGACACGGTGATGATGGGCCACGGCAAGCTGTGGAGGGTGATGAAAGCGAAGGACGCCATTTACGAGAAACCCGATTTTTCGGAGGCCGATGGCATTGAGGCTTCGCACCTGGAGGCGGAGTTTGCCGAGATGGACGGCTGGAACGCGGTGAGCGATGCGGCTGCGCTGCTGAGTGGCCTTGGCATAGGCGAAGATGAGCACTACAAGCTGATGAGCGAGCTGAGCGGTAACCACAAGGTGCGGGTGCTGCTGGCGCAGGCCATTTACGGCAACCCCGATATTTTGATTTTGGATGAGCCGACCAACGATTTGGATTTGCACACGGTGGCCTGGCTGGAAGATTTTCTGCTGGAGTTCAAAAACACGGTGATCGTGGTATCGCACGACCGTCACTTTTTGGACACGGTGTGCACGCACGTGGTGGATATTGATTTCAGCGCGATAAAGCTGTACACCGGAAATTATTCGTTTTGGTATCAGAGCAGTCAGCTGGCATTGCAGCAGCGCTCTTCGCAGAACAAGAAGGCGGAAGAGAAGAAAGCGGAGCTGCAGGAGTTTATCAGGCGCTTCAGCGCCAATGCATCAAAATCGAAGCAGGCCACCAGCCGCAGAAAATTATTGGAAAAGATCACGGTGGATGATATTCAGCCATCGAACCGGAAATACCCGGGCATTATTTTTATTCCGAAGCGTGTGGCCGGAGATCAGATTTTAGAAGTGAACCACTTAAGTTGCTCGCTCAATGGCACAAAACTTTTTCACGACCTTACCTTCTTCGTAAACAAAGGCGACAAGATCGCTTTTTTGAGCAAGGAGAGTTTGGCGGTGACTTCGTTGTTCCAGATACTGGCCGGTGAACTGACGGCCGACAAGGGTGAGTTTAAATACGGACAAACTATTACCAAGGCTTTTCTTCCGCTGAACAATGAATCGTATTTCAAGAGTGATGATAACCTGGTGGACTGGCTTCGCACGTTCACGCTTACGGACGAGGAGAAAGAGGAGGCTTATGTGCGCGGGTTTTTAGGCAAGATGCTTTTCTCGGGCGAGGAAGTTTTTAAGAAGTGCAGTGTGCTGAGCGGTGGTGAAAAAATGCGCTGCATGATAAGCCGCATGATGCAGCCGGGCGCTAATCTTTTAATTGTGGATGAGCCCACCAACCATTTGGACCTGGAGTCGATTCAGTCGTTCAACAATGCGTTAAAAGATTTCCCCGGGCAAATTTTATTCACTTCGCACGATCATGAGTTCACGCAGACTGTCGCCAACCGTATTATCGAGATAGGCCCGAAAGGCTTTATGGACAAGCTGATGACGTATGATGAGTATGTGGAGAGCGATAGGGTGGCGGAGCAGAAGGTGGCTTTGTACGCCTAACAACTTTTACATTTTACATTTAGCCTTTTACATTTTAAATTAAACTTTTGACTTTTACATTTAACGTTTTACTTTGAATACAAAGTCAAAATGTAAAATATGATCTGCTTCACTCAGGACTGAGAACTCAACGAAAGCCAATTATTTTAGTCGCTTTATACTTTTGAGGATATTCTGAAGCTCGACTTTCTCGAGAGCATCCGAGTAGCTTATCGTTATAGTTAGTACATAGCGTCTACCAAAGGAAAAAGCTGTACACTCCTGTAAAGTTTCGCCTTTTTTGCTCGAAAGTGTATACGAATCAAATCCATTGATTGATCCATAAGAAATATCTCCAATCGATGAAAGGCCGATTTGGACAAACATCTTTTTTATTTCATTCAAATATGCTTTGCAATTGGTGTAGGGTCCTACATCTTCGATAGCTATTAGCAATGAAGGCAGTTGCGATTGCTTTTGTTTTTGCTTCAACAATAGCAAATAAGTGCAAAGCTCAGCCTCCTCTTCGGTAACCATTCCAAGCGCTCCTCCAAGTTTTGTATTTACCTGGAGGGCGGTCTTTTCAAATTCTTTGAGATTAGCTACTTGCCATTGATCTGGAATGTTAAGCTCCATCTGAAGGAACGTATTCTTAAAATTGATAGCCGTGATAGTTGAAAACTCGCTTATGGCAAAAACGGGTAAAGAGGCAATTTGCATGCTATTTGTTTTTTTAAGAAGGGTTTCCAGCAATTCCCTTACCTCCTCCGAATAATGAGACCGACTTATTCTTCCAATCTTATCGACACACATAACCTGTTGTCCATAGTTCATCCAATCCATAAATTCCGGAAGCGTGGCAATGGATGTTCGGCTTAATGAAATTAACCGCTCAATGGGAATATGATCATTCATTTGACAGTTAATCTGGTCCAGCGTTCGATCAAAGAATCCATAGTATAAGTCGCCTTTCATCATATCTTCTCTGACCCTATTAAGTTTACGATAAGAATATGTGGCTAACCATTCAATCGTAATACTCTTTAGTCTATGTGTCAATTCCAGATTAAATTGATGAAGCACCAATGCTTCAGCCTTAAGCTTGACATCCGAAAACAGCTGAAATATTTTCTCAACAGGTTCAATGAATTGAGAACATATTGTAACGCGTTCCTGAAAAGGAGTATTGGCATCATCAACGGCAGAGAGATTATCAATTGTCGTCAAACGAAAGAAGAGCGAATCGTAATATGCATCTTTTATCGTTGGTAATGGGATCTTCTGCTCCAGTGCGAATTGAAGAGCTTCAAACGCGGTTGTGTAGCCGTTCGCACCAGGACCCCATGGCTTGTTAAACTTTGGAAATGCATCCAGCGGCAATCTTTTCGAATATTGAGCATTAACGAAATACCCGACCATGCTGAATAAAATCACTATCATGCACTTTTTTCTCATAATCTGATTTCCAAAACCGGCCCGGTGGGGCCTGCACCAACTACCAAAACGTCTGTATGTTGAGCTTTTTCCGACTCCATACTAAAGTTGAGCAGTAATTCTTAGTTATTCAAATTTTCGAAGGTGAGGAAGGTAATCGGGGAATGCGTAACTGATTACCGATTACGGTTTTCCGAAGGTCTCTCCGAAAAAATCTCCGTTATTCCATTGCGGCTTTCCTTTCGCGTTGGCTACCAAATAGCCGATGAGAAAATTCAGTTTCACATAGGTTACGGCAGCATCCCAATTAAATGAATCTTCGCGGAACTCATCGGAGGGTTTATGGTAATGCTCTTTTGTCCAGTCATCAATTTTCTTTTTCAAATCGATGGATGGGTCGTTTGTTTTAAGGCCGTATTTAATGGCCAGGGCCGGAATGCCTTCACGGATAAAACTGTATTGATCGCTTCGGGTAAAGCGAACCTGCTCGGGCACATGGTCTTTCATTATTTCCAGGTTGAGATAGCGGGCTGCCTGCGTCACTTCATTCATAAGCGTTGAGTTCCACGCCCCAAGCGGTTCAATAGAAAGCAGGGGGGCGATAAGCGTAGGCATATCGGAATTGATGTTGGTAATAATTTTAGACTTGTCAACCGGTGGGTTTGAAGCAAAATAGGCGGAGCCGAGCAAACCGGCTTCCTCGGAAGTCAGCAACACCATAAGCACGGAGCGCTTAAGTTTTGCCTGTTTATAGAGCTTAGCTATTTCCAACACACAGGCCACGCCCGAGGCATTGTCGTGAGCGCCATTATAAATAGAGTCTCCTTTAACTTTTGCCCGAATGCCCAGGTGATCCAGGTGAGCGGTGTGCACCACAAATTCATTTTTTAATTTAGAATCCGTTCCCGGAATCATCCCTACAACATTATAACTAAACCCTTCGGTAAAGCTGGTGGTCGACTTAACGTTTACCGTTCCGAGAATATCTCCTTTTTTAAGTTTTTCCACTAATGGCCTGAAACAAGTATCCCTCGCCACCACATAGAATTTTAAGTTTTGATCGTTCGGAACCCGGCTGGCTGTTACGCTTCCATTTTTATTCACCGTGCCCTGCACACCTTTTGCCGAACCATCATACGCTGACTTATATCGCGTTTTATCTTTTATGATCGCGATAACGCCAATAGCTCCATGGCTTGCAGCAGCCTCCGCCCGCAGCGCCATGCTCGTAAAATGGGCTCTTTCTGTATCGGAGAATGTTGAAGGTACTTCGGGTATCATGATCACCACTTTGCCTTTCACATCAATTCCTGTATAATCATCGTGACCCAGGTAGGGCGCGGAAATGCCCATGCCTACAAAAACGACAGGCGCTTCGCCAAGAGTCTCAGTCTTGATCATATCCGGCATAACCACCATGTCCGAGCCGTAGTTGAATAATTTATCATTCAGCATAAACGATACCTTCGTGCTATCAACCTTAGCGGTGCGTATCACCACTTTTTGTAAATAGCCATCATCTCCTTTCGGCTGAACGCCAAGCTGCTTGAATTGCTCAATCACATAGTCAACCGCCATTTGGTAGCCTGGCGTTCCGGGTCTGCGGCCAAGCAATTTGTCATCTGCCAGGTATTGAATGCGCGACCGAATAGCTTCCTTGTCGGGGAGCGCAAGGATTTTTTTTATGGACTTATCTTTGGAGAGGTCTTGGGCTTGAGCCTGGAAAAAAAGAAAAAAGTTGATCGTTAATAAAAGCGGGAGGAGTTTCATTAAGAAATGATTTTCTATTTTCCTGAGATCAAAACTGAAAGACGATCTTCCCTACTTTATTTGGCAGGATCAGATCGCTAAAAGATTCAATAATTTTTGAGAATGGGCGGATGGAATCAATTACCGGTTTAAGTTGGTTGCGCTCCACAAAATTCAGCATTTCAGCAAATTCCTGGTCGTTGCCCATGGTTGTTCCGATCAGCGAATGCTGATTCCAAAACATTCTGTATAAATCAATTTTGGCCGGCAAGCCGGTGGTGGCGCCATAAAAAACGATCTTGCCCAGTGGTTTCAATATTTTTATAAAATTATTGAGTTGATCTCCACCGGCACTGTCAATCACCAGGTCGAAACCACCTTTGGTTTTCCATAGATCGGCATAGGTGCTTTCTCTTTTATAATTGTAAGCGCCTTTAGCGCCCATCTTCAATGCCTTTTCAATTTTCTGGTCGCTGCCCGATGTAACATAAACATTGGCACCGGCAGCCTGGGCAAATGAAAAAGCAAACTGGGCCACACCTCCGCCAAAACCTGAGATCAAAACATTTTGTCCTGCTTTTAATCCTCCTCTTTTAAAAAGAGCCCGGTAGGCAGTAAGTCCGCCCAATGGAAGTGTAGAGGCCTGGAGAAAATTTAAGTGAATCGGTTTGCGCTGCAGGCGATCAACGGGAACGGATACATATTCAGCAAACGTTCCATCAACGGGCATGCCCAGTATCGTATAATTTTTCGCCTGCACTTCGGGGTCCGGTCCCCAATTGATATTCGGATTAATGATCACCTCCTGCCCCACCCAGTGTTTGTCGGTTTCACTAAAAACATCTTCTACCACCCCGCTTCCGTCTGAGCCGAGCGTGACTCCATATTTTATTCCCGGGTATTTTCCTTCTTTTATCCACTCATCTCTTCGGTTCAATGAGGTGGCTTTCATTTTTATTAAAGCATTTCCAGGCACTAATGCAGGTGTGGGTATTTCTTTC
>Ga0315912_10001048_pt1 | contig 37407 bp, 24 predicted proteins | sample VfabasoilMG_FD_204469 | JGI IMG/M metagenome (GOLD analysis project Ga0315912, IMG submission 204469) | Garden soil microbial communities collected in Santa Monica, California, United States - V. faba soil | ecosystem: Environmental > Terrestrial > Soil > Garden | place: USA: California... | reverse complement strand
TGGGGGCGAGGCGATCGTTCCGCCGTGACGACGCGGTTCGGGTAGCATCGCCACGGGGGAAGTGGCCGCAGGCCGGGAGGAGAACATGGGCAGGAGAGTACTTTCTGTCGTCGTGGTGTTCGTGGTGGCGATGCTCCTCGGCTTCGTCGTGCATGGCGCCATCCTGCACGGGGACTACGCGCAGTTGCCGAACCTGATGCGCGGCGAGCAGGACTCCATGAGCCACTTCGTCTGGATGATCGCCGCGCACGTGCTGATGGCGATCGGCCTGACGTGGATCTACGTGCGCGGTCGCGAGGATCGCCCGTGGCTCGGCCAAGGACTGCGGTTCGGGCTCGCGTTCGCCGTCGCCTCGACGATCCCCATCTACCTCATCTACTACGCCGTCATGCCCTTCCCCCCGACGCTGGTCGGCAAGCAGATCGTCCTCGATACGATCTCGGCGCTGATCCTCGGGATCACGGTGGCCGGCATGAACCGGAAGTAGGGGATGCACCCGCGGCGCGTGCTCGCCTTCGTGGCCCTGGCGGGAGGAGCCCTCCTGCTCGCCATCGCCGCCGAGGCCACCGAGTCGAGCGCGCAGCGCGCACATGCTTCCGTCGATGCCGTCGGCCTCGAGGTGGCGCGGATCCTCGACGAGGTCACGAGCCCGGGAGGCGACGCCCGCCAGGCATTGATAGCCCTCGGCGCGCCGGCTATCCCTCGCCTTCTCGAGGAGCTTGCTGCTCGCGATGGGCTCGCCCTCGACGTGGCGCTCGGCGTTCTCGCGGAGGCACCGCCCTCGAAGGCGATCGGCGATGCGGTCGCGGCGCGCGTGGCCGCGCTGCTCGATGCGCCGGCGCCGGGCTGGCGCACTGGTCAGGCGGTGGGCCAGGGCATGCGCATCCTCGCGCTGAACAAGCATCCGTCCGCCGTCGCGATGGCGCGGCGCATCCTGCGCGCGCCAGCGTTCGCCAGCGCGCGCGATGCTGCACGGCGGGCCCTGGTCGCCGATGGCTCGGAAGACGCCGTCGCCGTCCTGCAGGAAGCACTCGCTTCGGCGAGACGTCCGCCGTCCACGTCGTGGTTCCGCCCCCCGTCCGCGCACGGGATACCGGAGCTCGTCGGTGAAGTCGCGGCCATGAAGGCACGCTGGGAGGCGAACGAGGCGCCGATGGATGGCGACGATCTCTCCTGGGCTCAGTCCGATGCGTCGCGCGAGCGGTATCGGGAGCACGACCTTCTTCGTACGGCCGACCGCGCCGCCATCGCGCGAGCGGCCGATGGCCGCGAGATGCTCGTGTTCCCGTCGGATGCGATGGGCGGATGGTCTGACGAATGGGTGGTGGAGCTGAAGGATGGCCGGCCGCGTGGGCCCGCGCGGCTCGTTCCCCTGCCCGCGCCCGATGACTGGGGGGACTTCTGCATCAATTGCCCCTATGTGTTCGGCCGCACGCGGTTGGATGCCCACATCGAGGGCGACGAGCTGGTCATGAGTCATGGCGGGCAGCCGGAGACGAGGCAGCGCCTATCGGACGCATGGCGCGACACGGACCAGGACGGGCTCACCGATCTCGTCGAGCTGCGCCTCCGGCTCAACCCATCGGATCGGGACACGGACGGCGACGGCATCGCCGATGCGATGGACCCTGCGCCGAACGCGACGAGGCGAGTCCCGCTCGGAGAGGATGACGCGATCGCGCTGGCGATCGTCTCCCAGGCGCGGGTCGAGGGCGACCGCGAGGACGGCGAGATGCTCGAGCCGCGCGTCGTCGTGCGCGACGTCGGCCTTGAGTGGACGGGCGTGGACGCCCTCACGCTCACGTTTCCTGCGCGGGAGGCCCGCGACTTCGTCGATGCGTCGGATCTCAACATCGAGGAGTGGACGATCCTGCCGGCGGAGTCTCCGCGGGTTCTCGGCGAGCGCGGCGACGGCCTCACTCCGGATCGGCGCATCCGCAACCTGAAGGTTGCTCGCGGGGGGAGCAGCATCACTTACGAGATTGTCGTCCGCAAGCTCGGCGGGGAGTGGTACGTCGAGCGCGAAGGGGCCGTGCTGTTCTCCTGCGGCAAGCGACTCCGCTGATGGCGCGAATCACCGCGCGCGGAGGGGCTGCCTGCGCCTCCGACCGCACGCTCGCCTGACATGGCCTCGCGAAGATAGCCTCGCCCGGCATGTGCGGCATCGCGGGACTCGTGTCGGAGCAGCTCGTCGCGCGCGGCGAGGCGTCAGGCATCGTCGCGGAGATGCTGCGGCGGCTGCGGCATCGCGGTCCCGATGGCGATGGCGTTCGCATCACGGGGAACGCCGCGCTCGGTGCCGCGCGCCTCGCCGTCATCGACACGCGGCCGGTGGCCCAGCCGCTCGTCACGCATGACGAGCGCTTCACCCTCGCTTACAACGGCGAGGTCTACAACCATCGCGAGATCCGCGCCGAGCTCGAAGCGCTCGGGGCGCGCTTCCTCACCAATACCGACACGGAGGTCGTCGCGGAGGCCTACCGCGCATGGGGTGCTGCCTGCCTAGACAGGTGCCTCGGGATGTTCGCGTTCGTGCTGCACGACGCGTCCACGGGCGAGCTGTTCGGCGCGCGCGATCGGCTCGGCAAGAAGCCGCTGTTCCTCGCGGAACGCCAAGGTCTCTTCGCCTTCGCCTCGCACCTGCCGTCACTCCTCGCGGTGCCCGGAATCGAGGCGACGCCGGATCCGGAGGCGCTGCTGGACGTCCTCGAGCAGGGCTACGTCTTCGGACCCAAGACGTGCTGGTGCGGGATCCGTCAGCTCATGCCGGGCTCTGCGTTCCGCCGCGGCGCAGGCGGAGCCCTCGAGACGTGGCGCTGGTGGAAGCTCGAGGATCACTTCCTCGCGGGCCGTGATCTCGCGCCGCACGACGTCACGCGGCTCGAGGACGAGCTCGACGCGCTCCTCGCCGATGCCGTCGAGGCGCGCCTGATCTCCGACGTGCCGCTGGGCGCGCTGCTCTCGGGCGGCATCGACTCGACGACGGTCGCGGCGCTCATGCGCGAGCGGGGCGCCGGCCGCCCGAAGACGTTCACCGTCGCGTTCGACGCGCCCGGCTTCGACGAGAGCGCGCACGCGGCGCTGGCCGCTCGTGAGCTCGACACCGAGCACTACGTGGACACGTGCCGCCTCGACGATCCCGCGCCGCTCGTCGAGATCCAAAGGCGCATCGGCGAGCCGCTCGCCGACACGTCCGTGCTGCCGACGTCGCTCGCCTTCGCGGCGGCGCGCAAGCACGTGACCGTCGCGCTCACGGGCGACGGCGCCGACGAGCTGTTCGCGGGCTACGAGACGTTCCGCGCCGATCGCGTGCTCGCAATCCTGCGCGCGCTGCCGGCCTGGCCCACGCGCGACGTGCTGCGCGTCATGGCGCGACGCATGCCCGTCGATCAAGGGAAGGTATCGCTGGCCTACAAGGCGCGCAGGTTCGCGTCGGGTCTCGACCTGCCGGAGGCCCTCGCCCATCAGCACTGGCGTGCGCTCAGCAGCCACGTCGACGCCCTCTCGCTGATGCTGCCCGAAGCGCGCGCGCGCCTCGACGGCTACTCGTCGTCGGCGCGCGTGCTGGAGGTGGACGCGCGCGTCCAGGGCTGCGACCTCGTGAACAGGATGTCGCATCTCGATCTCTGCACGTACCTGCCGGACGACATCCTCGTGAAGGCGGATCGCGCATCCATGGCTCACTCCGTCGAGGCGCGTGCGCCGTTCCTCGATCATCGCGTCGTCGAGCTGGTCGCGCGGCTGCCCGGGCGCGACAAGCTGCGCGGATGGCGCACGAAGTGGCTGCTGCGCCGCGTCGAGGCGCCGCGGCTTCCGGCGTCTGTCCTCGCGCGGCGCAAGGAGGGCTTCAGCGCACCGGTCGCGCGCTGGCTGCTCGGCAGCATGCGGCCGATGTTCTTCGACCTCGCGACGAAGGATCGCTGCGAGCGCCTGGGTCTCGACGCGAGCGCGATCCGCGGGATGCACGCGGATCTCGAGGCGCGGCGCGAGTTCAACGGCTATCGCCTCTGGGCCGTGCTCGTGCTGTGTCTCTGGGACGAGCTCAGCCGCGAGCTGGGACCTCGTAGAGGATGACCTGATCCCATCGCCCGACGGGGACGAGGTCGCTCTCGAGCCAGTCGGCGAACACGGCGCGATCCGGCTCGCTGAACCTGGCGAGGAACGAGTAGTCCTCGATCATCCGGCGCAGCTCGCGCTCGTTGAGGAGGACGTGCGTGATCCCCTCGTGACGGAGCCGCTCGTCCACCTCGACGGGTGACGCCGCGCCCGCGACGAAGCGCAGCACGGCCGGCGCGTCGAGCGCGCTCGACGCGAGGGTCGGCCGCGGCATGAACGCGAGACGGCTCTCGGCGACGAGCAGCACCTTCGCGTCGTCCGGCAGCAGCATCCGCATGTCGCGGCCCGCCTCCGCGATGCGCAAGCCGAGCGTGAGCATCTCGTTGCGGGGGGGCAGGCGGGTGAGGTCGAGGTGGGCGACGCGCGCGTGGCGCTCCACCGCCGCGAACACCTGCGCGCCGAGCAGGAGGGACAGCGCTCCCGCCGCGCAGGTCTCGATCGCGCGAGGCGAGCGCGAGCGCTCGAGGACGGCGCGGCCGCACGTCTCGAGCAGTGCCGCCGCGAACGGCACGAGGGCGACGAGGAGGATCAGCCCCAGCCGCAACTGCGGCGACGTGACGGCCCACCCAATCCACGAGAGCGCCGCGACGCAGAGGAAGGCCCGCGCACCGGCGACGCGCCTCGCGATCGCGAGCCCTGCGAGGGCCATCGGCAGGAAGGCGAGGCCGAGGCCGCTCACCTCTCCCATGTCGCCGCTGCGCACCAGCAGGTCGCGCACGGACGTCGCCAGCGCGGCGAGTCCGCCACCCGCGTCGCCCCGCATCTCCTGCGCGCTGAGCGCGTCCCATCCCGCGCCGCCGAGCAGCGCCGGGAACGCCGGAGACACCGGGTTGCCGGTCAACAGGAGAGTGCGCAGCGTCCACGGCGCGCCGACGACGAGCGCCGCGATCACCAGCACGCAGCCACCGCGTGCGCGTGAGAGCCAGCCTGATTCGCGCATCAGCACGACGCCGAGTGCGAGGCCCGCAATCGGCGGCAGCGCGACGTACTTGGCGGCCCACGCGGCGCCCGCGACGATGCCTGCCGAAAGCGCGTCGCCGCCGCGCGTGGCCACGACGACTTCGAGCGCGCTGGCGAGCGCGAGCGTCACGAAGAGATCGTTTCCAGCGAAGCAACCGAGCGAGAGGAACACGGGCGCGACGACGAGAAGCGAAGCTGCTGCTCCCGCGGCGGCTCCCGCACCGCCATGGCGCGCGAGTCGCCACGTCGTTCCCGCGAGCAGGGCGAGCGCGACGACGTTCATCGACTGAGGTCCCGTCCCGCCGCCGAGCGAGAGCGGCAGCACGTAGAGCACCTGCCAGCCGGCCGGCATGAGCGCGTGATGAAAGCCGATCGCGTCCGGCCAGTGCCCGAGCATCAGCGCCTGCCGCGGGAGGCCGACGTGGTAGACGTGATCGTCGAAGAACGCGGTCGGCAGCAGCGAGAGCCTCGCGGCGACGAGCACGAGGACGGCGAGCGCGACGAGGGCGACGCCTTCGATGGCGGGCGACGCGACGGCCGAGGCGCGCAGCGAGTCCACGAGATCGTGGACAGCGCGTCGCACGCGCATCCCGCCCGTCGCGGCCCCGAGCACGAGCAGCGCGAGCGCCACGCCCGCGACGCTCGAGGGGCGCAGCATGCTCGCGAAGGACATCGCCAGAAACACGAGTCCCTGGACGCCCATCCCGGCGCAGGTCCATGCCGTCAGCCGCGTCGCGGGCGCGAGCTCCTCGCCTCGTCGCAGCATCCTGAACAGCGCGGCACCCAGCAGGAGCCCCACGAGCCATGCCCACGCCGCTCCAGCGAGCGACGCCGCGACGCTCCCCGGAAAGATGTCCCCGCTCGGGCTCGGCATCGCCCGAATGTTGCACCGAAAGCGGCCGCGCCCCTACGCGAAACTGGGGACGTACCGGCCCTCCCCCGGGCTTCCGTCCCCAGCCTCGAAGCCGAACGGGAAACTCACGGCGACCGAGTATGCTTCGCAGCCATGCCCGCCAGGTTGGACGCCCGAGCGCTCGCCGATCCGAGATACTTTCTCAACCGCGAGCTGAGCCTGCTCGAGTTCGACAGGCGCGTGCTCGAACAGGCGAAGGATGCCTCCGTCCCGCTGCTCGAGCGCCTGCGCTTCCTCACGATCTGCTCCACGAACTTCGACGAGTTCTTCGAGATCCGGGTCGCCGGCATCAAGCAGCAGGTGGCCTACGGCATCGTCCAGCCGGGTCCCGACGGCTACGGTCCGCGCGACGTCCTCCAGCGCATCAGCGACGTCGCGCACGGGCTCGTGGAGGAGCACTACCGCGTGCTCAACCAGGAGCTCCTCCCGGCGCTCGCGCACGAGGGCATGAGGCTCCTGCGGCGCACGTCGTGGAGCACCAAGCAGGCGAAGTGGATCCGGAAGTACTTCCAGACGGAGGTCCTGCCGGTCCTCACGCCCATGGGACTCGATCCGTCGCATCCGTTCCCACGCGTGCTCAACAAGGGATTGAACGTCTTCGTGGAGGTCTCGGGCCGGGACGCATTCCGGCGCGCCGCCTCGCAGGCGGTGCTCCAGGTCCCGCGCGCGCTGCCTCGCGTGATCCGCCTGCCGACGCAGCTCGCCAGCGGCCCGCACGACTTCGTGCTGCTCACGTCGATCATCCACGCGCACGTCGGCGAGCTGTTCCCCGGCCTGAAGGTGGAGGGCGTCTACCAGTTCAGGGTGACGCGCAACTCCGACCTCTGGGTGGACGAGGAGGAAGTGGACAACCTGCTCCAGGCCGTCAAGGGCGAGCTCTCGAGCCGCAACTTCGGCGAGGCGGTGCGACTCGAGGTCGCCGAGAACTGCCCCGAGCACGTCTGGCGCTACCTGCTCAATGCGGCGCAGCTCGAGCCGAACGATCTCTATCGCGTCAACGGCCCCGTCAACCTCCACCGGCTCATCGCGCTGCACGAGGCGGTGGACAGGCCGGAGCTGAAGTACAAGCCGTTCGTCCCCTCGATCCCGCGTCGCCTCCAGCGCGGCGCCGACATGTTCGATGCGCTCAACGCCGGGGACATCCTGCTGCACCATCCCTACGAGTCGTTCGTGCCGGTGCTCGACTTCCTGAAGCAGGCGGCGGCGGATCCCGACGTGCTGGCGATCAAGATGACGCTCTATCGCACGGGCAGCGACTCGCCGGTGCGCGACACGCTGATCGAGGCCGCGCGCAACGGCAAGGAGGTCACGGCGGTCGTCGAGCTGCGCGCGCGCTTCGACGAGGCCGCCAACATCGACATCGCCTCCGAGCTCCAGGCCGTGGGCGCGAACGTCGTGTACGGCATCGTCGGCTTCAAGTGCCACGCGAAGATGATCCTCGTGATGCGGCGCGAGGGTCGGCGCATCAGGCGCTACGTGCACCTGGGCACCGGCAACTATCACACCCGCACGACCCGCGCCTACACCGACATCGGCCTCATGACCGCCGACAAGGACGTGGCGGAGGACGTGCACCTCCTGTTCCTCCACCTCACCGGTCTCGGCTCGTCGCCCCGCCTGCGCCGGCTCGTGAACTCGCCGTTCACGCTGCACGAGCGGCTGATCGAGCTGATCGACGCGGAGGCGGCGCAGGCGCGCAAGGGGAAGAAGGCGCGCATCACGGCGAAGATGAACGCCCTCGCCGATCCCCAGGTGATCCAGGCCCTCTACCGCGCCTCGCAGGCGGGCGTCTCGGTGGACCTGATCGTCCGCGGGATCTGCTGCCTGCGGCCTGGCGTGCCGGGAGTCTCCGAGAACATCCGCGTGCGCTCGATCGTCGGGCGCTTCCTCGAGCACGCGCGCGTGTGGTGCTTCCACGCCGGCGGCGACGAGCAGGTCTGGTGCACGAGCGCCGACTGGCTGCCGCGCAACTTCCTGAGACGCTTCGAGACCGCGTTCCCGATCGAGGACGGACGGCTGCGCTCGCGCGTCGTGACGGAGACGCTGGCGGTGTACCTCGCGGACAACGTGCAGGCGTGGCAACTCCAGAGCGACGGGAGCTGGAAGCGCGTGAAGCCGGGCAAGGATCGCGCGCGCTCTGCGCAGGGAGTCCTGCTCGACACGCTGGTGTGATGCGCGCGGCGCAGCGCCGGGCCGCGCCCGCGACGCTGACGCTGCGCGACCTCGCGCTCGTGCTGCTGCCCGGGCTCGTCGTGCGGATCGCGTTCGAGGCGCAGCTCGCGGGGACGCCGTTCGCGCGCTGGCTCTTCCTGGATGCGCAGCACTACGACGCGTGGGCCGCCCGCATCGCGGCGGGGGACTGGCTCGGCGGATCGACGCCGTTCTTCTTCGATCCCGGCTACGCGTACTTCCTCGCGGGATTCCGGCTCCTGGACGCAGGCCACGCAGCGGTGCGCGTCGCGCAGATCCTCCTCGGGCTCGGAACGACGGTGCTGACGCTACGGATCGCCGCGGGGATTGCGGGGCGTCGCGCGGGCATCGCCGCGGGGCTGCTCGTCGCCACGTATCTTCCGCTCGTCTTCTTCGAGGGGCTGCTGCTGAAGACGACGCTCGAGGTCTTCCTCGGGACGCTGCTGCTGCACCTCGTGCTCGCATCGATCGAAGGGGCGGGCGCGCCGCGCTTCCTCGCGCTCGGCGTGCTCGCGGGCCTGACATGCCTCGTCAAGACGACGTTCCTCGTCGTGCTGCCGGTGCTCGTGGCGTGGACGTGGTGGGCCGGCCGGCGCGCGGGCCGCGCGCGACCATGGATCGGAGCGACGTCGCTCGCGGCCGGCGCGTCGCTCGTGCTCGCCTGTCTCGCGTTGCGCAATCGCGTGGCCGGCGGCGAGTGGGTGATGCCGACGACGGCCTCGGGCATCAACTTCTACATCGGCAACGGGCCCGAGGCCGATGGCGCGCGGCGCGAGCCGGACTTCATGCGCGCGCTGCCCGAGCACGAGGAAGGCGACGGCCTTCGCGAGGCAGCGCGTCGCGCCGGCCACGCGCTCAGCCCGGCCGAGGCCTCGCGCTTCTGGTGGGGCGAGAGCCTGCGCGCGATCGCGGCGGATCCATCGCGTTGGATGCACCTCCTCGGCGTGAAGCTGCGGCTGCTGCTGCATCGGCTGGAGGTGACGGACAACATCAGCATCGACTTCGTGAAGCGATGGGTTCCGATCCTGCGCTGGCCGCTGCCCGGATGGTGGCTCATCGCGCCGCTCGGCCTCGCGGGTCTCGCGGCGCTCGCGTGGACGCGCGAGCCCGCACGCGTCCTGCTCGCGGCATTCGTCGGGGCGCACGTCGCGGGGATGCTGCTGTTCCACGTGACCGATCGCTATCGCGTCGCGCTCGTGCCGGCGCTCGTGATCCTCGGCGTTGCGGCACTGTCGGACGCGTGGCGCAAGCGCGGAGGCGTGGCGATTGGAACGGCACTCGCGGCGATCGTCGGGCTCGTGTTCACGAACGTCCTCCCGCATCCCGTCTACGCCAGCGGCCAGAGCCTCGCGAACCATCAGGAGATGCTGGGCGCCGCCGCAGCGGAGGCCGGCGACACGGCGACGGCGCTCGCCGCGTTCCGACAGGCGGTGATCGAGGCGCCCGCGCGGAAGACGCCGCACTTCAACCTCGCAGCGGCGCTCCATGGCCTCGCGCACGACGACGTCGCCGCGCTCGCGGAGGCGCGCGAGGCCCTGCGCATCGATCCGGCCTACGGCGACGCGTCGTTCCTGGCGGGGGAGATCCTCCTCGACAGCGGGCGATCGGAGGAGGCGGCCGCGGCCTACGCCGACGCCGCGCGCGCCGGTCATCGCCCGGCGGACGCGTGGCGCAGCGCTGCCGCCGCATGGGGACGCGCTGGCCGTCTCGACGACGCGCAACGCGCGATCGACGAGGCGCTACGCATCGCGCCGGAGGATGCCGACGTCCTCGCGATGCTCGGCAACATCCGCTTCTCGCTCGGCGACCACGTCGGCGCGCTCGACGCCTGGGAGCGCGCGCTCGCCGCCAGGCCCGCGGACGCGGAGTTGCGGGGGAATGTGGAACGGCTGCGCGCGGCTCTCGGTGCACCGCCGTAGGGATCGCCCCTCAGGGGGTTGCCGGTTCCGCTCGCCGGTTGAAGGTCACGCCCCACCGTGATTCGCAGCGGCGAGCAGTTCCGCCCCGTCCGTGTTCATGGCCAGAGCGCCATGAACTACGGCCGGCGCGGTCTGCCCGAGCCATCGTTTCGATCTGTCGCGCTGCTGCGCGTGCCATTCACATGGCCGAGCCGATGTCCTGTCGTGGAGGCGGGTCTGTTCGTCACGCTACGATCAGGCGCATGCCCGCGCCGCGGAGAAGGCGGGACTCCTCGTCGAGGTCTGCGCGCGTGAGGGGATGGGCGGTCAGGAAGCCGCGCGGGAGGCGAAGCTCGACGCGATGGCCGCGCACGCTCAGCTTCGGACGCGGCTCGACGCGCGGATCCCGCGCGCGGTGCAGCAGCACGGCGAGGCGCAGCAGGACGCAGGCCCTCAGGGCCGCCCCGACGGGGACGGCGCTCTGCTCCTCGAGCACATCGAGGTCCAGCTTGCGTCGATGACAGCGGATCAGCGCGGCGAGCACCTCCTGCTCGTCGCGGGAGAACCCCGCGAGGTGCGAGTGCTGCACGAGGTAGGCGCCGTGCTTGTGCTGACCGGCATGCGCGACGGCGAGGCCCACTTCGTGCAGGCGCGCCGCCCAGCGCAGCGCCTCTCCCGCGCGCGGCCCGAGCTTCCATCCGGCCGCCTGCTCGAGCAGGCCCGCCACCTCGCGCTCGACGAGCCGCGCATGGGGGAGATCCACGCCGTGGCGCTCGGCGAGCGCGTCGATGGCCGCGTCGCGCACGTCCTCGTGGCGGATGCGGCCGATCAGGTCGTGCAGCAACCCCTCGCGCAGCGCGCCCGACGACGCGGCCATGCGCCGTAGCCGGAACGCGTCGAAGATCGCGAGGAGGATCGCGAGGCCACCGGGCAGGATGCTCGCGCGCTCGGCGGTCAGCCCGGGGAGGGCGAGATCGTCCACGTGCCCCGCGACCGTCAGCGTCTCGCGCAGGCGTTCGAGGCCGTCGAGAGTGATTCCGGCTTCGCTCCATCCGAGATCGCGCAGCACGCTCTCGATCGAGAGGATCGTTCCCGACGAGCCGATGACGCGCGTCCAGCCGATCTGCCGGTAGCGCCGCTCGATCGGCTCGAGCTCGAGGCGCGCCGCGAGCACCGCCTTGTCCATGCGCTTGCGCGAGATGGCACCGTCCTTGAAGTACGTCTTCGTCCACGTCACGCATCCCATGAAGAGGCTGTCGGCCGTGTGCGGCTCGAAGCTCGCGCCGATGATGCACTCGGTGCTGCCGCCGCCCACGTCGATGACGAGGCGCCGGCCGGGATGCGCAGCGGTCGCGTGCGAGACGCCGAGGTAGATGAGGCGCGCCTCCTCCTGTCCGGAGATGACCTCGATCGAATGACCCAGCGCCTGCTGCGCCCGCTGCAGGAACTCGCGTCCGTTCGCCGCCTGCCTCAGCGTGTTCGTGCCGACAGCGCGCACGGCTCCCGCCGGGAGATCGCCGATGCGCTGGCCGAATCGCGCGAGGCATGCGAGCGCGCGGCGCTGTGCCTCGCGCGACAGGTGCTTGCGATCGTCGAGGCCGGCGGCGAGGGCGACGCGCTCGCGCAGTCGATCGATCACGTGCAGCGAGCCGCTGGTCGCGCGCGCCACGACGAGGTGGAAGCTGTTGCTGCCGAGATCGACGGCGGCGAGCAGGGGACGCTTGCGCAGGGGCATCGCGGATTGTCCCAGGAAGGGTGCGGCGCTGGCGAGATGCGGCCCCATGGACGGCGGAGACGGCGGAGGGCCGCGCCCTTGACGCGCCGCGAGTCAGCCGCGAAGCTCCTCGCACGATGGCGACGTGGGCGATCGGCGACATCCAGGGCTGCTTCTCGACGCTCGAGAGGCTGCTCGTGCGCGCGGGCTTCGACGCGTCGCGCGATCGCCTGTGGCTCGTCGGCGATCTCGTGAACCGCGGGCCGCGCTCGCTCGAGGTGTTGCGCTGGGCGCGCTGGCTCGGTGATGCCGCGACGATCGTCCTCGGCAACCACGATCTCAAGCTGCTGGCCGTCGCCTCGGGCGTGGCGAAATTGCGCAAGAGCGACACGCTCGACGACGTCTTCGCCGCGCCGGATCATCACGAGCTCATCGAGTGGCTGGCTTCGCGTCCGCTGGCGCATCGCGAAGGCGATCGGATGATGGTGCACGCCGGCCTCCTCCCTCAGTGGACGGCGGGTCAGGCGATGGAGCTGGCGGGAGAGGCTTCCGAGTGGCTGCGCGGTCCTCGCCGCGCCGAATTCCTGGAGGCGTTGCGCGGCGACATCCCGACGTCGTGGAGCAAGGGCCTCTCCGGCATGACGCGCGCGGTCGTGACGACGTGTGCGCTGACGCGCGTGCGCGCCGTGACGAAGGACGGCGCGATGCTCGCGGACTTCTCGGCGGAGCCGGACAAGATCCCGCGCGGAGCCTCGCCCTGGTTCGACGCGCCACGGCGTCGGAGCCGCGACGTGCGCGTCGTCATCGGCCATTGGTCCGCGCTCGGCCTCCTCGTCCGGCCGGACGTCGCAGCCCTCGATACCGGCTGCGTCTGGGGCCGCAGTCTCACGGCGCTGCGCCTCGACGACGATCACGTGATCCAGGAGCCCGCGAGGGACGGCGCTTCGCAGGGATGGGAGTGAGGTGCCGCCGCATGGCCGGCGCTCGGGACGGGTACTACGCTCACCGGGAGGAGTCCTACTGAGGAGACAGGGAATGAGAGTCGGAGCGAAGGGCCAGGTCACCATCCCCATCGCGATTCGCGAGCGGATCGGACGCTTGCCCGACACCGAGGTCGAGTTCGAGATCGAGGGGAAGGCCGTGCGCATCCGACGTGCGCGCTCCCGAAAGGGCGGCCGTGGCGAGCGCGTCGTCGCGCGCCTGCGGGGCAGTGCGACCGTCGCGATGAGCACGGACGAGATCATGGCCTTGACCCGCAAGGCATGAGCGCTCCCGTTAGCCCAACGCGGCCCTCAGCGCCTCGACGATGCGGGCGTTGCGCGGAGCGTCCTTGACGGCGGTACGCAGCCAGCGCGCGTCGTCGCGGCGGCCGAGGCTCGTGCAGTCGCGCAGGTAGACGCCGTAAGCCCTGCAGCGTGCGACGACCTCGGCCGGACTCGGCGCCGCGGCGTCGAGCAGCAGCATGAGGAAGTTCGTCACCGAGGGGAGCACGCGCAGTCCCGGAAGCGCCGCGAGATCCTCGGCGAGCTTCTCCCGCAGCGCGCGCGTCTGTTGCGCCATCGCGGCGTAGTAGCCGCCATCGCGCAGCGCTTCGACGGCGGCGAGCTGCGCGACGAGGCCGACGGACCAGGGCGGGTTGTAGGCCTCGAGCTTCGCGATGACGGAGGCATGCGCCGCGACGTAGCCGACGCGCAGGCCCGACAGTGCCCAGAACTTCGAGAGCGACTTCAGCACGACGAGTCGCTCCTCCTCCTCGACCCATCGCTCGACCGAGACGCCGTCGCCCGCGAAGTCGGAGTAGGTCTCGTCCACGATCAGCAGTCCGAATCGCGGGAGCTGATCGAGCGCTGCGCGCAGGAAATCCAGATCCACGGCGACGCCCGTCGGGCTGTTCGGATTCACGAGGACGCCGACATCCGCGAGAGCCAGCTCGCGCAGGTACGCGTCGAGGTCCGGCCGGAAGCCGGACGCCTCCGGCGCGAGGTAGCGCGAGCAGCGCACGCCCTCGACGGACTCGAACCAGTGCGCGTACTCGCCATACATGGGATCGAGCAGCAGCGGCCGATCGCCCGGGCGCACGATGCGGGGCAGCGCCATGTAGGCGAGGCTCGACGTGCCGCCGCCCACGAGGACGCATTCGCGCGGCAGTCCGCGCACGTCGGCGATGGTGTCGCGCAGGCCCTCCGCCTGGGTGGGAGGACTCGTGCGCAGCAGCCACGCGAGATGCTCCTGCACGGCGCTGACGGCGGTGGGCGACGGGTCGTACCACGCGTCGAGCACGTCGGCGTCCACGATCTCGCCGACGCGATCGAGCCGCGCGAAGTCGAGCCCGAGCGCCTCGTACGCGGCGCCGCCATGCTCCGCGTGAGCGGGTCGCTCGAAGGGGCTCAACTCCAGGCTCCATGCATGCGCCCGCAAGCATGAGCCGCCTCGCGCCCATGCCGCAAGCGGGTTCGTGGGCGAACATCATCAGGAGGCGAGGGGTCGCTATAGACTCGTCGCGTCATGCGCCTCGCCCTGCTCCTCATCCTCCTTGCCGGAGCTCCCGCGTCGCAGCCTGGCGGGATGCGTCTCGTGGACGAGGCAGGCGCGCGAGGGCTCGCGTTCAGGCACGACTTCGGGGCGTCGCGGCTGCACTACCTCGCCGAGTCCACGGGTGCCGGCACGTGCGTCGCCGACTTCGACGGCGACGGCGACGACGACGCCTACCTCGTCAACGGCGGCGTGCTCGACGCGAGCGGCGGCCGCAAGCGCGAGCCCTCGCGCCTGTTCCTCAACGACGCGGGCAGCTTCACCGACGTGACGGAGCGGTCGGGCGTCGGAGGACACGGCTTCGGCATGGGCTGCGTCGCGGCCGACGTCGAGGGCGACGGCGACATCGACCTCCTCGTCACGAACCTCGGCGCCGACGAGCTGTTCCTCAACGATGGCACGGCGCGCTTTCGCGATGGCGCTCAGCAGGCGGGCGTCGCCGACGCGCGATGGACGACGGGCGCGGACCTCGCCGACATGGACGGCGACGGCGATCTCGATCTGTACGTCGGCGGCTACGTCGACATGCCGCTCGATGGCCGCTGGTGCCATGGGCCCAACGATCTCTCTCTGATCTGCCGTCCGTTCGACTACCAGGCGATACCCAATCGGCTCTATCGCAACGACGGCGTCGGCTCCGCCGGTCCGCGCTTCGTGGACATCACCTCGACGAGCGGCGCGGCGGATCCGCGCGGCAAGTCGCTGGGCGTGCTGTTCCAGGATCTCAACGGCGACGCGCGCCCCGATCTCTTCGTCGCCAACGACACGACGCGCAGGACGCTGCTCATCAACCTCGGCGCGGGCGTGTTCGAGGACCGCACGCTGCGCGCCGGCGTCGGCCTGTCGTCCCGCGGACTGCCCGAGGCGAGCATGGGGCTCGATTCCGGGGATCTCGACGGCGACGGACTCGACGATCTCGTCGTCACCAACTTCCAGGGCGAGACCAATACGATCTACCGCGGCCTCGGCGCGGGCCGCTGGGCCGACGTCACCGACAGCAGCGGCGAAGGCGCGCCGTCGCTGCCGATGCTCGCCTTCGGCACGCACTTCGCCGATTTCGATCTCGATGGCGATCTCGATCTCCTCGTCGTCAACGGCCACGTGGACGATCAGGTGCAGCTCTACGACAAGACGACGTCGTTCGAGCAGCGCGATCAGCTCTTCGAAAACGTGAGCAGCCCCGGGCGCGTCCGCTTCGTCGAGCGCGTGGACGCCATCGCGGCGCCGCTGCGCGCGGGGCGCGGCTCGGCCGTCCTCGACGCCGATGGCGACGGCGACATCGACGTGCTCGTGAACGAGCTCGGCGCGCCCGCGACGCTCCTGATCAATCGCACGCCTCGCAACGGGCGGCACTGGATCGAGGTCGAGCTGGCGGGCGGGCCGGCCGGCAATCCGCGCGCCGTCGGCGCGCTCGTCGAGATCGAGGCTGGTGGCAGGGCGCAGCAGCGCCGCATCCGCTGCGCGTCGTCCTATCTCTCGTCGTCGCCGGCCCGCGCCTCCTTCGGTCTCGGCTCCGCGACGCGCGCGCGCGTGCGGATCACCTGGCCCGACGGCACGCGGCAGGACGCCGGCGCGCTGGAGGCCGATCGACGCCACGTGCTGCGCTGCGTGAAGCCCGCGGGTACCCGATGAGCGGCGCGATCTCGGAACACGCGCACGAGCGGCGCATCGCCGAGGGCGTCGTGCGCCGGCTGAGGGATGCCGGCCACGAGGCGTACTTCGTAGGCGGCTGCGTGCGCGAGATGCTGCTCGGCCACGAGCCCGCGGACCACGACGTCACGACCGACGCGACGCCGGATCGCGTGGCGGAGATCTTCCAACACGTCGTCGAGGTGGGGCGGCGCTTCGGGGTCATGACGGTCATTGAGGACGGCGTGCACGTCGAGGTCGCGACGTACCGCACGGAGGACAGCTACTCGGACGGCAGGCGCCCGGACTCGGTGCGCTTCGCGACGGCGCGCGAGGACGTCTCGCGGCGCGACTTCACGGTCAACGCGCTGCTCCACGATCCCGTCTCCGGCGAGATCGTCGATCACGTGGGCGGGCTCGCGGACCTGAAGGCGCGCGTGCTGCGCACCGTCGGGGATCCGCGCGAGCGCTTCGCGGAGGATCATCTCCGCATCCTGCGCGCCGTCCGCTTCACGGCGCGGCTCGGCTTCACTCTGGAGGCGTCCACGCGCGCCGCATGCCGCGAGCTGGCAGCGACGGTGGCGCGCGTCTCGCCCGAGCGCATCCGCGAGGAGCTCGAGCGCATGCTGCTGCACTCGGCGCGCGCGACGGCCTTCCGGCTTCTTGACGACGTCGGCGTCATGCCGCATGTCCTGCCGGAGATCGCCGCGCTCCACGGCGTGCGCCAGCCGCCGAACTACCATCCCGAGGGGGACGTGTTCGTGCACGTGATGCTGGCGCTCGAAAAGCTGCTGCCTGAGACGAGCGCGGCGGCCGCGTGGGGCACGCTGCTGCACGACATCGGAAAGCCCGCGACGTTCTCGGAGGAGGGAGGACGCATCCGCTTCCACCAGCACGACGTGATCGGCGCGCGCATGGCCGAGGAGCTGGCGGAGCGCCTGCGCTTCTCGAACGCGCTGCGGGATCGCGTCGCCACGGTGGTGCGAAGGCACCTCATCCACCGCGACGCGCCGATGATGCGCAAGTCCACGCTGCGCGCGCTGCTCGCCGAACCCTCGCTCGACGATCTCCTACTCGTCATGCGCGCCGACGCCCTCGCCGGCAGCGGAGACACGACGGGCGTTGACTTCCTCGAGCGCGCCCGCCACGAGGTGGGCACGCAGCTCCCGCCGCCTCTCGTCACGGGCCGCGACCTGATCTCCGCGGGCATCGCGCAGGGCCCCGCCCTCGGCCGCATCCTCGAGGCCCTCCGCACGGAACAGCTCGACGGCACGCTCACGACGCCCGACGAGGCCCTCGCCCGCGCCCGCGCCCTCGCGGAGAGCGGCGCCGGGGAATGGGGTCGGGAGTAGTTCTTTTCGCCCCACCGTGCCTCATCCTCGGTCTGGCGGGGAATGGGGTCGGGAGTAGTTCTTTTCGCCCCACCGTGCCTCATCCTCGGTCTGGGCTCGATGGCGCCGGCCTCCGCGGACGTCCGACAGGGCGGAGCGCCGAGCGGAGGCCCCACCGATCAGCAGTTGCGAGCGTCCATGCTGGCGTGCCGAACGGGGCACCGCGGCGCACGCAGCGGCGCAACGCTTCCAACTCCTCGCTGGTCTCCGCGGCGTTCACGCGAAGCGTCCAGTCGTCGGGCAGGTCAGTCGGCCCCTCGGCTAGCAGGCGGCGGCGATCGTCACGATGTCGATGCCAGAGACTGCCCCAGCGCCAGTCCTCAGCTCTCGCCACGAGTCCCGCTCGGAGCGCATTTCGCTCGACGTAGCGGCACACGCGCAGCACGTGGCCGTCGGACTGGACTGGAAATGACTTGAACCGACCCTGGTAAACCGCACCCGTGCCGTTCGTGCCGCTCGCGGCGTGCCACCGGCGGGCATGCGTGACCGTCAGCCAGTGCATGAATCGCGAGAGCTCTCCGGGCTGGCTCGGCCATGCGACGAAGTGCCAATGGTTTGGCATGACGCAGAACGCAAGGATTCGCAATGGCACTCGGTCGAGCGCCTCGCGAAGAACGTGCTCGAAGACCGCGTAGTCGCCAGGAAGTGAGAACAGCGGTGCGCGCCTGACGGCGCGATTGAGAACGTGAACGACCACTCCGGTCATGTCCATGCGATTGCGGCGAGGCACGACGCTCCGCTACGCAAGCTTCGTGCCCAGGTGTTCCGGGCGGCGCGCCTTCCCGAACCCATTTCGCCGCCGGGGCGAAATCAATGACTCCCGACCCCATTGCGCCGCGACCCCATTGCGCCGCCCTCGGACGCATCCTCGAGGCCCTCCGCACGGAACAGCTCGATGGCACGCTCACGACGCCCGACGAGGCCCTCGCTCGCGCCCGCGTGATTGTGGAAGGAGGCGGCAGCGCGGACCTAGGGTGAGGGTGAGCCGGGAGCCGCGTGGACTTCGATGAGGTTCGTGTGGCCGGAGCCGCGGCCGAGGGGGAAGCTGGCGGTGATGACGATGGGCTCGCCGGCGTGGGAGAGGCCGAGCGAGACCGCCGTCGATGCCGCGTGATCGAAGACCGCGGCCGTGCCGCCGCCCGGCAGCGGACCCAGCACGCTGCGCACGCCCCACGTGAACGCCGCGAGGCGATGAGCGCGCTCGCTCGTCGCAAGCGCGAGCACCACCTGGTCCGGACGGTGGCGCGCGACCATCCGCGGCGTCCGTCCGGCCGACGTCGTGCAGGCGATGACGCTCGCGCCGATCTCGCCGGCGATCCGCACCGCCGCTCGCGTGATGGCGGCCGTCGCGCGATCGGGCATCGGCATCCCGTCGGAGGACAGGAAGTCGTCGTCAGCGAAGAAGGAGGCACGCGACATGGCGTCATCCTCGACGCATCGCGCGATTCGCGCGAGGGCCTCGACGGCCTCCACGGGATGCTCGCCGATGGCCGTCTCCGCGCTCAGCATGATCGAGTCCGTCCCGTCGAGCACGGCGTTGGCGATGTCGCTCGCCTCGGCGCGCGTCGGGACGGGCGAGCGCACCATGCTCTGGAGCACCTGCGTTGCCGTCATCACCGGCACGCCCGCCGCGAGAGACGCGCGGACGATGCGCTTCTGATGCAACGGAACCTCCTCGATGGGGCACTCGACGCCCAGGTCGCCGCGCGCGACCATGATGGCGTCGCTCGCCTCGATGATGGCGGCGAGATCCTCCAGCGCCTGCGGGCGCTCGATCTTCGCGACGATCACCGGATCGGTCCCGTGAGACCGCGCGAGACGGCGCAGTTCCTCGACGTCGCCGGCGCGCTGCACGAACGAGAGCGCCAGCGCGTCCACGCCGAGCCCGCACGCGAACTCCACGTCGGCGCGATCCTTCTCGGTGATCGCCGAGATCGCCAGCCGCAGTCCCGGCACGCTCACGCCAACGTGCGAGCGCAGCCGTCCCGCCGTCAGCGCCTCGCACGTCAGCGCGCCGGCCCCCTCGCGTCCCGTGACCCGCAGCGCGATCGCGCCGTCGTCGACGAGCAGCCGCTGCTCGCTCACGCAGGCGGTGATCACCTCGGGATGCGGGAAGGGGAGGCGCGGTCCGGCGGACGCCGCCGCGAGAGGATCGCCGTCGAGCACGATGGTCGCGCCCGCTTCGATGGCGATGCCCTCCGGCGGCAGCTCGCCGAGGCGGAACTTCGGCCCCTGCAAGTCGGCCATGACGGCGACGTGGGCGCCGAGCGACGCGGCCACGCGACGCACCGACGCCGCGCGCCGAGCATGATCCCCGTGCGTGCCATGCGACAAGTTCAGGCGCGCGACGCTCATGCCCGCGCGCAGGAAGGCGGCGACGACGTCGTCCGACTCGCTCGCCGGACCGAGCGTGCAGGCTAGCTTCGTGCGCATCACGACGACGCCGCGCGCGCCTCGAGCACGACGACGCTGCGCGGCCACGCGTCGATCGCGCGCCCGTCATGCGGGCGCTGCCGCTCCGGCGGGAGCACGTCCCCCGGCGACGCGCGGGCGGTGTCCACGGCGAGATGCCAGCGACGCCCGACGACCTCGGGGATCTCGAGCCGCAGCGAGCGCTCCGACATGTTCAGCACCGCGTGCAGATCCTCCTCGCCCGACGTCGTTCCTGCCAGCGTGAACGCCAGCACGCACCCGCCCGCGTGCCATGGCGCCTCGCCGAGGCGCTCGCCGTGCCATGCGACGTCGAGCATGTCGCGGCCGGGCACGGGTCGTCCGGCGAGGAAGCGATCCCGTTGCAGGCTAGGATGCCTGCGCCGCAGCGCGATCAGCTCGCGCACGAAGCGGTGCATGTCGGCGTTCTGCTCGACGAGCCGCCAGTCGAGCCACGTGCTCTCGTCGTCCACGCACCACGCGTTGCGGTTCCCGCTCTGCGTGCGCAGCACCTCGTCGCCCATGAGCAGCATCGGCACGCCCAGGCTCAGCATGAGGACGGCGACGTGGTTCTTGGCCTGGCGCCGGCGCAAGCCATCGACGGCGCCGTCGCCGGTCTCGCCCTCGACGCCGCAGTTCCAGCCATTCGTCTCCGGACCGGGCCCCGCGTCCGACGGATCATGGCCGCGTGCGAAGGTCACGAGGTCGCGCAGCGTCAGTCCATCGTGACAAGTGACGAAGTTGACGCTGCTGCTCGGGGTGCGGCCATCGTCCTCGAAGAGATCGGCGCTTCCCGCGAGGCAGCTCGCGACGTCGCCCTCGAGGCCGGCGTCGCCACGGACGAAGCGCCTCACGACGTCGCGATAGCGCCCGTTCCATTCCGCCCAGCGGAAGCCCGGGAAGTTGCCTGCATGGCAGAGCCCCTCCGCGTCCCATGCCTCGGCGATCAGCGCGGCGCCTTCGAGGCGCGGCGACAGCTCGATGGCCCATGGCAGCGGGGGATTCGGCAGCGGCGCGCCGTCCTCGCCGCGGGTGAGCGCGCTCGCGAGATCGAAGCGGAAGCCGTCCACCCCCATCTTCTGCACCCAGTGCTCTAGGCAGTGGAGCACGAAGCGCGTCACCAGCGGATGGTTGGCGTTCAGCGTGTTGCCGCAGCCCGTCACGTCGAGATACCGCCGCCTGTCCTTCGGATCGAGCAGGTAGAACACTTCGTTCGCCAGGCCCCTCAGCCCCACGACCGGCCCGCCCGCGCCGCCCTCGCACGAATGATTGAACACGACGTCGAGAATGACGCCCATCCCCGCGTCGTGCAGCGCGTCCACCATCGCGCGGAACTCGCGCTCGTGCAGGCCGCGCGCCGGATCCGTGACGTAGCCCGGATGCGGGCTCCACCACGCGAAGGGGCTGTAGCCCCACGCGTTCGAGAGGCCGCGCGCGGCGACGTGCGCCGGTCGATCCTGTCGATCGAACGCCATGACCGGCATGAGCTCGACGTGCGTGACGCCGAGATCCCGCAGGTAGGGGATCTTCTCGACGAGGCCGAGAAACTTCCCCGGATGACGCACGCCCGAGGACGGATGTCGCGTGAAGTGGCCGACGTGCAATTCGTAGATGACGGCACCCGCGAGATGCCCGCGCGGCGCCGTGCGAGCGCGCGCCTCCGCCACCGGCTCGACCACGAGTCCGCGCGGCGAGCAGTGCGTGCCATCGGAAGGATCGGCGCAGCGCTCGCGGTCATACGCCTCGTCGGTGACGGCGCGGGCCCACGGATCGACCAGCACCTTCCTCGCGTTGAAGCGCCGGCCCGTCGTCGTCGTGTCGTCGGGACCGTCGGCGCGCCACGCGTAGGAGACGCCGTGCCGCAGTCCCTCGACCTTGACGTGCCACGAGTAGAACGTGCGGTTCTCGTCGGGATCGAGCCGGATGACCTGGAATGGCGCGGCGCTGTCCGGCTCCTCGTAGAGCAGCAGCTCGACCCACGCCGCCTGCCGGCTGAACACGGAGAAGTTGACGCCGCCGTCCACGACCGTCGCGCCATGCGGAAACCGCTGCCCGGCTCGCGTCGGGAAGGGAGCGCGTGCGTCCGCCATGCGGCGATGATCGCATGTCCGCGGCTGGATGCTCACGCCGGTCCCTTGCGCGCCGGCGAGCGGTGCACGGAGGACATGGCTGGCCATCTCGAGGCCGCGGGATTAGATTAGGCGCACGACAACAATCCTTCGCGGCAGGGCGCTGGCTGCGCCCCGGTCCAGTCGTGGCCTCGCGTGCTGGACCATGCCCCAAGGGGACAGCTCGTGTCACTTCAGAGCCGCCTCAACCTGAGCGTGGGCCTCGCGCTTCTCGGCGCGAGTCTCGTGGCGAGCCCTGTCCGCGCAGACGCTGTCGAGGTGGCTCGTCCCGTGGAGCACGGGGCAACGCCTCCCGGCAAGACCGCCCCGCCGGAGCCGCAAGGATTCGTCGAGGTGGACCTTCCGCCGACCGTGCTCGACCTCGAGCCGGATGCGCTGGGCTGCCCTTCGCCCTGTGCGACGGGCGTCGTCGAGGCGAGACATCCCTTCTACGATGTCTACCTCTCGTGCGACACCGGCGCCTTCACCGCGCGCACGGGCGCGAACCACTCCGTCACGGCACTCGCGGGCGGTCCGCAGAACGTGATCTTCGGTGGCGCCAACGGAGGTCCCGGCACGTCGGACATCTCGTGGCGCTTCCACGATCAAGGACTCACGCTCACCAATCCCGGCGGCGGCGGTGCGTGCATCTTCGATCCGCCGGACACCGCCGTCGAGCCGAACAGCATCGGCATCGAGCAGGAGTGGACGACGAGCCCCGCGGCCGGCATCACGTGCACGCTGCGTCAGGAGATCGTCGCCTTCGGGACGACCGAGGCCGACTCCGGCGTGCGCCTGACGCTCGCGACGTCCAACTCGTCCGCATCGTTCGGCGACGTCAACGTCGGCGTGCGCTGGCAGATCGACTACCAGAACGCGGGCGACGACGGCCCGCTCTTCGCCACGGTCATCTGCGATCCGCCCTCCATCGATCGGCAGTGGAACCTCGAGCACGAGCTCGCGGCCAACGAGGTGCGCGATTTCTATCGCATCCAGAACAACGACGGGCCGCCGATCTTCAGCAACGTCACGAGCACGGCGCCCATCGTCGGCGTTCCCGACACGAGCACGCCGGATCGGCTCGTCTACGGGCGCTGGCCATCCCTCGTGGGTTCCGCCTGGAACTACGCGGCGGGGGAGGGCCAGTGCTGCCCGGACTCCGACTCGGCGGTGCTCTGGTACGACGGCTATCAGCCGGCCGACGGCGACTTCCTCCAGCCCGGGCAGAGCGCGCGTCACTCGGTGGTGATCTTCACGTCGCCGGACAACATCGACTGCGGCGCGTTCACCCCGGGATGCGCGACATCCATCACGCAGCTCCCGCTCGATCAGCGGATCTGCGTCGGCGGCTCGGCGACGCTCGACGCGTCGGGCATCGCGCTGACCGACTGCGCCGGACGCGTGGACTACTCGTGGACCGACGGCGTCAACACGTGGAGCGGCCCGTTGGTGGTGGTGACGCCGACGCAGACGACGTCGTACCGCGCGCTCGTGACGTGCTCGAGCGACGCGGACTGCTTCGTCGACGAGTCGATCACGGTCGTCGTGGACGAGCCACCGGCCTTCCTCCCGCCGATCGCAGTCGATCCCGACAGTTGCAACGGTGGGATCAGGATCTCGTGGAACGCGGCGAGCTTCCCGGCATCGGGCGGCGCCGGCTTCTACAACGTCTATCGAAGCGAGATCTCCTGCGCGGATGCGCTCTCGCGTCCTCCGATGTGGCAGCGCATCGCCGGTCAGGCCGTGATAGATGTCGCGACGCGCTCGGGCGGCACGTACTACTACGTCGTCGAGGCGGAGGACACGTCGGTCGGCGGCACGTGCCCTCCCCTCGGTCCCGGCGGCGGCATGGTCACGCGTCTCTGCGCGCCTCCCGTCACGGACTACCTCGAGGACGTCACGCCGGCGGGCGTCGGCCCCGCGTTGCGCGCCAGGCATCAAGGCGATGCCGTCACGATGGACTGGACTCGCGCCCGCGCGCTGCTCGCCGACGAGCACTTCCACCTGCGCAAGGCGTGGATCGACCCGGCGGATCCGTTCATCCGCATCAATCGCGAAGCCGATCTCTCGCGCACCTTCACCGAGACCGACCGCTCCGCCTGGCTTCAGTTCTTCGACGTGCGCGTCGCGAACAAGTGCGAGGGCGAAGCCTGGCCCGAGTACCCGCCGGGATTCGATCCGTAGCTGTCGGGCGGTTGCCTCGGTCATCGCGCGCATGCCCTGAGCGCATCACGCTGACGCGTGACCTGGGGCCTCTCGAGGCAGTACCCTACGCCTGCAACGCATGAGCTCCCCCCGCGCCGATCGCCACGAGACCCGCACCGTCGCCTACTTCTCCATGGAGATCGGCCTGTCGTCGGACATGCCGACCTATTCGGGCGGCCTCGGCGTCCTCGCGGGGGACACGCTGAAGGCCGGCGCCGATCTCGGCCTCCCCATGATCGGCATCAGCCTCGTCCATCGCACGGGCTACCTGCGTCAGATCCTCGCGCCGGACGGCAGCCAGGTGGATCAGCCGGATGCGTGGGATCCCGCGAGCCGCCTCGAGGAGATGCCGCTGCACGTGACGGTGCAGCTCTCCGGACGTCCCGTCCACCTGCGGACGTGGCGTCATGCGATCCACGGCGTCGCGGGCCACGTCGTGGACGTGTACTTCCTCGACTCCGATCTCCCGGAGAACGACGAGGAGCATCGCCGCCTCACCGATCGCCTCTACGGCGGCGACGCGAAGTATCGCCTCCAGCAGGAGGCCATCCTCGGCTTCGGAGGCGTGGCGCTGCTGCGCGCGCTCGGGCATGGCCCGGGCGTCGTGCATCACATGAACGAGGGCCACTCGGCGCTGCTGGCGATAGCACTGCTCGCCGAGCGCACGGCAGAGCGCGGGCTCGAGGCCGCCACCGAGCTCGACTGCATCGAGCTGCGTCGTCGCTGCGTCTTCACGACGCACACGCCGGTGCCCGCGGGGCACGATCGCTTCCCGCTCGAGTTGGTCGGCGAGGTGCTCGGCGAGCACGTCGCGCGCGCCATCGCGCGCCTGGGCGGTGCGCAGGCGGGTGGCCTCGACATGACGCAGCTCGCGTTGAACTTCTCGCGCTACATCAACGGCGTCGCGATGCGGCACGGCGAGGTGTCGCGCGACATGTTCCCGGGCGTGCCGATCAACTCGATCACGAATGGCGTGCACCTGCCGACATGGGCGGCGCCGCCGTTCGCGCGCATGTTCGATCACCACATGGCGCAGTGGCGGCGCAACAACTCGACGCTGCGGCACGCCGTGGGCATCCCGCTCGAGGAGATCTCCGCGGCGCATCGCGAGTGCAAGCGCGAGCTGCTCCGCGAGATCGAGACGGCGTCGGGCCTCCAGCTCCATCCGAACGTGCTGACGCTCGGCTTCGCGCGCCGCGCCACCGAGTACAAGCGCGCCGACCTGCTCTTCCGCGATCTCGATCGCCTGCGCGCGATCGCGCGGCGCTTCGGTGGGCTGCAGGTCGTGCACGCGGGCAAGGCGCATCCGAGCGACTGGGGCGGGCAGGCGATGATCCGCCGCGTCGTCGAGGCCGGCCGCGCGCTCGCGGGCGACGTCTCCGTCGTGTATCTCCCCGGCTACGACATGCGGCTCGGCTCGATCCTCACGGCGGGCGCCGACGTCTGGCTGAACACTCCCCGCAAGCCCTACGAGGCGTCGGGCACGAGCGGAATGAAGGCCGCCCTGAACGGCGTGCCCTCCCTCTCGATCCTCGACGGCTGGTGGATCGAGGGCTGGGTCGAAGGCGTGACGGGCTGGGCGATCGGCGACGGCGCGCCCGCGTCGTCCGACGAGGGGCGCGAAGCGTCGCAGCTTCTCGACAAGCTCGAGCAGTCCGTGCTTCCCGCGTACCACGACGAGAGCCGCAAGTTCGCGGAGATCCAGCGCTACGCGATCTCCCTCAACGGCTCGCACTTCCACGCGCAGCGCATGCTGCGGCAGTACGCTCACGGGCCGTACGAGATGGCCTACGCCGGTCCCGCGGAGCCCGTCGAGGATCCCCGGCTCGTCCACTGACGCGGCGGCACGGGGGGCTGGCGGCGCCTTCGCGACGGGAATATCTTCTCGACAGTCATGTCCGGCGCGCCGACCTGTTGGCGCGTGAGGACCCACGCCAGATGCGGCGGAGGTGGACATGTCGGGATCCGGTCCCTGGGCGATCGTGCTGGCCGCGGGCGAGGGCTCGCGACTGCGATCGATGACGCGACTGCCCGACGGGCAGTTCGTGCCGAAGCAGTACTGCCGCTTCGGGCAGGGCGAGAGCCTGCTGGAGCGCACGCTGCGCCGCGCGCGCAGCGTCGCCGCGAGCGAGCGCGTCGTCGCCATCGTGGCGCAGGACCACGAGCGCCACTGGACCGAGCAGCTTCGATCGCTCCCCGCGTCCAACATCGTCGTGCAGCCGCGGAATCGCGGCACCGCGCCCGGCCTGCTGCTGCCGCTGATGCACGTCATGCACCGCGATCCGGAGGCGCGCGTCCTCGTGCTGCCGTCGGATCACGCCTTCGACGACGAGGCCGTCGCGGAGGCGGCGTTGAACGGCGCGCTTCGGGAGGCCGCGCGCCGCAGCGAGGTCGTGCTCCTGGGCATGGAGCCGGAAGCGCCCGAGACGGGCTTCGGCTGGATCGTCCCGGGCGATGGCGGCGACGACCACGTGAGACCCGTCGCGCGCTTCGTCGAAAAGCCCTCGGCCCTGCTCGCCGCGCAGCTCATGGGCCGCGGCGCGCTGTGGAGCAGCTTCGTCATGGCGGGCCGAGGCACGTCGTTCGGCGCGCTCTTCGCGACCGCGCAGCCGAGCCTCCTCGCGTCGTTCCTCGAGAACGACGGCCTGCTCGATCAGCGCGATCGCAGGCCGCCCGACGATCTGGTGCGCCTCTACGCATCGATGCCGACGCTCGACTTCTCGCGTGACGTGCTCGAGGCCTGCCGGGATCAGCTCCGGCTCGTCGGCGTCCCGTCATGCGGCTGGAGCGATCTCGGCACGCCCGAGCGCGTGATGGGCTGGCTCGCCCGCCTCCGCGTCGCCGCGGCCCGCGCCTCACGCAGCGCGCCGGCGCCGCAGCCCGCTGCACCTGCGCAGCTCGCCGACGTGGTGTAGGTAACGCGGCTCGTCCCGCGGCTCCGTCCGTCGGCGCGACGCTTCCCGTCTCGAAGCCCGGTTGCGCGCCGCGCGGATCTGATGCAGCGTTGCGCTGCCGAACGGGCCCTTCACCGCCCGCGGCGGGACATCATGCCGAAACCGACCAAGGCGACGGGGGGCGACGACTCGGCGCACGACCTCTCGGCGAACGACAAGCAGGAGCTCGAGGGCGCGCTGCGCCAGCGTGCGCGAGGAAGCGCCGTCGCGGCCGCGGACAGGAACCGGCTCATGCGCCGCGTGCACGAGATCGCGCGAGCGAAGGCGACGCCCACGCGCGGAGGAGAGGCGCCGTCATGAAGCTGGCCGTCACCGTCCGCGCGACGGCGCCGTTGCGCCGTGCCTACAGGGAGCTGCTGGGAGGGGAGTGGGACGAGACGACGCTGCCGAAGGCGCTCGATCTCCTGGAGCTGCTGCTCGCCACCGGCGGCGTGGCGCTCGCGCCCGTCGCGTCCGGCGTGCGCCGCGCGCAGAAGCCTTTCCCGCTGCCGCCGGATGCGTCCGCGATCCTGCGCGACTTCATGGAGGCGCTGAGCGACGGCGTGCTGCCGCCGCTTCCGCCCGCGGGCGAGCCGCCGACCGAGCCGAGCGAGCTGTCGCAGCTCGCCGAGCGGACGCGCCTGCTGCTCAACGTGCAGATGTTCTTCGCCTTCCAGGGCGACGTCGGACTCCTGCGGGACGCGCAGTCCCTAGCGTTCCACGCCGCGCTCGACGTGCTGCTGCCGCGCCTGCGCGCCGAGAAGCTCGACGACGAGCGCGCGCTGACGCTGCATGCGCTGGGGGCGCACCTCGCGCTCGAGTGGCAGGACGATCCCGCGCATCGCGCCGTCCTCCAGGCGGCGCTCCTCGATCACGTCGGCAACACCGACGGCGCGAGCCGGCACCTCGTGCACGCGTTCCGCTCGACGACGCCCGACGCTCGCGAGTACCTCTCGCTCGCGCAGGCCTGCTGGTTCAGCATGCTCGACCGGGGCCTGCATGCGGAGGCCGAAGCCTTCCTGCTCGACCTCTACCGCAACGCGCCGTCGGAGGCGCTGCCGGAGGTCCGCGAGATGATGGCGAACGTGCGCCAGCGCCCGATCAGCAGCCAGTAGCGGCGCTACTTCCCGAGGATGCGCTTCGCGGCGTCGCGGACGGCCCACGAGTAGGCGGCCTGCTTCATGGCGAGTTCGAGCTCCTGCTTGGGCAGGTAGCGCAGCACCGTCATGATGTTCTGGCCCTTCAGCGCGCGGTTCGCGAGGAGGATGCGCCGGACCTGCTCGTTCGACACCCATGCCGGGTTCGCGACGATGAGATCGAGCAGCGGCCCCGGAAGGGTCCCCATCCCGGCGATGCGGATCACCTCGGGGATCGTGAGCCCGGGATTCCGCAGCAGCGACTCCCACGCCAGCTTCCCGTGGATGCGCTCGAGAGCCACCCGATCCTGCGCATCCGGCGACCGCGCCAGCCTCATCGCCTCCGCCGTCGGCATCGCCCGGATGCGCTGCATGATCGGCTGGTTCTGATCGGAGTCGGGCTTCGTGGTCATGGCAGGCGCCTGCATCGTAGCACCTGCCGTCGTCGCCGGCCGATCCATGGTGGTCATCTGATGCATCCGCCCCGAGGATCGGGGAGCGCCAGGCGCCCGGAGTAGACTCGCGCTCTCCGCATGAGCCTGACTCCGCCTCCCGTGCCGGTGCCTGATCGTCTCGCGCTGGAGGAGGCGCGGCATGACGAGCCGCATCGCGTGCTCGGGGCGCATCCGATGGAGGGCGGCGTCGTGCTGCGCGCGTTCCATCCGGAGGCGACGCGCTGCGAGGCGTTCGTCGGCAGGTGCGTGCTCGTTGAGATGGCGCGCGAGGGCGAGGGGGGGCTCTTCACCGTCGCGCTGACCGGCGCCGTCCTGCCACTCGCGTACCGGCTGCGCTTCCACTTCGCGGACGGCCCGGCATGGGAGAGGGAAGATCCGTATCGCTTCCTCCCCACCCTCGGCGAGGTGGACGTTCATCTCTTCCACGAGGGCACGCATCGAAGGCCATGGCATGCCTTCGGCGCGCGCGCTCTCGAGATCGACGGCGTCGCGGGCTTCGCGTTCAGCACGTGGGCGCCGAACGCGCGCGCGGTCGCGCTCGTCGGCGACTTCACGCACTGGGACGTGCGGCTGCTGCCCATGCGGCGCGTCGGATCCTCCGGTGCGTGGGAGCTGTTCGTGCCGGGGATGGGGGAGGGCGAGCGCTACAAGCTCGCCATCCTCGGCGCCGATGGCGTGAGGCGACTGAAGGCGGATCCGTGGGCGCGCTGGTCCGAGATGCCGCCCGCCACGGCCTCTCGCACGTTCACGTCGCGCTTCGCGTGGTCCGACGCGGAGTGGATGCGACGACGACGTCATGCGGATCCTCCACGCGAGCCGATGGCCGCCTACGAGGTGCACCTCGCGTCGTGGCGGCGCGGAGCGCATGGCGAGCGGCTCGCGTATCGCGACATCGCGCCGCTGCTCGCCGAGCACTGCCGGCGGCTCGGCTTCACGCATGTCGAGCTGCTGCCCATCACCGAGCATCCGTTCGACGCGTCGTGGGGCTACCAGGTCTCGGGCTACCATGCGCCGACCGCCCGGCACGGCGATCCCGACGACTTCCGCTTCCTCGTCGATTACCTGCACGCCGCGGGCATCGGCGTCATCCTCGACTGGGTGCCGGGCCACTTCGTGAAGGACGACTTCGGCCTCTACCGCTTCGACGGCACGCCGCTGTTCGAGCACGAGGATCCGAAGCGTGGCGAGCATCCCGACTGGGGCACCGCCATCTTCAACTTCGCGCGCCACGAGGTGCGCAGCTTCCTCCTCGGCAACGCGATGTGGTGGCTCGAGCACTTCCACCTCGACGGACTGCGCGTGGACGCCGTCGCGTCGATGCTCTACCTCGACTACAGCCGCCGCGACGGCGAGTGGATCCCGAACGCCCACGGCGGACGCGAGAACCTCGATGCCGTTGACTTCCTTCGCTCGCTCAACCGCCTCGTGCGCGCCGAGCAGCCCGGCTGCGTGACGATCGCCGAGGAGTCCACCTCGTGGCCCGGCGTCACGGCGCCCGTCGAGAAGGGCGGGCTCGGCTTCACGCTCAAGTGGAACATGGGCTGGATGCACGACACGCTCGGCTACTTCGCGCGCGATCCGGCGCATCGCGGCTTCCACCAGGATCAGCTCACGTTCGCGATGCTCTACGAGCACGACGAGCGCTTCGTGAACGCGCTGTCGCACGACGAGTTCGTGCACGGCAAGAGATCGCTCATCGACAAGATGCCGGGCGACGAGTGGCAGCGCTTCGCGAACCTTCGCACGCTCCTCGCCTACCAGTGGACGCGCCCCGGCAAGAAGCTGCTGTTCATGGGCGCTGAGCTCGCGGCGCCGCGCGAGTGGAGCCATGACGAGAGCCTCCCCTGGCATCTCGCCGGCGAGCCGCTGCGCGCCGGTCTCTCGCGATGCCTCGCCGCGCTCGGCGCGCTCTACGCGCAGCGGCCGGCGCTCTGGCGGGACGATCCCTCGAGCGAGGGCTTCCGCTGGATCGACTGCCACGATCGCGCGCACTCGATCCTCTCGTGGGAGCGCCGCTCCGGAGACGACCTCGTCGTCGTCCTGATGAACCTCACGCCGGTGCCGCGTCCGGGCTACCGCCTCGGAGTGCCCGTGCGGACGCGCTACCACGTTGCCGTGGACACCGACGACGCGCGCTTCGGCGGCAGCGGCTATCGTCGTCCTCACGACGTGGAGGCCGAGCCCGTTCCGTGGCAGGGCCGCGATCAGTCGCTCGTCATCGACGTCCCGCCGCTCGCGGCGCTAGTGCTCCTCCCAGGGCCCCGGCCCGAGCCGGATCCCCTCGATGAGCTTGCCGAGAGACTGGGCATCGAGCGCGAGTACCACGACGTCGCGGGCACTCGTCACCTGACGAGCGATGCGACGCGCCACGCGCTCATGAAGGCGCTCGGCCATCCCGCAGCCGACGCCTCAGAGGCGCAACGCGAGCTCGAGCGCGTGAGGCGGATCGAGAGCGAGGCGTCCGAGGCGCGCTGCCTCGGCGTGGGCGAGGCCCTCGGCGGACGCCGCGCCGTGGGCGTGACGCTGAACGCGTGGTCGATCTGGCGTCGCGCGGGCTGGGGAGTCGGCGACCTGACGGATCTCGCGCTCGTCGCCGAGTGGACCGCTGCGCGCGGGGCCGACTTCGTCGCGACGGGCCCGCTCCACCTGCTGCCGCTCGACGGCAGATCGATCAGCCCGTACTTCCCGTCGAGCCGGCGCGCGCTGCATCCGCTGTATCTCGACGTGACGGCGATCCCCGAGTGGACGGAGTCGGGCGACGCGCAGGCTCTCGCCGCGTCGTCGTCATTTCGCGCGCGCCTCGACGCCGTGCGCGCGGCGGCCCAGGTCGACCACGCGGGCGCGCTCGCGTTGAAGCTCGAGACGCTCGAACCCGTGTACCTCGAGTTCGCGCGGCGGCACGAGGGCCGACCCACGGAGAGGGGACGGGCGCACGCGGCATTCCTCGTCGAGGGAGGGGAAGCGCTGCGCGAGATCGCCGAACAGCTCGCACGGGCGGATGCGCGTCCCGTCGCAGAGCGCGTGCGCTTCCATCTCTTCGTGCAGTTCGAGCTCGATCGCCAGCTCGGCGAGGTGCAGCGCCGCGCGCGCGCCGCCGGCATGCGGCTGGGGCTCGTCGGCGATCTCGCCGTCGGCTGCGCGCCCGACGGCGCCGACGTGCGGCGCGATCGGAGCCTGTTCGCGGAGGGCGCCTCGCTCGGCGCACCGCCCGATCCGCTCGGACCGTTGGGGCAGGACTGGTCGCTGCAGCCGATCGATCCCTTCGCGCTCGCGGCACGGGGCCTCGCGCCATGGCGCGAGATCCTGCGCGTCGCGATGCGGCATGCGGGCGCGCTCCGCGTCGATCATGTCTTCGGGCTCGTGCGCCAGTTCTGGATCCCGCGCGGAAGCGAGGCGGCGCGGGGCGCCTACGTGCGCCAGCCGGCCGAGGCGCTGTTCGGCATCCTCGCGGAGGAGAGCCGTCGCGCGGGAGCGCTCGTCATCGGCGAGGATCTCGGCACGCGTCCTCCCGGATTCGATGCCGTGCTGCGGCACTTCAACGTGCTCTCGACGCGGCTGCTGCTCTTCGAGCGCGACGCTGCCGGAGCATTCCTGCCGCCGGCGAAGCTCAGCGATCGCGCGCTGCTCGCCTTCACGACGCATGACCTGCCGCCGCTGCAGGGCTGGTGGTCGTCGCGGGACATCGAGCTGCGTGCGGAGCTCGGTCTGTTCGCCTCGCCCGATGCGCGCGACGCTGCGCTGGCCGAGCGCGCGCGGGAGCGCGAGCGGCTCCTCCACGTGCTTCGCGCAGAGGGCCTCCTCGATGCGAGGTCGCCCACGCCTGCCGCGCTGGCGCGCGCCGTCCACTCGTTCCTGCTGCGCTCGCCGGCGCCGCTCGTCGCCCTTCAGCTCGACGATCTCGTCGGTGAGACGGAGCTGGTGAATCTTCCGGGCACGTCGCCCGACGTCCATCCCTCGTGGACGCGCCGTCAGCGCGTGGCCGTGGATGACCTGGCGGAGGACACGTTCACCCGCGCAGCGTGGCTCGAGTCGGGGTGACGTCGTCGTTCGCGACTCTTCTGCAATTGCGCCTGACCCCAATTCGGGGGAGCGGACGACGAGACTCATCCACGACGCGAGCTCGAGCGTGTCCGAGGATCGGAAGCAGGTCTCGGAGGGGCCTTGTCGTTAGAGCAACGCGGGTGTAGCGTGGTTCTCCCCGTCCGATTGGAGGAGAAATGCATGCCACCGTCCGCCTGGCGCAGCTCGCCGCATGCTTCGCAACTGTCTCTCTTTCCGCGGAGGCGCGGCTCGGCCGGGTGCTCTACGCCGACTCGCAGTCCGACGCGACGTTCGTCGGTGACATGGAGGGCGACCTGCTCGGTGGCTCCCAGGCCACGGGCGATCTCGATGGGGACGGGATCGACGACCTGCTGCTCGCCACGTGGGACAGCGTCCGGCCCGGACGCATCGAGATCCTCTCGGGGCCCATCCTGCCGGGCTCTCGCGACCTGAGATCGTCGCCTGCCGACATCAGCATCCTAGGAAGCGCCCTCGAGGCGAGATTCGGGGCCGACGGCAACATCGTGCTCGCGGACATGAACATGGACGGCCAGCTCGACGTGATCGTCGGTGCGCCCGACGAGGCACTCCCGGGACTCGGCGCCGGCGTGGTCCGCATCCTCTTCGGCCCGTTCTCCCCGGGCACGCATGCCATCGACAGCCTCCCTGGGAGGCGCATCTACGGACCAGGGCTCGGGTTCGGCCATGCGATCGCCGTCGGCGACCTGTCCGGCGACGGGGTGCCGGATCTGGCGATCGGCGAGATCTACGGCGGACGCGTTCACGTGCTGTTCGGGCCGATGCTCGACGGACTCGTGTTGCTCGGCTTCACGCCCGCTGACATCACGTTGAGCGCGGGGCTGAGCCTGGGCCATTCGGTCGCGATCAGCGACGTCTCGGGCGACGGGAAGCCGGACCTGCTCGTGGGAGAGCCGCAGCACGACGGTCGCCTCGGCGATCGACTCGACAGCGGCGCCATCCACGTGCTGCATGGCCCCCTGCCTGCGGGAGTCGTGCGCGATCTGCGCGTCGATCCGGCGGACATGACCATCCATGGCGCCCGCGGTGGCGCACCGCCCTTCGGTGACGGCGGCGACGTCGTCGGGGCGCTCGTCCGTGTCGCCGACCTCGACCTCGACGGACGCCCCGACATCGTCACGAGCGGCTGGTGGGCCGACGGCGCCTCCGGGCAGGAAGGCGCGGGAATGGTCACGGTCGTCTTTGGCCCGTTCCTCGCATCGCATGTCGATCTCCGCGACATCCCCAACGAGGCGCGCATCTTCGGCGCGGAGGCGGAGGACGCGCTCGGCTGGGACGTGCTGCTGGCCGACGTCAGCGGCGACGGACTCCCAGACCTCGTCGCGGGTGCCTTCGACGGAGGCGTGGGCTGCAGCGCCGGGGCCGACCCGGGCGTCGCCCATGCGTTCCATGCGCCCATCGCACCCGGTCTCGTCGTGGACCTCGCGACCGAGGTTTCCGATCTCGCCATCACGGGTACCGAGCCACGGGCGCGCTGCTGCCTGTCGCGCGATGCCGCGGATCTCGACGGCGACGGCACGACGGATCTCGTCTTCTCGTGCTACACGGCGGATCGCCCGGACGGCAGCGCCGAGGACGCGGGCATCGTGCACATCCTGTCGCCGGAGAGGGCAGCGGCACCACTCGCGAGTCCCTGCTGCGACGCCGGCGCGCCGACGACGGTCGCCTGCGACGCCCCTCGACGTGCGTGCGGCGTGGACGTCCAGCTCGACGGGTCGGCGTCGCGTGACGCCGCGGGCGGGGTGCTCGCCTTCGAGTGGGAGGTGGCGTGCGGAGCGGCGATCACGCCGGCGGTGGGTGAGATGCCGATCGTCTGCCTAGACGCCGCGCCCGGCACGACGTGCACGGCGACGCTGACCGTGACGTCGCTCGAGGGGCTCTCGACGTCGTGCGCGACGACGGTCGCGTTCGACGCGAACGCGGGTCCGCCGGAGTTGTCGGGGGTTCCGCCTGACGTCGTCGCCGCCTGCGACGCGGTTCCGCCCGTGCCGATCGTGAGCGCGATCGTCGATTGCGAATCGGTCGTCGTGCCGGTGGAGGAGCGGCGCGAGCCGGGCGCGTGCGAGGACAGCTACACGCTGATCCGCACGTGGAGGGTGACGGACGCGGCGGGCAACGTGACGGAGGTGTCGCAGGAAGTCGCCGTGAGCGACACGACGGCGCCCATGCTCGTCGGCGTGCCGGCCGCGATCATCGTCGGCTGCGGCGCGCTGCCTGCGCCCGCGCCCGTCGAGGCGCGGGATGCATGCGATCCCGCGCCGTCGCTCGCCATGGTCGAGACCGTCGTGCCGGGCAACTGCGCGCAGGCCGTCGTTAGGACGTGGACGGCGCGGGATCGCTGCGGGAACGAGGCGTCGGCGAGCCAGTCGATCGAGGTGCGCGACGAGGAGCCGCCCGTCGTCGCTGAAGGCGACGCCGAGCTCGCCGCGCTCTGGTCCCCGAACCATCGCATGGCTTGCCTCGACGCCTCGTCGCTAGCGCCGTCGATCGGCGAGGCGTGCAGCCAGCCCGTGAGCTGGCGCATCGTCGCGTGCTCGTCGGATCAGCCCGACGACGGCCGCGGCGACGGCGCGACGCCCGACGACTGCGTCGTCGCGCCCGACGGACAGTCGGCCTGCGTGCGGGCCGAGCGCGCCGGCGGCCGGCAGGCGGGCCGTCGCTACGCGCTGTCCATCGTGGCGACGGACGGCTGCGGGAACGAGAGCGACGCGACCGTCATCGGCTTCGTGCGCGTCCCGCACGATCAGCGCCGGCAGCGCTGAGAGAGGTGGCCAACATGCGACCGGCTTTCAGCAGCCTCGTCATCGTCACGCTCGTCGGCACCTGCCTGACGGCACGGGCAGCTCGCCTCGGACTCGTCGCCCATGCCGAGACCCAGGCCGACACGACCTTCATCGGTGATCAGGAGGGCGATCTGTTCGGGATGTCGCAGGCGATCGGCGATCTCGACGGCGACGGTATCGACGACCTTCTCCTGGGCACGCTCGACGACTTCCGGTCGACGCGTCTCGAGATCTTCCACGGTCCGCTTCAGCCGGGCCTGCGCGACGTGCGGACGCAGCCGGCGGACACGGAGATCGTCGGGAGCGCGTTCCTGGGAGGACGGATGGGAGTCGACTTCAACCTCCTGCTCGCGGACATGAACGGCGACGGGCGGCTCGACATCGTCGTCGGCGCGACGCTCCAGGGGGGTGTCGGCACCGTGGACGTGATCTTCGGGCCTCTCGCGCCCGGCATCGTCGCACTCGACGCCCTGCCCAGGTTCCACGTCGTCGGCGGCGACCGCGACACGTTCTTCGGCCTCGCGGTCGAGGTCGGCGACCTGTCCGGCGATGGCATCCCCGACCTCGTGGCCGGCGAGCCGTTCGGCGGCTGCTGCGGACGGGCGCATGTCTTCTTCGGGCCGCTCGCCCCCGGGAACCTCGATCTCGCCGTGATGCCCGCCAGCTACACCCTCCAGGGCACGAGCCCGGGCGGGCTTCTCGGCCATGGTCTCGCCGTGGCGGACGTCTCGGGTGACGGGAAGCCTGACCTGCTGGTCGGTGAGCCGGGCTCCAACGGCGCACTGGGCGATCGACTCTGGAGTGGAGCCATCCACGTGCTGGGAGGACCCGTTCCGCCGGCGGGCCTGCGGGTGATCATCCGAGGCGCACGAGGTGGCGTCCCGCCGGATGGCGAGGGCGGCGATGGAATCGGCGCCATCATTCGCACGGGCGATCTCGACGCCGACGGCAGCAGGGACATCGTGACCACCGGCTTCCGGCATCATGCCGGAGGCAGGGAAGTCGAAGGCATGGTCAGCATCGTCTACGGACCCTTCCTCGATCCCAGCATCGATCTCCTCACGACGCCGAACCAGGCCAACATCTTCGCGGCGAGGCAGGACGATCGGGTGGGCTACGACATCCTCGTGGCCGATGTCGGCGCCGATGGCCTGGCGGACCTCGTCTTCGGCGCAGACCAGACGAGCGCTCCCTGCACCGACGGCGATCCCGGCGTGGGGCACGTGCTTCGCGCTCCCATCGAGCAGGGGCTCATCGTGGACCTGGCGACCGACGTCTCGGATCTCGCGATCACGTCATCTGAGCCGCTGGCGCGCTGCGGCATCGCGCGGGCTGCCGCGGATCTCGACGGCGACGGGATGAACGAACTCGTCTTCGGCTGCAACCTGGCCGATCGCCCGGATGGCAGCGGCATCAACGCGGGCATTGTCTACGTGCTCTCGCCCGAATCCCTCGAAGCGCAGGGTTCCGGGCCTTGCTGCGACGCCGGCGCGCCGATCGCCGTTCCGTGCGACGCACCGCGGAGTCCCTGCGGAGTGGAGGTACAGCTCGACGGATCCGCGTCGAGCGATCCGCTCGGAGGCATCCTGACGTTCGCGTGGGAGGTGCAGTGCGGCGCGGCGATCGTGTCGGCCGTCGGCCCGACGCCGCTCGTCTGCCTCGACGCGGCGCCCGGCACGACGTGCGCGGTGACGCTCACCGCGCGATCCCCCGAGGGGCTCGCCGCGTCGTGCAGCACGTCGGTGGCCTTCGACGCGAGCGATCCCCCCGAGCTCCTCGGCGTCCCCGCCGCCGACGTCGCGGCTTGCGACGAGGTGCCTCCGGCGCCCATCGTGAACGCCGTCATCGATTGCGCGCCGGCCATCGCCCCGCTCGCCGAGCGTCGCAGCGCGGGCGCTTGCGAGGACACCTACACCTTGGTGCGCACGTGGACC
>Ga0315912_10001047_pt1 | contig 37424 bp, 33 predicted proteins | sample VfabasoilMG_FD_204469 | JGI IMG/M metagenome (GOLD analysis project Ga0315912, IMG submission 204469) | Garden soil microbial communities collected in Santa Monica, California, United States - V. faba soil | ecosystem: Environmental > Terrestrial > Soil > Garden | place: USA: California... | reverse complement strand
AAAACGATTTTCACAAAGCCCCCCGTATTCCCAAAGGTTGTGGCTATGGTTTCGCCCCCCCCCCCCCCCCCCCTTCACAGACGGGTCCCTCATCGAAAAGCGAACTTGCGGTCGCTACAACACCGAAGCCGCAGCCCTGGCACGGATTCGTCGACAGACGTTTCGCGAAGAACTCTGCGGCACAGAAGCAACCGATCGGTTGGTCGCGCTCCGGATCACAGAGTGCGCCCTCAACGTAGGTCCCCGAGACTATCGAGGCCATGTGATGCTTTCGCTAGCGGGCGAAATCCTAGAACGCAAGGCGCGTGGCGACGGCGAGAAATCCTGGCGGGGCCGAGATCCGAGCAGCTGTCGCTGGAAGCGCGGACAGTTCGCAGCCTGCGTGTACGGACGGCGCTACCGGATCGGCGTGGTGCTCGCGCCTCCACCTTCTCCCGAGTGGATTCACCAGCATCCCGGACTCGAGGTCACTCGAGGCGACGATGTCTACCTGCTCGGGTTCGCGGATGATGACCACCATCACCCGAGCGACGCTGAGCTGTTCGAGCCGCTGGCGGGCGTGCCTGCGGAGCTCCGCGCCCAGCTCGTCCGGCGTCTGCGCGAGTACCCACTGGAGGATTGAATCATGCCGAGGCGTTCTCTTACCACAAGGGTCGGCCGCTACGAGGTGAGCGGCGATTTCGAAGGCGTGGAGCTCCAAGACGGCGAGTTCGGGCTGCACAGCATGGACTGGGGTCGTCTTGAGCTCGAAGCAGCCGTGCTGGTGCTTTCCCAGGCCACCCCGCTGCTCGGGGGAGAACTGCGCTACGCGCGCAAGGCGATGGGCCTGCACGTGGCTGAGCTAGCCCGGCTGCTCGACGTTTCTCCGGAAACTGTCTCGGGCTGGGAGACGAGCGTTACACCCATCGAGCCGGACGCAGCTTGCCGTCCTGCTTTGCGTCGAACACACGGTGCGCTATGGCTTGCCGGAGCTCGCAGCGCAAGAGTTGGCGGGCTCGTCGCGGATGATCGTCGCACCCTCATGAGTCCGGTGACTCCCTGCAACCTCCGAAGGACATGTCGTACCCGATGCAAGGCTCGGGCCTGACGCCACCAGACCAAGATCAGAATGGTCGGGAAAGTTCATTCGACCTCGGAGCGGTGTACGGAATGCTCTCAAGTGCTGCTAATCTCATCGCTACTTACTCCATGTGGGATACCGGCCGTGTTGCACGCCTGCGAGGATCCTAGTCGAAGCAGATAGCGGTTTCCGCATATGGCGTAGCATGCGCTGATGCCGTACTCGGGGCGCAGCCTGGAGGTCAACATCGTGATGCAATCAAGCATTCTCGTAAGCGGGAAGGCGTGGAGCGTCGACCGGGGAGGGGATGGCTCACCCCATGAGTATTGAGAACAAGATTGTCGCCGAATTCTACGCGCGGCTGTTTCCGTGGATTGACCATAGTCGCCACGTCTTGCTGTGTCGCGACGACGGTGGTGCCGGGGCTGATGCGATTGCAGATCTCTGCTTCCATTTCGTAGGCTCCGACAAAGAGTTCCGTATGGAGTTCAAAACTCTGGGGAAGCGGAACATTATCGGATGTACAACGAAGCAGGTAAAGACGTGGAAGCTGCCGACAAGCGCTTCGCCGCATGTCTGGGTCGCAATCAACAACAATGGATCGAGCTTTCTCTTTTGGCAGCACGATGACCCGGAATTCACCGCGAACTTCCGTGCAGGCAAGCGGCTGTCGAACGGGAAGCACTTTCACATCGCGGCGCCAACAACGACTCAGCTCACACTTTCAGCCACTTTCGTCGAGATTCTAAAATACGCACAGCGCGTTGGCATGCTGCATTAGCGACTTTTCAGGAGGCTGGAACTTCGGCGGGAGCCCGTCCCAGGCGCACGCAGATAACTGGAGGTGCCTATCTCAGTACCGTCCCGGCGTGCAGCAACACCTTGAGGCCGCATCGCTGTCGACGAGCACAAGGAGCGTGGAGCTCATCTTGCACCCTCACTTCCGGGCGAAGTCCTCGACCGCAAGGCAACGCGACGAGGGGCGAAGCTCGCGCGCGGCCCATTGCGGCAGATTTCGGTCGAGCCGTGTCTTGAGCTCCGCGTGCCAGCGGCGGGCGAGCCACCGGCGGCCGTGCTTCAGCGCCAGCTGGGCGCGGTAGTGGTCCACGAGCCCGGTCGCGAGGTGGTCGTAGAAGCGGTTCTCGAATTCGTTGATGTCGATGGTCACGCTGCGCTGCTGGTGGCGGGTGGGGCTCAGCCACGGAGCGCATCCCGCTTATGCCGTTCAGCATTGCGGCGCCCTTCGGGCCTGGAACCGTACCCGAGCCCCTCTTCTTCGAGGATGCCGTCTACCAGGCGCCAGAAGTGGTGCGTGTCACTGCGCGAGTGTCGGAGCTTCTCCAGGTCGAGCGCCTCGACGTTCCGCCGAGCGTGTTCCGCGTCGCCGTCCGGTCCGGGCAGTTGCACGGTCATTCATGGTGGCGAGCAGCGCTCCGATGGTGCTGGGCAACGCCTGGCGGAGGACGCTCCACGGATTCTTTGAAGTGTACGTGCGCCGCTGGATCCATCTCTCGAGCGTGACGTCCGCTAGACTCTTGAGTTCCAAGCGACACCGGCTGCGTCTGGATCCTGAAGTCCGGGGTGTCAGGGAGCGGTCCCGTCCAGAGGATTTCGGGCAAGCTGATGTGCTCGCGACCCCACAGCTCAAGCGATGTTGACGAGCACCAGAAAGCGCGGGAATTCGGTGAAGTTCACCGGTGAAGATCGCGGGTCATGATCACCCTGAATGGTGAAGTTCACCGGTGAAGACCAGTCTCCTTGCTGGTCGGGCCCCAGTGGGTCCCGCACCCCGCAACGCTGGCCGCTTTCGGAGCTCCGCGCTGCTGGGGTGCGAGCCACGAGGTGAGCCAGCGGGAAGTCGCGCGGCGTGCGGCGCTGGCGTCCCCAGGGGCGCCTTGGGTGCCCACGTTGACCTGCTCCGAGCTCTTCGCGCGCAGCGTCCGCTGGACCTCACCTCGCGTTCGGAAGCGCCTTCGTCGGTGTACGCGAAAGCCAACGCGATGGTAGACGTGGTGCTGGGCACAGACCAGACAAGCGCTGGGCGTCCGTTGGTGGGGAACGCACGCCCCTCCAGACGGGCCCTGAGCGGCAGCCGGCGCCGGAGGCCCTTCAGACCCCACCGGCGGAGGCGTGACCTTCGCGGTATCAAGAGGGTTTGGCTGGCTCTGATGCGTCACGCGACGCAGGCGCTCCCGGTAGCGCGCTTGCCGATCCGCGTGCAGACGACGTCCCCGTTCGGTCCGCTGGTAAGCGCGCGCTGCCCTTCGGAGACCGTCACGACGCGCGGCGCTGGCGCACGCGGCTCCGCAGTACCTGCGTCCGTGGTCACATCGCCCACACACGGAAAACTGGCGCCGGCAGTCGTTCCGGCCGCAGACGGCGAGGCGAGCAGACTCGACCCCTTGGGAGTTTCTTCGGCGCGGAGTCGGCATGAGCAGACTCTGAACCGTGATCAGCTCGCGATGGAAGCTGAGCGAGCGCACAGGGTTCAGGAAGCGAAACTGCCGGTGAAGGAATTTGATCACATCCCGCGTTCTTCACCGTCCAGACGCGGATCCTGGTGCACGCTCACAAGCGACGCCGGGTTCGTCCGAAGCCGGAGTTCCTCGGGCTTGCGCGGCTCGTCGGCAACGATGGGGAAATGTCGACCAAATCGACGGTGCGAGAGAATCGACCCGGATAGTTGCCGTACGCGATGAGCGTCGCGAGCCTTCCCGAAGGAGCCAGCTCGACCGTCAACCAGCGCTTGCTGATCATGTAGGAAACCCACTGGGTTTCGACGGAGGTCCGGCGGGAATGCACGGTCGTCCGCGGCGCCTTCAACACCCCGAGCAGGCACCGTCCCTCGAAAACGCGCCTCGCCGTCTCTCTTAGGCAGACCTCGTAGGCGACATCGCCCTGTCGATTCTCGGCGTTGACGGTGTGCAGAGCCATTCGCGGGGCGTTCCGGAAGAACCAACCCCAGTCGAGCCTGCCCGGCACGCCGTGCAGGATGACCGCCACGTCCTGAGCTCCCAACGCGTCGCCGATGGCGAGCCCACAGCGTATCCCTCGGGCGCGCTCCACCGTGGGGGGAACGCGCTCAGCGCTCTGCTGTTTTGGACGGAGTCGACGGCCCTTCCAGGGCCTCGATGACGATGCCGCCGAAGCGCGCTTCATCCGCCCGGCACTCGACGCCGTCGACAAAGCAGGTGTGACTCCCATACAGCTCTCCGGTGTCGGCGTACTGTGCTCGGTATCCACCCGAGCTATCGACATTGAAAAACACCAGCAGTCGGTTGTCCACACTGCTCGTGCGAGTGGCGCACCGCGTGCAAAGGTGGCGAGGGTATCGAGGGTTTGCTGCGACCTCGGCAGAGCAGACGGGGCAGTGCTGGGCCATGTGGGACGCGGCCATCAGCGTTTGCCGCGCGGCTCCAGCGGCAAAACGCCATGCTCCCAGCTCGTCAATTCCTTTGCGTCGTCCTCCCAATCTTGCTCGGTCATTTGCGCGTAGCCAGCTTGCATCTCCTGGAAGAAGCGCTCGCGGTCGAGCGCGCCTTCTCCCACTTCCTCCACGCTGACGTAGACTCCATCGACACTCTGCGGTATCGCTTCCCACCACTCGGTGCTGTCTCTACTAACGGCAACTTTCAACATGTACAGGTCGGCATCGCTCTCGACGATCCCGATCTCTCTCAGCCAAGGAGTCGCTCGCAGGCGGTCTTCGAGGAACGCCTTCGCCGCGTTGGCCTCGTCGATGGTAACGATGCTCTTGCAGTGACCCGCGCCGAACCAATGCGCATTCATGGCGCGCAATAGCTCGTCTGTGAGCTCGACTTCGAGACTCGGCAGTACAGCGTCGATCGAGCAGTGCGGGCAGAGCGCGCACGTTTTCTCGGTGTCGTTCCTGTAGCTGCGCACCCACTCCGTGATCTCACTGGGCGGGAACACGCGCAGGCAGAAGAAGCAACCACAGAGCGGGCTCTCGAGCAAGGCTCGCTTGTGATGGCTGCACTTCTTGTGGATGGCCCTCAGGTTGAACATGCCGGGCTTTCACCTTCCGTATCGTGCTCTCGCAGGCAGCAGTCGACTGCGATCTCCACTCGTTGCCAAAAATCGATCGTGTCCGCGTCGTCGAGGGTGTGTTCGAGCAGTGGGACACGGAGCCGTTCCGCGACGTGTCGGGTCATGGCTCGCCGCCACACGGAGTCGTGTCTCTTCACGCTCGAGGCGCATTGTTCGAACAACTGCCGGCGGCGCTCACGGCCACGCAGGGGTAGAAGGAGCGTCATGGTGAGATCTCGGTCGAGGCGTGTCCGCGACTCCGCGAACCAGCGACGGGCGAGCCACCGGTAGCCGTGCTTGTGCGCCAGCTGCGCCCGGTAGTGGTCCATGAGACCCGTTGCGAGGTAATCGTGGACCCGGTTTTCGAAGTCGTTGATGTTGATGGTCATGTATGGCAGTTCGCTGACAGGTCGCGCTTCAGCCGCGGATTGCGTCCCACTTCCGCCATTCAGCTTTGCGGCGCTCTTCAGCGTGAAACCCGTGCCCGACCCACTCTTCTTCCAGGACAGTGTCGACGAGACGCCAGAAGCGGCGCGTGTCGCTGGCGTCGAGCGGGTGTTGCAGCTCCTCCAGAGCGAGCTCCTCGATCAAGAACCGTTCGGCTTCCTCACGTAACGCAGCCTCTTGCTCCGCGAAGGAGACCACTACCTCGGCGTAGGCGCGGCGGCAGTCGCGAGCGTCCGCCGCGTTTGCAATGACCGGCGCCAACTCTCTTGCGAGCAGTTCGGCCACTAGGCGCCGTCCGTCCTCGCGCAGAGGTAGGTCATTCATGGTCACGAGTAGGGCGCGGTGGTGCTGGAGGAGCGCCGGACGCAGCACGCGCTCGACGGAGTCTTGGAAGTGCGCGCGCGCCGCCTGCTCCCAGCTGGGCGTGCTGCCGCGCGTCTGCCGCGCCGAGCAGAGCGGGTGTTCGCACGTGACTCCCGTGCACGACACCACCCGGCACTCGAATTCTTCTCCTCGGCCACCGAAGCGGTAGGGGAAAAAGCCGTGGGCCTGTACACGGCGCGCGTCGTACGCGCGCCCCCAGAGCAGCTCCGGTAGCGGGAGCACCTGGTTCCAGAGAGCGAGGCCGCGGTCCTGCCACAGCCCCAGGTCCTGAGGGCAGAGGGGCCGCGTCTCGTGTGGGGCACTTGCCGCTGGTGCGACGGGATTCAGCAATATATGGCGGCGAAAGCTCCCCGCCAGTCCAGGATACGCGCACAGCACGAGCGACTGCTCCGACTCCCACTCCAGCTCGAGCCAGCCCTCGCGGATCATGTGCGAGGCCCAGGCGCGTTCGATGCCATGCCGAATCTCAGGGTGGGCCACGTGCACCTCGAGGGGGCCGAACACACCGACGTCGAGTGGAGCCTCGGGTGCAAACGTCCGGCGGCCCTCCCGTTCCAGCCACACGCGGTGGGGCGAGGTCTTGGACTGCAAATGTAGGCGCGGACCGGCGCTGCGGACGAAGTGCCACTCCCCGTCTCGCGGCGTATCTTCCGCAAAGTGACGCGCCAGAAGCGCGCGTGCAGTGCCCGGTCCCGGCTCTGCAGCGGTGAGCTCACGCCAAAGGGGCGCGAGGGCAAAGTCGATCCGTTGCCAAAGCGCGGCGACCGAACTTGGCGCCAGGTGGAATTGGAACGGGACGCAGTCCGAGGGGTTCGCTTTCATTTGCTCCGAAAGGTCCCCCTTCATCTCCTCCAGGACGACACGCCGGTCCACGGAGTCGTCCACCTCATGCAGCAGGGCTGTGACGACCTCGCGCTCGATCTGTTTCGACAGGTCGTGCTCGGCGTCGCTGATCGCTGCCGCGCCGAGGTCCTCTGCCTGCAATAGCGTGGCGTACGACTTCATCGCCCCGAACAGTGCCGCCCATACCCCGAAGGCGAAATCGAAACGATCGAAGGGGGTATCGTCGTGCAAGGCGGGGGCGAGCCGGTGCCATGCGAGGCGCGAGGCTACACTCGTGGAGGTGGCGATGAGTGGCCTTCGGAGGTATCGTTCGACATCGTCCTTCAGGCCTTCCTCCTCGAGAAAGGACTCGAAGCTAGATCCAATGCGTGCCGGGTCCATATTCGCTTTGCTTCTAGTTCGTTGGCGTCGTCTGCGAATCCGCCAGCAGCGTGGCGCGAACGGCTTCCCGCAATTCCTCGGGAGTCCGAGCAGGGAACCACGTATCGAATATCGGGAGGAAGCTGAACGTCACGCCACGACAGCGCAGGTTGCTATAGCGCTGCAGCACTCGCGCTCGCTCCTCGGGCGTCAGCGGCGGTCCCGAGCCCCACTCCCACTTTGGTTCAGGGATCGGTGGGCGTTTGGGCCCGCGCGCTTTCCTAGCCAGGCGTCTGGCTCTCGTATTCCTCGACATGCCTCCCCACTCTGACGTGTCGGCCGTGGCCGTCCACCCGCGGGCGTCCGGCTGCGACAAGAGGTGTCGCAGGGCTGCCTGGGGTCAGGTACCATACAGGCGTCGTAGCGCTGCAGCATCCTCGGTCATGGCCGTGCGCAGGTGCTTGGGGCCGATCACCTCGATGAGAGGGCCGAGGCTGCGCAACCAGCCGCGCAGCTCCATCGAGTCATGCACCCGCGCCTCCAGGCTGCACCAGCCGTCCTGCACCGGCGACAGCCGTTGCTCGTCGTGGAGCGGCATGTCCTCCAGGCGTTCGGCGATGGCCGCCTGGACGCGCGCCTTCAACGTCAGAGGCGGGCCCACCAGGAAGCCGAGCTTGCCCGAACGGATGTGTTCGGCGAGTTGGAACCCGCGCGGGGGCTGCACCCGCTTGTCGGTGCTGCGCGCGCTGCGGATCCGGTGCAGGGAGAGGTGGTTCACTTCGGTGTACTCCCAGAACGTGCACACCAGCGTGACGACCCCGCTGCGCAGCACCAGTCCGAGGGGGCTCACCTCGTACGCGCGCGGCGCCGGAGCGCCGTTTTTTCGGTAATCGGCTTCGAAGCGCCGTCCCAGATACAGGGCCTCGTACACCACCTCCAGCACCGGAGTTCGAACCTCCGGCGGCTGGCGAGGGTAGCCAGCGGGCAGCGCCTGCACGTTGCGTGACCAGCGGGACAACTTCGCGTCACCGCTCTCCGTCAACATTTGGCGAGCGCGATCGAAGCTGGGCTTCAACCCCTTTACCAGCGCGCGCGGAAGCGCCGCCTGCAAGTGCCGCTGCACCAGATCGTGAATCAGCGCGGACGTGAGGCCCAAGAGCGGTGTGCCCAGCGGCGGTCCGTCGCCGTGCCAGTACCAGCCGTAGGGCTTGGTCTTCTCGCTGCACCGAAGCTCGGGGAATTCCTCCGCCAGCGCTTCCAGGTCGCGTTGCAGTGTGCGCTTGGAGACCGCGAGATCGGCTCCCGCCAGGACGGCGAGCAAGCGCTCCGTGTCGACGCAGGCCCCACCCCCGCTGACACGCACGGGGATATGCCGCATCAAGGTGAGATACCGGCGCAGGGTACGGCTCATTCCGGCAGGCGGGGCCACTCTCGACTGCATACGGCTCGAGCGGGTGGGGCCAAAACTGGCGCCTGTCGGACTAATCCTGAGCGGACCCGCAGTGTTAAGTGCGCCTCCCGCGCGCCGTGCTGCAGCCTGCCGCAGGTGCCCACCCCAACTCGCCTCAGGTATCCATGAAACCAGCACATTTCGTATTCGGTGTGGATTTGGACGGCGTCGTCGCCAACTTCATCGAGGGGCTGCGCCCGATCGCCGCGGAGTGGCTCGGCGTCGAGGAGAGCACACTGGCGCGAGACGTTGGCTACGGCTTTGCGGAATGGCATCTCGAACGCATGGGCACGGACACGGCCGACGGCTACGAGCGATTGCACCGCTTCGCGGTGACCCAGCGCAACCTGTTCCGAGACCTGCCTCCCATCGACGGGGCGCCCGCGGCCTTGCGCCGCATCTCGGCCCTGGGCGTGCGCATCCGCATCATCACCCACCGCCTCTACATCAAGCACTTCCACCGGCCCGCGCTCGCCCAGACCATCGACTGGCTGGATCACCACGGCGTCCCGTACTGGGACCTCTGCTTCATGGCAGAGAAGGCGGCCGTGGGCGCGGACCTGTACGTCGAAGACTCCCCGGCTAACATCGCATCGCTGCGCGAGTCGGGCTGCGAAGTGATCTGCTTCGGCAATTCCACGAACGTGGACGTAGCCGAGCCGCGTGTGACCAGCTGGCTGGAGGTCGAAGCGCTCGTCCGGCAACGGGTGGCTCGCTGGCGCAGGGGACCCGTGCCCACGCTGGTGCGCACCGGCGCGAGTCGCGAGCTGCGCAAGGGCAGGCGCAAGGCCTCCTGAGCGGGCCGTCCGGCGCCAGCGCCAGCAACAGGCGTGGGCGCTCGCGAGCTAGTTCTTCGGCTTGCCCTTCGACTCGTCGAGAAGCTTCTGCCTCACGGCTTCCTCCAGCTCCTCAGGGTTGCGCGCCTCGACCCAGCCGAACGGAAACGTGAACCCAAACCTGAACCCGCGATGCCGCATGTTGCTAAAGCGAGCGAGGATTCGGGCAGTATCTTGCGGCGTCAGCTCGCCAGAAGCAGTCCCCCACGGCTCCTTCGATGGGGTGATTACGGGGCGCTTGGGCCTGGCCTTTCGCGCTTTGCGCCGAGCTCTGGTCTTGCGGGACATGTTGACGACAGGAGTACGGGCGAACCCAGCAAGTTTGATCCGCCGCGGAGGCGAGGACTGTCGTAATTTGTCCTGAGCTGTGCTCGGTAGGCATACCCGAGCGCGCGGGCGGGAGCGCGCCTGCCGCCGAGGCGCCGCGTCACCGCAGTCAGTATGGCGCCCAGTTACGCCTCTCGGCCCTTTACGACAAGACGGACAGGATGTCCTCCGGCATGCATTGCAGCTACCTTCCTTCGGACAGGCTCCAGCAACTCGCTGCGGTACTCGCCACAGACCATGAGTACTATCGGGCCCGGCCACTCGCTGGCGTAAGTTTCGAGCTGCCCCAGCGCACGGTCACGCTCGTTCGTCTTCACGAGGTGCGCCTTCATCTCGACCATCACGTCGCGGTAATCCCAGGCTCCTACGCGCCCCCTCGGGCGCACGATGATGTCGGCTTCGCGACCGTTGTCGAGCGCTGAGCCCTGTGTGAGTTCAAATCCGTGCTGGCGAAGATGCGCGGCGATGGCGTTCTCATACGCCATCTCGTCGATCCGTCGCCGACGGTGTTCCCAGCTGTCCAATGTGAAGAGCACATCCAAGAATAGTTGAGGCGTCTCCTTTCGATAGCGTACGCGGCGCCACAAGCCGAACACGCCGAGCGGCAGGGGCAGGATGCACAATAGCCGCAGCGTCGCTGCTAGCGAGCGGTCCTCATACTGCGCGATCCACCACGCGACGCCCACGGCGAGACTGAGTAGCGCGGCGGCATCGTAGACCCATCGGGACCTGTACAAGCCCAACCGTGAGTAGCTTGAAACGATGACGTGGATCGGGGCAAAAGCGCCTCGCAGCATCGCCACAACGGTCGAGGCCCCGTCCTCACGCGCCTCGTCCAAATAGAGCTTGCCTGTCTGCGCGGACGCCAGGAACCAGAGTAGAAGAGGGACGAGCGCCAACCACCGGAGCGAGGCCTCCCCGGCGATGATGCCAACCAAACCGAGGAAGCAAACTGCAGGGAGCCCCTCAGCCAGACCGACGCGTGTGAAGCGGAGGTTCATGGCTTACAAGGATGAGAGGTCTCCATCAGCGAAGCAATCGGGCGAACGCCACCAGGGTACTCGTGCAAGCGGCAGCTCTCCATGGAGCGTCAAGCTGTTGACGTGCCCACCTGGGCCTGTGCTCGCTGCCGAATCGCTACGCCGCGGGTGCTTCGCATTCGCTTCGGCAATCGAGCCAGAGACCGGTATGCGGGTGGGGGCTACGATGCACGCGTGGAGCGCGCACGCTGACGGGGCTGCCGAGATGGGGCGACACTACAAGGCCTTGCGAACTCCATGATTGAGACATGCCGGACCATCGGCGACGTCTCCACGTGCCTGGATGGCCCGCACGGGACCGCAATGAACTCAAGCTTGCGTGGGTAGCAACCGATCGCTGCCGATGTGACGGCTCAACGCGACATTTCGAGACCATTTCGGAACAACAATGCTCAGGAGATCCTCGATGAGTGCCACAAAGCATACCGGTCCCGAGATGGATCCGTTCTGCTGGCAGCCATCGCCGAGCTGGACAGATTTCGCAGTACTCGCGATGCGGAGCGGGTCAGGACGGAGCTTCAGGAGCTGCTGGACCAGCTGGAGCCCGGGAGCGAACGCCGACGTGCAGAAGTCGACTATTGTCGCGAGTGCAGCCGGAGCTTCCACGGAGAGCGTGTCTACTACTGCGAGAGCTGCCGCGCGCTGCTTTGGAAGCGGATCGAGCGTGATGTGAGCGAGGTCGGTGGTCGTGCGGCTCAGGGAGTGTACGTGGGGCGCACAGCGTATCCCGAACGCCGCCTGCTCGAGCACCTACAGAAGGACGGCAGGGATCGATTGTCGATCCTGCATTGGGCGGCGAGCCTCGAGGAAGCCGAGGACTTTGAACGCTGGATCCTCCGTCTGGTGAAAGACCGTTCGGATCAAGGGGACCCGCGCGCTGGAGGCCGATTTGCGAGATGTCATCATGCAATCTACCTGTCGTGGACCCCGAGCTCGACGTTTCCCGCGAATCAGCTGGTCCATCATGCCCTGGTCACGGAGTTGATGGGGGCAAGGCAGTGGCCAGCCCCACCTTCCCGCTTCGAAACCGTCCACTTGTGGTGCCCGGTGTCTAGCGATCAGACAGATGGCATCCTGGATGGCCTCGCGGAGCGTGAACGAGAGTTTCTCGACGATCGACGGGCATCCCGGTAGCGGCCAGCGAGCGCGAGTGCGCTTACAGCGCTGTTCGGTGGCAGATTCGAGCTCGGTCTAAGCATGCTGCAACCGCCGTGAGCAGCCCGAAGCCGCTACTGGCTTGCTCGCCCTTTCAGCAGGAACGTTCAGCTGGCTTCGCCGACACTGAGCGCGGAGCAGATGGTCGGAAGCAAGACCTCGGCCTGGTCTACCGTGTCGCAGGCGAGGGTAGTGGCCAACTGAACTAGATTGGGGGCGGCGCGCTGGTCAGCCCTAGTCATCAACTTGCGGACTATCTCGGCCGTTAGCTTGCCGCCGTCGTGCGTCCAGTATCTACAATTCTTGAATCGATGGTGTGGACTAGACCTCGGCGGACATCGAGCGCAGCAGAAGACCCGATCACGCTCCCGCAATACGCGGCTCGGCTCTCTGCAGAGCGGGCAGGCGAGTTGTAGTTCCCAGCCGCGTGTAGACCACTTCGGGGCTAGTCCCAGGTCTACCTGGACGGGCACGCCGTCGGCGCCGAGCGCCAGCACGTCGAGGGTGTGCTCGGGGTAGAGTTCTACTTCATCGAGTCTAGTTTGACGTCGGAGCTCTCGTAGATGGATCTCGCCGGGCGTGGGGGAAAGAAACGCCCCCAACGTCTTCGTGCCAAGTTCGTCGTGCATGTTGATCTACCAGTCTCCGCTGGGCGCTGAGTGTCCCCGCCGCCGCGAGCAGCTCCTGGACCGAGCGCATCGTGGCGGTTTGGGTGGTCGTGACCTCGCGCAGCGAACGGGCAACGATGAGCAGGGCCTTGGGATCATCGACGAAGAGTTCGAGCCGCTCGGCGAGTTGCAGCTGCGCTCGACCCAGCATTTCGCTGACCGCGGTCGATGTCGCCGCCAGCCGTTGAACGAGTCGCTCATCTGCACCCGCATCAGGGGAGCCGGCGCCGAGCTCTCGCGACAGCGCGGCGACTCTCTCGGCGTGCTTCTGGCCCCAGCGCTGGGAGACGGCATGCAGTGCAGCTCGCTGGCTCTTCTGCTTCGCTTTGGCGGCTCGCACCATCTCGGGCCCAGCCACAGGTTGCAGGTCGGGATCACCCTGAACACTCATGGATTCATTATCCGGCCGGAGTGAGCAGGATGGGAAGCGCACCGGAGTAGGTTACTCGGGGTGGGTTGGAGCGATTGGTCAATGGACCGACCCGCCACCTGTTGGTTCCGATTGATCTACTGGATTGGCAGCTCCGGCGTCTCCGACCAGCATGAGGACAAGTCGCTCAGACACCCGCCTGATCTGCGACAAGAATCTGGGGGAGCGCCATTCTGCGCGCTCCAGGCGCGGCTTCCTGCCCTGCAGCAACGCGTACGGGCGTGCAACGGACGGCCAGGCTGGTCGACGCTTTCAGTTCACCCAGCGGCTTGTAAGGTCCATCCGGGCCCACGCCCTCGGATATTTCCCGAGATACCAGGCAATCGTGCCATGCGGCGAGCCCTGCCCTCTGCGGTCAGCAATGCGGGCCTCGCTTTGCTGCTGGCCAGCCCTGTACCCGACGAGTGGCCCGAGCTATGCTAGAGGCATCGGTCAGTCGGGCGGCCGTCACCGTTGCGAATTCCAAATGGCCACGTCAGAACAAATCAAAGCGCTCATCGACAGCCACGCGAAGCGCGATGACTCGCGGTTTCGTGCAGTGGCCATGCAGATCGCGGCGACCTCGGCGAAGCAGGGCAAGACCAAGCTGGCAGAAGAAGTCCGCGAGCTGCTCGACGAAGCGAGGGTCAGGCGCGACGTGCACGTGGCGCCCGCGATTCCAATTGCTCGACCGCCGGGTGAGCTGGCGGGGCTGCTCGCCGCGTCCTACCCCCAGGTCACTTTGGCGCAGATGGTGTTGACCGCTGAGCTTCAAGGCGAGCTGGAGAACGTAGTCACCGAGTACAAGCAGCGCGATCGGTTGCGCCATCATGGGCTATCCCCGAAGCAGCGCTTGCTGCTCGTTGGTCCGCCGGGGTGCGGCAAGACGATGACGGCGTCGGCACTGGCGGGTGAATGTCATCTTCCGCTCATGGTCGTCCAGCTGCATTCGCTGATCACCAAGTTCATGGGAGAAACGGCAGCCAAGCTTCATCAGGTCTTCGAGGCCATGCAGAAAACGCCCGGCGTTTACCTGTTTGACGAATTCGATGCCATCGGTGCCGTTCGCACTACGGCGAGCGACGTGGGAGAGATTCGGCGGGTGCTCAACTCGTTTCTTCAGTTCATCGAGCAGACTAGCTCTGACAGCCTGATCGTCGCCTCGACGAACTTGATGCCGCTCCTTGACGAGGCCCTATTCCGACGGTTTGACGCTGTCCTCTTCTATTCACTTCCCACGGCAGGGACCATTCGAACCCTGATCGAAAACCGGCTCAGCCAATTCAAGCTCGGGCGCATAGCGTGGAAGAGAGTGGCCGCGGATGGAGAAGGCCTGAGCCACGCGGACGTCGTTCGAGCGGCGGAAGAGGCTGCAAAGCAGTCGGTGCTGCGAGAGCGGCCTTCAATCAACACAGGGGATCTGGTGGGGGCGCTCAAGAAGCGAAAGATGTCTCGGCCAGCTGCACCACAGCCCGCGACCGGGGACGATGAGTGAATTTCGCCATATTCGTCTCGTAGGAACGGAAAAGTCGTACTCGTACACCGCGCCTGGTGGCGGCGGCGGGGAATATACTCGACCGGCCAGGGATCGAGCTCAGCACGCCCAGAAGTTGGCTGGGGATCTCGCGTCCGCGGGCGAGGCCGCGAGACAGCGCGGTCTTTTGGTCGACGACGCCGTGCCTCTCACGTACGACCTACAACCCGATGCGCTCGATTTGGTGCAGTCCCTCGAGCAGCTCCGCAGTGGGATTCAACTCCTCAACGTTGTGCCGCTCGCTGCAGGGATCCGCGCAACGGTGCGAGTCCCCACTGACAAGCGCAGGTTGCTCGAGGCAGTCGTTCGCCGCTACGCGACCGAGCTCAATTCGATCAGCAACAGGCCGAAACACCAAGACCTCGTAGAAAATATCGATGCCATTCGTTTGGCGAGCCAGCACGATCTCTGGACGGACTCACTGCCATTCCCTGCACCAACCGAGAGCATCTGGTGGGAGGTTTGGCTGTACCACGATCTGCAGGTAGATCCGGAGCACACGCACGATCACTTTCGCGTGGCCGCAGAACAGGCGGGCCTGCGAGTCAACCCGCGGCGTGTCTCATTTCCAGAGCGCATCGTGGTTCTCGCCTTTGGGAGTCACCTCGACTGGGAGAAGTCTCCGCGGCTTTTCTTGCACGTAGCGGAGCTACGAAAGGCCAAAGAGCTACCGACCGAATATGTTGACCTCGCGCCCCGGTTCCAAGGGGAGCTCATCGCAGACCTAGCTGGACGTGTGCGACCACCACTGGATAGGGCGCCGGCCGTTTGCCTCTTGGACACCGGCGTGGCACGGGCGCACCCCCTGATATCCATTGCGCTCACGCCGGTGGACACACAAGCCGTGGATCCGAGCTGGGGCACGGCCGATGACCATGAAGGCAGACATGGGACCACCATGGCGGGGATTGCCCTCTATGGCGCCGAGCTGGCTGAAGCGCTCGCGTCCAGCGCGACTGTCAATCTCACGCACCGCCTCGAATCGGTGAAGCTCTTACCGCGGCAGGGCAATGATGATCCAGACTCGTACGGCAACTTGACGCAGGAGGCCGTTGCGCGTGCGGAGAGCGTGGCGCCCGAGCGGCGAAGAGTTGTTTGCCTGACGACCACAGCCGATTCACGGGATGGCGGGCTGCCGTCGTCCTGGTCAGCGGCCCTCGACCAGTTGTGCTTCGGTGGGGAGGTGTTTGGAGAGCCCAAATTGGTGTTCGCGGCGGCCGGCAATCTGCGCGATCAGATCGTGTCGTCCGACTACGAGTACTTTGGGTTGAATGCTGGGACGGCTGGGATCGAGGACCCGGCTCAGTCGTGGAATGTGCTGACGGTGGGCGCGATGACCGATCGCGTGATCATTCAACATGTGGACTATAGGGAGTACCAGCCGATTGCAGGCTCGGGGGACCTATCGCCGACCAGCCGAACGTCGAACGCGTGGCCCGACAACGCACGTCAGGGGTGGCCACTCAAGCCCGACATCGTGATGGAGGGTGGCAACTGGGCAGCGGCACCAGCGGGAGGCGCTCCCGCGCCCGTCGAAGACCTCGGATTGTTGACGACCATCGTTGGACCACAGGGCCAGCTACTCACGGTTACGCGAGACACGAGCCCAGCCACCGCCGCAGCGTCGCGCATGGGCGCGCAAATCCTGGGTATCTACCCGTCGCTGTGGCCAGAGACCGTGCGTGGGTTGATCGTGCACTCCGCGCGATGGACCGAGGCGATGTGCCGGCGCTTTCCGGGCAAAACCAAGGGAAACGTTCAACAGCGCTTGCGCTGCTACGGCTATGGGACGCCCTCTCTCCAGAGGGCCGCCTACAGTAGTGAGAATGCCGCAACGCTGTGGTTCGAGGGCGCGTTGACGCCCTATCGTCGAGAGGGCTCGGAGATCAAATCGAACGAGATGCACGTGCACGAGCTGCCTTGGCCCGTCGAGGTTTTTCAGCGCTTGGGCTCCGAGGGGATACGAATGCGCGTAACGCTCTCCTACTTCGTCGAGCCTAGCCCTGGACGCTGTGGCTGGACTCGTCGGCATCGCTACGCAAGCCACGGCCTGCGCTTCAATCTCCAGCGTCGAACCGAGACGCTGGAGGCCTTTCTGGCGCGGACCAGTGAAACAGCCATCGATGACGGCCCTGTGGATGAGCCGCTTGGTGCCGCTCTCCCCTGGCTCGTCGGCGACCAGGGCAGGAGCCAGGGCTCGATTCATTCGGACACGTGGGAGGGAACCGCTGCCGAACTCGCGAACTGCCGCAACTTGGCCGTCTTTCCCGTCACAGGCTGGTGGAGAGAACGCAAGCACCTGAATCGTTGGAGCGAGAAAGCACGGTACAGTCTGATCGTGACGCTCGAATCCGACACGTCGGACATCTACACGCCCATTGCGAATGTCGTGGGCGTTCCCGTCGTCGTGGGGACGTAGCGAACATGATCGACCGCCGGGAGGTGCAGCAGCTCACGCCCACGCGTGTGCTCGCTCCATGTGCGCCGCGCCGGGCCCCACCACCACCGGCGCTCTTCAGGGAGGCTACACTCACGACTGTTGCCGCCCCAAGCCAACGCCCGCGTGACCTAAGACCTTCCGGACAATCGCTGTTTGCTGGGCTCCGAATTGCGAAGCTCGACAACGGTCTGGCAAGGCGCTGCGCATGGACTCATTCCAGGCGGGAGCGTAACGTTACTTCCGAATGCCTGACTGGTCGCTATCCGTGCCCGCTCAGCGGGCGACCACGACCTGACCGCCTGCAGCGACCTTGCCGAGTGGGGAACAACATAGCCGAGTATCTCGAAGACCACGGCCAGCGTGAATTTCGCTGTTTCAGCGGGACCGGCTCCCTTGGCTGGAGAGGGTCCGTGAGCGTAAGCCGGTTTGTCGATGTCTTGCTTATCAACGACGAGTGCGTCGAGCAGTTCTGGAGACGGCTCGATACCGAGGTCTGCCAGTGCCTTCGAGATCGACGCTTCGTAGGCTTGATTGCCTAGTAGGCCTTTCGAGTAGTCGTGGTAAATTTCGGTGATCCGATCGAGCAATATCGCCGTGACAGTCCGCTGACGGCGCAACTCGGGGAGGGACTCAGCTTTCGTGGCTAGGCTGACCAGTTTGTTGAGGATATCTTGCCCCTCGCGATCAAGCTCCGGACGCCAGCCCGTCTTGTGCGCCCATACAAGCTGTTGGAGCTTGGAAATGGCCTGGTCCAGTGGTGTGCTGTTGATCGGCGGCCGGCCCGCGCCGGGTCTCGGTCTTGCACGCCTTGTCCGCTTAGACACGGTCGGCTGCAGCCCCGGTGCGCTCGGCAGAGAGCGACCCAGTGCGGCCCTCGTCTCGTCGAGAAACCGCTTGACCGCCTTCTTTGTCGGCGCTGCTTTACCCGCCGGGGGGCGCGATACGACAAGTGGGAAGTCCTGCTTGGGAAGGTGGGCTTGCATGCGTTTTCGACCTCCAGGCCAAGCGAAACGCGAGGCCACTTTGAGGCCGCAGGATGCCGGAGTCCTGCCATGTCAGCCAGCTTGACCTCGCTCGGGAAGGGCGTAACCTAGCGAACTGCAAGAACAACAAAGTTCAGCAAGGTTCCTGAGACCAGGTCATAACTCGAAGGTCGTAGGTTCAAATCCTACCCGCGCAACTACTGGCGAGGCCGAAATGGCCTCGCCCATATGGGGTAGGATTTTAGTCCTTCAGGTGCTGTGGCACGGCACCTGAAGTTGGCGCGGCGCTTCGTGCGTCTCCGTAGCGCCGGAGCAAATCCTACCCGCGCAACTAACGCTGGCGTCTTTGACGACGCTGCGCGAGGCCCACCTGCTGCCGGTTCTCGACGGCGCGGCCGAGCCTCGAGCTCACCTTGCTGCGGCACGGCGTGTCGCTGTTCTTGCTCGAGGCCGAGGGCCGAGCCTGCGTGACTGCACTCAGAGGCCCGCGCCCGGCACCTGCGTGTTGGGTAGGCGCTTCACGTGCTGGAATACGACGTCATCCTGCCGCATCGGGATCGGATGACTCATCAAACGCCCAGTGACGCCAGATGTCTGAGCTCACCTCGAAGTCCTCACGGAACAGCTGCGCGTCTTTGAACCACTCGTATTGTCCGAGCGCGCGGTGTTCGTCGTCCGTCAACACGGGCCGCTCGTGAGTGTAGTCGGCGAAGGCGGCCCAGCGAATGGCGTCACTCAGGTGAATGCCCGGAGCGTGGGCGAGGCGGCCATGCCAGAAGATGACTGAACCTCGCCCGGCGATCAGCTCGAGCGGCTCGATCGTGCAGGCGACTTCACGCAGGGCGTTCGGATAGCTGGGCAGAGGTGACCAGTTGGCCTCGTAGCGGTGTTCGCGGAACATGCGAGCGTGGCTGCCGGGATAGACCGTAAAGCCGCCACTGCGAGGGCCCACGTCGGCCAGGTAGGCACAGGCATTGAGCTGTTGACACACCTGGTCCGTGTGTGGCGTCGGCCTGCGACGCTCGAGCTCCGCCTGCGCGCCATTGCCGTTGCGGGTCGGAAAGATCGGGTAAACGCCGCGGAAGAAGCGCGTGGCGCGCAGGGATGGCCCGAGCAGGGCGTGCGCGACGCCGCGCACGTGCGGGTGGTTGGCGAAGGCGCGCAGCAAGAAGTCGGCCTGGCCGAGGGTGTGCAGCTTGACGATCCCGTCGTAGTGTTCGACGGGCGCGCGGCCCTGGTACGGGCCCGACTGCGGGTGCGGCGGCATGGGCGCCCATCTGGGGTTCACCCAGGTGCTCGGATCGCTTCGGTCGAGGCGCCAGGGGCTGTGGGGATCGCGCGGGACGACCTCGAGCAAATGGTCCCAGGCACGTTCGACAGCCTCGGCCATGGCGTTGTGGTCGAGCAGGGCATGCTTGATCAGGAAGCCTTGCTCCTGGAAGAAGTGAATCTCGGCCGCGCTGAGCACGACGCCCGGCACCGCCAGGTCGGGAGCGGAGAACACGCGGCTGATGCGGTGTTCGGCCACGGGCTGGCTCATGCCCGAGGATAACGCAGGCCCTGGTAGAGCACCAGCCGTCCCCGGTTTGCGAGCAGGCTCGAATTCTTCGCCGGCATCGCCCCTGGGCCTCGTCCTCGCCTCAGCGGACGACGGCGGCGGCCCACTGCAGGCCGCCGAGCACGTGTCGCGTGAACATCGGGTCTGAGTACCACGCGATGGGGTGCCCCAGCGCCGCGTACCAGGCGCGCCCCCCTTCGAACTCGTGGCACCAGGCGATCGGATGGTCTCCCATCGCCAAGTTGCCCACCGCGTAGCTCGATTCGTCGAGCGTCATCAATACCGTGACTGAGGAGCGAGGGTTGGCGCGGAAGGTATACAGCTCGTCGGTCACCATGAAGCTCCGCGGCAAGTGCGCCGTGGAGGGGCGCGCCAGCGCTCGGCCTCGCGCTCACCACGACCTGGAGAATGCAGCAAGGGTCTCAGCTCATCGCGCGCCTTCTAGGTCCGGGCAAACTCCCGTCGGGATAGCGCCGGCTTTCATCCGCACGCGAATCGTGAAGGGTGCAGGTCGAAGCCGGTGGATCGGTTGGGGCGGTTTTGCCCGCTCTTTTCGTGATTTGCACTGCACGGCGATTCGAGCGGAGCCCAAAGGACCTAGAGGAGCCCAGAGGACGCACAGGAGACGCAGAGGAAGAGGACGAGCGGCGCAGCGTGGGATCGGCAATTTTGCTCGGATTGACAGGTGCCGTTCGCTCCGGCACGGTCCGAGATCGAGCGGATCATCCTCTGCGCAGAGGCCATCGTCTACGCGGAACAGTGGAGCAATGACTTGGGACTGATCAGCTGTGCGGCGATGAGTGAGCTGCGCCGGGGGGCGAGGCCCGTCGTAGGGATGGGGATGTTGGCGTTGGCCCTGTCGTCAGGCTGCGGAGGTACTTCGCGCGACCTGGGGCACGAGGTGCTCGGGGCCGAGGACGGTTGGGCCTCCGTCGCAGCCGGGACGACCGGTGGTGAGCTGGCGACGCCCGACCAGACCTATGTTGTCCACAATCGCGCGGAGTTGCTCGCGGCGCTCCATGACGGAGTGATGCCTGCTCCGCCGGCTCCCCCGAGTGCGCGGGGTGAACCGCGCCCGCCGCCGCCCGCTCCCCCGTCGGACGCGCCCAAGATCATCATCGTGGAGGGCACGCTCGACTTCAACGTCGACGACGCGAACCAGCCGCTGAGCTGCGAGGACTACTACCGGGATGGATACACGCCGCAGGCGTTCGATGCAGCGTACATCCCAGAGGTATGGGGCCGCAACGATCCGAGCGGGCCGCTCGAGGACGCTCGCGACACGTCGAGCCTGGAGCAGCAGAACCGGATCCGGATGCGCGTCGGTTCCAACACCACTCTGGTCGGGCGGGGTGCGGACGCGCGCCTGCGCGGCGTGTGGCTCGACATCCGGGGTACTGCAGACGAAAACGTGAGCAACGTCATCATCCGCAACCTCACGTTCGAGGACACGTTCGACTGCTTCCCGGAGTGGTTGGTAAGGGACGGCTTCCTCGGCTCCTGGAACGCGCAATACAATACGATTTCGCTCCGCCACGTCGATCATGTCTGGATCGATCACAACACCTTCCGGGACCGCGAAACGCTGGACGCGCTGCAGCCGGAACGGCTGCTCGTGAAGTACCAAACGCATGCCGACGTGCTGCTGATCAGGAGCGCCTCGGACCTGCTGACGATCTCTTACAACCGCTTCATGGATCACGACCAAGTGATGATGATCGGGTCGTCGGACTCCGCCGCCGGCGACCGCGGCAAGCTGCGCGTGACGCTGCATCACAACCTGTTCCGCAATACGGGGGAGCGCACGCCGCACGTGCGCTTCGGTCAAGTGGACTTGTACAACAACCTCTACGACCAGGTGGGAAACGAGGACTTCAAATACAGTTGGGGGGCGGGCTTCGAATCGGCTGTCTACGCCGAGAAAAACTTCTTTGCGACGGACGCTGCCCTCACCCCGGATCGCTTCATCCGCCGATTCAATGGCACCTCCCTGTTCGAGGTGGGTACGCTGATCGACGTCCCTAACCTGCACGGGGTAGACGTGGTCGCCACATGGAACGAGAGCAACGACCCAGACATGACCAGAGACGTAGGCTGGTCGCCCGTGCTCCGCGGCGCGCTCGAGGTGACGACCCAAATACCCAGGATCGTGCCGCGGGAGTCGGGTCCCATCGACTGGTAGCTGCACGGCTCACCCGCACCTCGGCCCCTGCGCGCCGCGACCTCACGCCGCCCCTCTACGCGCCCAGCGTGACGAGCACCTCGTCCAGTTGCCCGAACGTCTCGCCCATCCCGTCGTAGGATCCCGAGGCGAGGGCAGCATCGCGAACTTCCTTGGAGCGATAGAGCTCATGCAGCACCAGCAGCGTCTTGTCGCCTTCTTCCTCGAGGGTCACTGTGGAGATGGCCCCATCCTCGCCGCTCTCGTCATTCGTCCACACGATGCGCGAGTGCGGAGTCACTTCGATGTACTTGCCGAAGAACGCCATCGTGTTCGTGCCGTCGACGTCGAAGACGAGCCGGTAGCCGCCTCCAGTACGGATATCCGCCTCGTAGGAGAGCAGAGCCAGCGGCATCGACTTCGGTATCCACCAGCGCTTGAACAGCGCGGGCGTGGTCCACGCTTGAAAGACGAGGCGGGCCGGGGCGTCGAAGGTCCGCGTGACGACGATCTCGCGCTCAGACTTTGGTTCGACCGTCGTGCGGTGCTTCGTGGTGTCGGGCTCACTATCTTTTCTTGCGTTCATCGACCTTCTCCTTGCGTTTCAGTTCCTCGATAACCTTGTCCAGCTCGTCGAAGCGTGAGGCCCAGAGCTGGCGGTACCCTTCGAGCCATGCCGTTTCTGACTCCAGCCGGCTCGGCCCGAGCTTGCAGGTCCGCACGCGCCCGACCTTCTCCGTGGCCACGAGGCCGGCGCGCTCCAGGACGCCGACGTGCTTCTTCATGCCCGTGAGGGTCATGTGGAACTTGTCGGCAAGCTCCGTGATCGAAGCGTCAGCGCGTCCGAGCTGCTCCAGAACGCCGCGCCGGGTTGCGTCCGAGAGAGCGGCGAAAGAGGCGTCGAGGCGGGCACCCGAATGGTGAACCATACGGTTCAGTGTAACGCAGCCATTCGCCGCGTGCAAGGTGAGATCGAGCGCGCCTGGCGGATCGCGACGGGCGCGGGCGCCCAGTCCACGCCTCGCGATATCCGCGCCGGACGAGTACGAGGGTCGCGCTCTCTCGGGCCATGACCCACGGTGGGTCGCGCCGTCGTCGTCACTGACGCGCTCTCCCGCTGGGCTGTCTCTTGGATGGCTCGGCACCCCGAGACGCGGATCTTTTTCTGAGCCACCGGAGCGCCGACCTAAACTTTGCGTACGCAGCTCGCCGAACGTTGCGCTCGCGCCCGGATGCTGACAAACCGGTTCGCGGCGCACTCGTGCCCAGTGGCCGCGAAATGAATGAAGTATGATGGACCCACACATCAGGAGGCAGGGCCCTCGGTCCCTCGTCGCGCGGTTTCCGGGCTTGGCGCGTTCGGCCCTGGCGATCGTGGTCGCGCTCGCCGGCGGCTGCGCCGAAGCTGACCACCGCGGCGACAGTCCGCTCCCGAGCGTTCCGGCCGTGCCGATGGCAGGGGCCAGCGGCAATGAGGCAGTGTCTGGGGACATGGACGTGCTCGGTGCGAGCAGTGAGGCCCCAGCGCCGCCGGCCCTCGAGGAACCTGAGGCTGTCGCCGAGGCCGTGGTGTTTGGGCCGGCGCCGCCCTTGCGCCAGCCCGTCGCGCTGGCGGACGAGGAGCTGGCGCGCCAGGTTCTCACGCTCCTGGGGAGCGCCGCGGTCGGCGCGCAGGGCAGCTGTAGCAATTGCCACTCCATCGGGCGGCCAACGTTGACCCGCTGGCAGCGCTTGACGGACCAAGTCAGCGACGCGTGCCTCGGCGATACGACGCTGACCGACGTCCAGGCGGTGGACGCGATGGTCGACTGTTTCCAGGCTCACGCGCAGCCCCAGACCTCCTTCTCTCCTCCCGTCTTCGGGATCTACGCCGCTGCGGCGCACCTGCCCTGGTTCTCGTTCGTCTTCGAGCACGCTAGCGACTACGCCGCCGACGGGCAGGCACAGCATGCGGATTTCGTCACGCGCGTGGGGATGCCGCGCTCGGGCGCGCCGTTGACGCAGGCACAGTTCGATCTCGTCGCCGAGTGGTTTGCGCGGGGGCTACCTGGGCTCTTCGATCTCGTGCCGGAGGAGAGCGGGGAAGCCTGCACGCCCGGGCTAGATCCGCGAGTGCGAGCGCATGTCACGGAGATGGCCCAGAGCGGCTGGCGGGCGCGCAACGAGCAAGTCCCCCTGCTCATGTTCGGTTGCCAGAGTGGGCAGGCGCCAGCTCAGTGTCTCGGGGAGGTTCCGCTCGCGAGCGCCATGCCGTTTGGCCAGCGCTGGGACGTGCCGGGAGGCGCCCGCATCCGCATCCTCAACGACAACACGAGCGCACTGTCCACCTATTGGTCGCGGTCTTCCGCCGATGGGCGCTATATCGCGTCCGGGTTGCTCCGGGCGGACGCCTCCGGCAACTCGGGGCAGTTTCTCGATCTGTTGCAGGGTCGGAGATTTTCTGGCGACTTTAGTTACGATCCGACCTTCTTTCCGGACAACTCGGGCTTCGTGGTCCAGCGCGCAGCGACCGCTGCGTCCCGCGGAGCTGCGGCGCAGCCCAACATCGCGGTCGTCTGCAACCAGAGCGTGCTCGCGGGCAACGCCAACGTGATCACGGGCGAAGAGAGCGGGTGCACGCAGTCGGACCAGATCGGGCTGTACCAGCAGGTCGCCAGATCGGTCGACGGCGATGACTACTGGCTCGTCGCCGGCTCTTTCGAATCGGACGACGGGGGTTTTGGCACCGTGCTCGCCAACCCGGCGGCGGCGTTCGATGCCCGGAGCAGCGTCACGCTAACGCCGATGCTCAATACGGGCACCACGTTCCAGGCAGGCACGGCTACCCGCGTGGCGACGCCGCTCGAGGGCGACCCCATGCTGTCGCCCTCGGGGCGGATCCTCGTCACCCGCCTCAAGGGGCGCGAGACCACGACCGGGACCGGGCGCAGGCAAGTCGTCACGGCAGAGCAAAGTGGCTACGCGCTGCGCCTCCTGACCCCGGCGCGCAACGCTGGCACGCTCTCCGCCTCGCTCGCGGACCTGGGCCGCATCTGCATCCAGGGCGGCAAAGCCGTGGTTTCATACGATGAGCGTTGGATGGTCATCTACCACTACGTGACGGCGAGCGACGCCGTGGAGCTGGGCTTCTCCGGGCCCGACGACCCCGCCTTCGCCGGCTACCTGACGCGCGGCGCTTCCAACCTGATCCTGGTCGATCTTCTGGATGGCTCGAGCCGCGTCATCACGCATATGGACCCGGGGCAGTACGCGCTGTACCCGCACTTCCGCTCGGACGGCTGGATCTATTTCGTCGTGCGCACGCTCGACCGCACAGAGTATTTTGCCGCGACCGACGCGGCCGTACTGCTCGAAAGCGCGACGCTCGACTGAGGGGCCCTATCGAAGGCGGGCGTGCGATATCGTCTGGCAGAACTGCGCTGACCTCCGCAGCTCAGTCAGGCGACCCACTTTGGGTCGTGCGCTCGCCCTGTACCGCACGACACCCGAGGCCGAGGCACAGCCCTGGTGGGCACAAAGAGGCGAAGCGCACTCGGTTCGGTGGGTCAGTCGACATCCACTGATCGAATACCGCAGCAGTTCGGTCCGGCCAGCCATGGATGGCCCCATCGACTACGTGCCGCCCAGGGCCCGCCTTGGGCCCCGGGCGCCCTGCTGCGCTCAGGGCGCGACGCCGTAGCGGCGCTTGATCTCGCGCGCTTCGCTCGCCAGCGCCGCGGAGCGCGACTTGGCGGAGTTGGCCTGAGATAGCAGCGCGGAGAGCGACCCGGGGTCACCGCCGCCGATGCTCTGCTCGAGCCGCTGCAGCATGGATCGACTCTCGGCGAGCATGCTGACCAGCTGCTCATGGTAGTGTGTGCACGGTGGCGGCGGCGTGACGGCGCGGACCTTCTGCTCGGCGTCTCGCGCCTGCGATACCAGCGCGCGCAGGCCCGAGGTGTCGCCCGAGGTGGCCGCGCCGATGAGCGCGCTGGCGGACGCTTCGGGGTTGTCGACCTCGACGTTCTGCAGGCGATCGACCTCGCGGAAGTAGCGCGCGACCGCCTGCTGGTCAGCGGAGTCCCCGGCGGCCTCGGGCGAGGGGTTCACGCGCGAGCTGCGCAGGAACGAGATGTTCGCGGTCGGGCGAGAGGCGACCGCGGGCTGAGTGGCCGCGCGCGGTGCGGCTGCCGGCGACACCACCGCCGGCGAGGCCGATGACGCCGTCGTTGGCGTCAGCGCCTGCGCCGTCGTTGGCGCCAGTGCCTGTGACGGAGCCGCAGCCGGCAACGGCTCCGCGGCAGCCACTCCCGCCGCTGGCGCGGAGATGACCGCGGCGGGCCCGCGATTCGACTCACGCCCGAGCAGGAACCCGAGGGCGAAGAGACAGATCCCGAGGCAGCCGCTGAGCAGGATGTTCGCGCGTTGGGGGGTCACGAGGGCACAATAGCACCAGCCGGGCGCTCGCCAAGGGAGTGCGCCCGATCCTACAGCGACCGCTCGTAGACGCGGTACACCTTGGTCTTCCTGGCGCCCATGCGTTCAATGGCGGTATTGATCTTGTGGTTGTCCTCCAGGGTCCAACCTACCTCCGCGCCCGCGTAGCCACGCTTGCTGCCCCGCACGGCCACCTCTTCGCAGAGCACCGCGACGAGGGCGCCATACTTGCGGGAAGCGCGGAACTTTTCCTTGATGCCGAGCAAGATCAACCGGGCCGCCTTGGGGCGCGCGAAGCGCAGCCGCCACAGCAAGCGCGCGAGGTTGAGCGGGCGGCGCATGATCTCGCCGTCGAAGTCCTTCACGAGCTCGTTCAGGTCGGGCACGGCAAAGCAGATCGCGGCGGGCTCGCCATCCACCTCGCCGACGAGCGCGATCTCGGGGTCGAGGAACATCTTGTATTCCGAGGCCATGATCTCGAGCTCCTCGGCCGTGAAAGGAACGAAGCTCCAGTTCCGGCTCCAGGCCTCGTTGTAGACGTCGCGCACGATTTGCACCTCGCGCCGGATCTGCGACAGATCCATGGTGCGCACGCGCACGTTCGGCAGCGCTCGCGTGCGGTCGGCGAGCTTCTTGGTCAGCGGATCGATCGAGCTATTGGCCTGATACCACCAGCAGAACAGGTCCTTCACCTTGCTGTAGCCGGACTGCTCCACGAGCGCGGCCAGGTGGGGGCGGTTGTAGCTCGTGCCGATGCGGGGCGGTGAATCAAAGCCTTCGACCAGGAGCCCACACTCGCCCTTGGAGTCCAGCGTGAACGGTCCTCGCAGGCGGGTGCGCCCCTTGGCGCGCGCCCAGGCTTCGGCAGCGGCGAACAGGCCGCGCGCCGCCTCGAGGTCGTCCGCGCACTCGAAGAAGCCGAAGCTAGCGACCCCGGGCTCCGTGGGCCAGTGCTGGTCGAAGTCGAAGTCCAGCTGAGCCGAGATCCGCCCCACGGCTGTCTCACCGCGATAGGCCAGAAAGCAACCGATCTCACCGTGCGCGAGGAAGGGGCTGCGCTTCGGGTCGAGCATGCGCCGGTAGTCGTCGAGCAGGGGCGGAACCCAGTGCGGCTCCGTGGATACGCCGAGCGCCCACGGCACGCGCAGGAACTGCTCGACGGCTTTTGCGTTGCCCAACTCCAGCTCGTGAACCCGAACGGGGGTCGAGATCTTCGCCGCAGCACCTGCCGAACCCACTCGCGCGTTCATGCGTGCGGCAGCCTAGCACGACGCTCCGGCGGCCACAGCCCCGGCGTCCAGGGCACAGGCCTCTGCCGTCAGGCCCTAGGGCGCGAGCCCTCCGCCGTCAGGGGGCGTACTCGGGATGCGGCAGATCCATGCCTTTGCGGATGGCGACGACGACGTGATCGTTGAGCCGTTCGGCGGCTTCACGGCAGGAGGGCGACAGCTCGTTGTCCGAGCTGGCACGGCAGCGCTTGAGCTCTGCGGCTCGCGCCGAGCGGATCGCCTCGTTCTGTAGCAGCGCCTTCTGGATCGCATCGTCGATGTACTTCCACGCAAACGGGGCGTGCCGCGGCGGCGCCGGGACTCGCGTCACCAGCTCATCGCCGGATAGCGTCGCGCAGGTGCCGTCCCAGCGCAGCACGTCGTAGCCTCCGTCGCCGCTCACCTGCATCCCTTCCGATCCGCCGTACCGGGCCAGGAGCAGCACCTCTTCGGCAAAGAACAGGTTGGTGTCGCTTCCCGGGCCGCCCCGCAGATTGAGCGCGCGGACCTCGCGCATACGCACGTAGGCGCGAGTGAAGGGCGAGCTCTTGGCAAACAGTCGAATCGCGGTGCCCACATGGGCTGCTCGGCACAGGCGGTCGACGAAGTCCGGTGGCGGCAGGCACAGCTCGCCCTGCGTGTAGCACTCCGTGGGTAGCCCTGCGTGAGGTGCCGGCTCGGCAGCGGCGTCGCCTTCCGTTGCCACCTCGGACGGACCGCCCGGCGGCGTTGCTCCGTTTTCGGATGTTTCAGCTTCGGCTCGAGTCGAGGCGTCGTTCGGTCGAGTCTCCGGTGCGAGGACGCTCTCCGGAGCAGGGACATTCTCGCCGGCATGCACGGCGTGCTGCTGGGAGCCGGGGCTGCACGCAGCCAGGGTGACGGCGAGCGCGGTGAGGGCAGTTCGGACTCGGAGCGGCGGGGTGGTGGACACTTCGAACTATCCCGAACGGTCGCAATGTCGGGCTTTGAAGCAGAACGTTGCGGCGCCTGGGGCCGACAGCAGTTCGGCGGTGCCGACATGGCAGGCCGACCTCCGCCTGTATCGTGACGGACCGCACCGGCACGCGTGCGAGTTTGCTTGGCTCGGCACCGGACGCCACCGTACGGCGCCAGGAGGGCCCTCCTGGCGCCGTACGGCGAGCGCCGTTTTACAAGCAGCAGAATGGTTTCGATGGCGAAAGCCGCGCATCGCGGTCGTCGTGCAGCGGCAGATCGCGAGCGAGGTGGCCGGGGTCGGCTTCTCGGTGAATCCGCTGACGAACGCCTACGACGAGCTCGTGTTCAATGCGAACTTCGGGCTCGGCGAGACCGTCGTCGCGGGCCTGGCGACCCCGGACCTGTTTGTGGTCGATCGCGCGCTGCACACGGTCGCGACCAGGACCATTGGCAAGAAGGAGACCTCGATCTGGCTGAAGCGGGACGGCGGCACGGAGGAGCGCGCCGATCCGCGCGCGCTCGCGGGCGAGGCGTCGCTCAGTGAGGCTCGAGTGCTGGCCCTGGCAGAGCAGCTCGTGAAAGTCGAAGCGGTGTACGGGCGGCCCATGGACATCGAGTGGGCGTTCTCTGACGGGGCGCTCAACCTGCTGCAAGCTCGGCCGATCACCACGCATTTCGCGCTGCCGCCGTCGATGCTCACGCCGCCCGGCGCAAAGCAGCGCCTGTACTGGGACGTGACGATCAGCGTGCAGGGGCTTCTCGAGGCCATCTCCCCGCGAGAAGGCGGCGCGCAGCTAGCACCCAGCTGGCTGGCCCCCGAGGTCGCACCGCCTCCGGCTAGCGCGAGCGGGCTAGGGCAGCCAGGTCTCCCCGGTCTCGCAGCTCACATGGCGGAGCGAGATGCCGCTGGTGCTGATCTGCAGCACACCGAGCGTGATCGGCAGCTGAAACCTGCGCGGGCCGATCGAGCCCGGATTGAACAGGACCATACCCTTGTCGCGGCCCAGGAAGGGCACATGGGAATGGCCGCACAGCACGATGCGGGCGGCATGAGCGGCCGCTTGCCTCGCCACCTCGGCGCGCAGCTTGGGCCCATATACGGCGATGTGGATGAGCAAGAGCTTGAGCACGCTGCGCGCCCCCGCCTTGAACTCCACGTCGATCGTGTCCGGCAGCCCCGGCGTGCGTTCATCGATGTTGCCACGCACCGCGAACAGGGGCGCGAGCTCCGCAAGCCGATCGAGCACGCACAGATCCCCGATGTCCCCGGCGTGAAAGATCACGCTCGGCGCGAGCTTTGCGATCACCGATTGTGCCCGCGGGTGGGGCTGACCGTGTGTGTCCGCCACGACCACGGCCGTGAAGTCTCCCTGCTCCGGGATGTTCAGCACCTGGGATTGGTGTAACGGGCTGCGCGCGGGAGTACGACGAGCGGGCATCCTGTTCCCAGGCCTAGCCCGGCTCGTCGAGCGCGGCAAGCCTGCGCCCGAGTAAGGTATGCTGGGGCCGATGGCGTTCCTCGCGGCCCATGTCCTGTCGCTGGTCAGTTTCGTGCTGGCGCTCCTGCTCGTGGCGCGGGCGTCGGAACAACGGCGGCCCACGGGCAGCATGCTCGGCTGGCTCCTGGCAATCGTGCTCGTGCCGTACATCGGGGTGCCGTTGTATCTCGTGTTCGGAGGCCGCAAGTTGCGCAGCCGTGCCGGCTCGAAAGAAAAGCTCCGCGCGCCGCGCGCTGCCCTTGGGCCCGACCAGGGGCGCCTCGCCACCATGTTGTGTGCGTCCGGTGCCGCGCCGCCCTCGCACGGGAACGCGCTGGCGCTGCTCAGCAGCGGCGAAGCCGCCTTTGCCGAAATTTGCCGGCTGATCGCCAGCGCCCGCTCCACGATCTGCGTGTCCACGTTGATCTTTGCGGACGACGTTACCGGTCGAGCGATCGCCGGGGCATTGGCAGAGAAGAGCCGGAGCGGAGTGCAGGTGCGCGTGCTGATCGACGCGCTGTTCGAGTTTCGCGCCAGCCGCCGCCTGATCTCGGAGCTGCGGGCGAGTGGCGTCAAGGTCGCCTGGTTCATGCCGATCTGGGGCCTCGGCTGGCGCCGCAACGCGAACCTGCGGCTGCATCGAAAAGTCGTGCTGGTGGACAGCGAGACGGCGATCGTCGGCGGCATGAACCTGGCTGTCGAGTACCTCGGCGACGCTCCTCTGGCCTCGCGCTGGAGGGACCTGTCGGTGACAGTAGCGGGCCCCGCCGCGCGCGACATTGCCGATGTCTTCGCCAGCGACTGGCAATTTGCCTGCGCCGAGGTGCTGCCCGAGGCCGGCGACGTCGCGCGTGCCAGCGCTGGCAGAGAGGGGCGTGGGGTTCAGGTTCAGGTCGTGGGCAGCGGGCCCGACGTGGAGAGCGACCGCATCTATGACGCCATGCTCTCCGGCGCTTTTGACGCAAAACGGCGGCTGTGGGTGGCCACGCCGTATTTCGTCCCGGATGAGGCCTTGCTGCGCGCTCTCGTGCTGGCGTCGCGCCGTGGTGTCGACGTGCGCGTGGTCGTGCCGCGGCGCTCGAACCACCTCACCGCCGATCTCGCCGGTGCGTCCTACCTGCGCGCGCTTGCCCGCGCGGGCGGGGTGGTTCAATGTTATGGCCCGGAGATGTTGCACGCCAAGCTCGTGTTGATCGACGCTGACGTGGCGATCCTGGGCAGCGCCAACATGGACATGCGCAGCCTCTTTCTCGACTACGAGATCGCGCTCGTCGTCACTTCTGCGCCGCATGTGGCGGAGCTCGAGGCGTGGTATGAGGCCGTGCTCGGGCGCTCGGTGGCTCTGGCCGACGCGAGCCGGGGGCGAGCCCTTCTGGAATCTGTCGCGCGCCTGCTCGCGCCGCTCGAATGATAGGGAAGCCATGGATCTCCTGGATTCCAGACTGAGGAACGAGTCAGCGGGACGACACGGCTGGTGGGCACGGCGCCGTCGCGCCCTCGCTGGATTGGTGCTGCTCGCCAGCGGGCTCGCTGCCTGGGCGCTCTGGTTCGAGCCGCGGCGCCTGGTGTTTCGGGAGGTGCCGCTGGAGCTGCCTCGCTGGCCGCAGCCTCTGGTCGGGCTGCGCGTGGCGTTGATGTCGGACCTGCACATCGGCTCGCCCCACTGGACGCTCGAACGCCTGGAGGCATTGGTCACGGCCACCAATCGCGAGCAGCCCGAGCTCGTGCTGCTCGCCGGTGATTTCCTGATCAACGGCGTGCTCGGAGGGCGTTGGGTGGACCCGGAGTCGATCGCCCGTGTGCTCGGAGGCCTCCGGACTCCGCTCGGCACGGTCGCCGTGCTCGGCAATCACGACTGGTGGAACGACGGCGTGCGCGTGCGTCGCGCTCTCGAGCGCGAGGGCATCGTCGTGCTGGAGAACCAGGCGTTGCCGCTGACCCGCCAGGGCGGGCGCTTCTTCATTGCAGGGCTCGCGGACCAGATGACCCGCCGGGTCGCGCTGGAACCGACGCTCGGGCAGGTGCCGCCGGGAGAACCGCTGCTGGTTCTCGCGCACGAGCCCGACATTTTTGCCGAACTCGACGCCCGGGTCTCGCTGACGCTGGCCGGCCACACTCATGGCGGCCAGGTCTGGCTACCGCTCCTGGGGCGCCTGGTGGTCCCGTCCGCGTACGGGCAGCGTTATGCCGCAGGCCATGTCGTCGAGGCGGGCCGCCAGCTGTTTGTGACCACCGGCGTCGGCACGAGCATCTGGCCGATTCGCTTCGGCGTTCCGCCGGAAGTCGTGCTGCTCACTCTGCGCTAGCCGCCGCGACCCGCTCAGGCGGGCGCCGCTGCCGGGAACGGCGCCATGATCTTCTGGACGGCAGCCCGGACCAGCTTGTCGATGTCGTCGTCCAACTTGATCACGCCCTCGGCCCAGCCCCGCCAGATCACCTGCTTGGTCTGAGGGTCGATGAAATGCAGGAACAGTGCGCCGCGTTGCACCGTGTACGCCGGGCCCCGCACGACGGTGCCTTTTTGGTCGCCCTGCGTCACCACGTCTTCGCGGTTGCCGGTGGTGAAGGCGATCAACATGGTCGCGCTGTCCTCCGCGCTGGGCTGGTAGCCCTTCTTGGCGAGCTCCTTGCCGAGCTCATCCTTGATGCGGCGCTGCATGATCGGGTTGAACAGGTGACCCGTCGTGAAGCCGTCCCCCTCCAGCCCGGTGGCATCCACAAAGGCGTAGGTGCTGCGTCCGACGACCGTGCCCGGCGTTTCGTACTTGGTGTTGATCGCGGTGCTGGCGCCGCAACCCAGGGCCGCCAAAAGCACGAGGCAGGGTGCCCATCTCATCGTATTTTCCTTGATCTGGCGGCCGAGCCTGAGGCTTGCCCGCCTGGCCACGGACACACGGGGCGCTGACGTTGTCTTCCCAAAGGGTCTGCTGGAGCTGTAGTTTGCCATGCGCCTCGAAGATTTGAAGGGACTAGCTACTGGTTACACCCCGGCAACTCCGGCGTCACGTCAGAATTCGCGCCCTCAGAATTCGACCTCGTAGTGGGCCGCGCCCGTCCAGAAGGCATCGACCACGTCGGGATAGTCGTCGTACCAGGAGTGGCGGTCGACGTGCGTCGCCGTGAAGCCGAGCCCATGCCCGCGGTAGATGTTGGCGTACGCTCCGAGCTGGAGGATGCCGATCTGGTCGGTACCGCGCGAGCCATCCAGGACGTAGTACAGGTAGCGATCCATCTTTGCGTAGAGCCGCCCGAAGCGCTGGTGGCGCAGGTTGGCCTCGAGCTTGACCGCGCCGCCGGTGCCAAAGTTGTAGGAACGGTTGGCCTCGTACTTGGCGTACGGAGACGTCAAAGAGCCGGTCGGTACGGCGAGCAGATCCCCCTGCGTATCGACGGAAAAACCGCTGCCCAGACCCCAGTGCGAATACCAGGACAGCCCGGTGCCCATCTCCGACACCGAGTAGATCCCCTCGCTGTTGCGGGTCAACATCTGAGTGGTCCCGTTCGTATAGTATTCGTAACTCAGCGTCCACGCGAGCAGGTTGACGTTGTTGTCACTCATCGAGTAGCGATGGCCGAGCAACACGCCCATACCGTCGAATCCCTCGCCCACGATGTCATCGCCGAGGCTGAGATGTGCCTCGAAGTTGAACGCCTCGAACGGGGTGTCGAAGTCTTCCTTGGCGTACAGGTCGCCGTAGTCGAAGCGAATCCAGGAGCGGAACGTCTTGCCGACACCGCCGCCGTCGGGGTGGAAGAGGCCGTCGGGGCCAAGGCGCAGATCCACGGCCAGAGGGAACTTCTTGGTCTTGGGTCCATCGGCCCAGGCTCGCCCGCTGATCAGTCGATCGATACCGTTGATCGGACTGATCGCGAACGAGGCGAACTCCGTCCAGAAGCGGCTTGCGCCAGAGGCCGTCTCATCCACGATGTTGTTCGAGAGGCGGTACAGCGTCTCACCGAAGAAGTAGCCGCCCCACGTCGTCGTCGACCAGTCGTTCGTGGACGCCTGCTCCGTCTCGGCGAAGTATTCCCACGAAAACGAGCCGATCATCGTGTAGGGCACGGCCTCCCAGAAGCTCAGCCCGTTCACGCGCGCCGTGGTGAAGTACATGCCGCCCTGATAGGGGTGGGCAAACGCATTCACCTCGAACTCGTTGTCGTCCCACTGAAAGCCGGACTGGAAGTTGTGCTGCCAGTCCGACGGCTTGACCTTGGCGAACGGCGCTCCGCTCGCGTAGGAGATGCTCCACAAGCTGAGGTTGACGCCCAACGTGCCCGCCAACGGCCAGAGATAGCTGCCGGCGTTGCGCGTCTTGGTGGGATGACTGAGATCGACCGGGTCGCCTGACCCCGAACCCGGCGTCGATACGCCGATGGCTTCGAGTGACAGTTTGCTCTCGGCGGCTGCGGGAGGGGGCGCCGCGGAGGGTTCGACAGCGGGCGGCGGAGTTGACGGGGCTGCGGCCTGGGGCGTGGCGCTTGCGGCGGCGGGCTCCGCCGCCCCCTCGGGCTTGGGCTGTTCCGTGGCGGGCGTCGCCGGGGCTGCGGCAGGTGCCGGGGCTGCGGCAGGTGTCGGGGCTGCAGGAGGTGTCGGGGCTGCGGGAGGTGTCGGGGCTGCGGGAGGTGTCGGGGCCGCAGCTGGTTTGGGCGCAGCAGGCGTAGCGCCGACGGGTGCTGGCTGCGCAGGCGCTTGTGCCGCTGCCAGCTGCGAGTGACCGAGGAGTGATGCCGCTGCACCGAGCGAGCAGAGCAAGGGGCGGGCCCGTAAAAATACGTGATCGGTTCGATTCATCGCAATGGTCCACTCGCCTCGCCGAAAGCCAGGGATTGACCTTGCCGACGTTGGTCGATGTTGCAGCGTGTTTTTCCCAAAACAACAAGCGGCTTGAAGCCGCCCTCGGGAGCACCTATACCGGCATCGAGGCACAGAGTGGAGATCAAAATTGCTTGCCCGCTGCAGCGCGCGGGGTTGCCAACGGTTGCGCGCCGGCGGCTTGCACCAACCATGGCGCTGTTTGTGGTTGCTGGTCTCGCTCTGGCCGCGTGCCAGGCAGACGGCAAGTTCGAGGGCGTGCCGGCGTCCGTCTGTGCGTCAGGCAAGATCTGGACGTACGAGGACAAGGATAGTCCGCTGATGAATCCCGGGCGCAGCTGCATCGGCTGCCACGTGGAAAATAACGATCCGGGGCAGGCGCCGTTCTACACGGCAGCCGGTACCGTCATGGAGGCCTTGCACGAGCCGGACGACTGCGCCGGTGTGCCGGAAATGACGATCATCCTGACGGATGCGGACGGCACCGAGTGGCCCATGCCCGGCAACAGCGTCGGCAGTTTTTGGTTGCCCCCCGATACCGCAGTCGTCATGCCCTACACCGCGCGCATCGTTGACCCTGCCGGCAACGAACGGATCAAGCAGGTCCCGGTTTCGGATGGGGACTGCGCGAGCTGTCACAGCGAACAGGGCGCCAACGGCGCCGCGGGCCGCCTTCTGCCGCCCGAAGTTCCCGCTCCGTAGCTAGCGAGCTGCTCCGAGCATGAGCGTCGGAGTAGTCGCGTCAGCGGTGCCTGGGTAACGCCGCGTGTTCTCGACCGCTGCGCGGCGCAAACACTAGAGTCCTCGTGTTTCAATCGAGCGTCAGCACAGCGTCGGGCGAACTGCCCCGGGCATCCACGCTGCTGGCAGACGATCGGCGCACTGACACCCGTTCCCGGAGGGCCCGACCGCAGAGTGAGTGTCTGGCGGACGGCAATCCTCATTCGAGCGCGGGCGTCCCTACGCCCCCCCGTCGCAGCTCGATCAAGGCTTCCTCGCCCGCCAGACGTTTCGAACTCGTGCACGTCGTGTGCCACGGGGAGTTCGGGCGGTTACTCCGCCGGTCGCGAGTAGTGACGAGTGAGTTCGGTAACCTTTGTTTGCGCGGGCGTTACGCCGTCGGAGCGTCGGGAGCCGATGTCGCTGGCAGAAACGGACGCGGTGGCGCGCGACGCCCCGTTGGCTCGATCTCTGCACGTAAATCGCCCGTGGCCGCCCTTTCCAAGTCGGCCGGCAAACGTCTCTGGCCGTGGCCCGGGAAGGAAATTAGCCATACGGGTGCACGCCGCGGAGCGAGGCGAGCGTTCCTGCTGGCGGTGAGCGCCACGCCATTTGCGTTCGGGGCGGATCCCACCGGCGCACCGCCGGCCGCGGCCTCCGGCTACGAACAAGCCAGGCCCGAGCCATCGACCCACGTGGTGGATCGGGATCGCCGCCTGGGCCCGGTACGCGATGATCCAGCGTACTCCCGCGCAGCCTTCGAGATGTTGGGTGTGCTCTCGCTCGGTGTCGCCCAATATTGGGCCAACGCCGGTGGCAACTCTCAGGACTGGGACTTCCCGCATTGGTCGGATCGCCTGAGCGCCAGGGCCGTGCGCTTCGACAACAACACCCAGGTGACCAACAACGTGTTGCACCCGCTCGCGGGCTCCGCCTACTACGGGCTAGCGCGCGCCAACGGCCTGGGTGTCGGCGAGGCTGCGCTGTACTCGGCCGTGTCCTCCGCGAGCTGGGAATGGTTGCTCGAGTGGCGGGAGAAGGTCAGCATCAATGACCTGGTGACGACCACGATGGGCGGCATCGCTGCCGGTGAATTCTTCGTGCAACTCGGCAGCTATCTGAACAGCGCGCCCAGCGAGACCAACCTCGGCCAGGACGTGGCGAAGACGACGCTGGGCTTCCCGGTCTGGATCCACGATCAGATCGACAATCGTCGCCCGGACCCGACCCCCGCCAGCGACAACCTGGGGTTTAGCTCGGAGTATTACCACCGCTTCAGCCTGGGCTATCAGAACGCCTGGCTCGACAACGCGGGGGAGGTACAGCAGCGCGTCGGCGGCTTCGTGCTGGAAGCGCGCCTCGTGAGCTTGCCCGGGTATCTGGATCCAGAGACGTTCCAGACCGTGTTCAGTCAGGCCAATTTCAGCTCCGCTGGCCTCGAAATGCAGTTTGATGGCGACGGGCTGCGCGATGCACATTTGAAGTTTGACGTGCTGCTGGCGGGCTACTACGCGCAGCGAGCGCGTCCGGCGGTGCTCGGCGTGCTCGCCGGCGTCGCCAGCGGGCTCGAGTTCGTCTCCCGGGATACACTCGACGCGGGCGATCAATACGCGCTCGTGCATCTGCTCGGGCCCGAGCTGGGAACGACGTGGAAGTGGCCGAGCTACCAGCTCGATCTGCGCGCCCGGGCCTACGGCGACTTCGCGGCGATCCGCTCGCTGGCGTGGCCACAAATGCGCAGCGCCAACCCAACCGCGGTGTACAAGAGTAGTCTGGAGCGGCAATACCAATACCACTTTGGGATCGCGACGCGTTTGGCGGGGGAGCTGCGCTTGCACGCGGCAGTGCTCTTCGCCGAGCTCGGTTGGGGCAGCTACCGCTCGATTCAGGGTTTCGATCGCTTTCAGGAGCAGATCACGCGAGACCCGGCCGGGAGCGAGGTGCTCGGCGAGCGCCGCTTCGGCCTGGCGCTGGAGCCGCCCGGGACGCCGCTGCGTTTCTTCAGCGCTCTGGAGGGCTACAGGCACGAGAGCTCGCTCGGGGGTCTGGTGGCGCGGCGCGAGGAGCGCCGGCTCGCGATCGGGGCGGGGC
>Ga0315912_10001046_pt1 | contig 37432 bp, 33 predicted proteins | sample VfabasoilMG_FD_204469 | JGI IMG/M metagenome (GOLD analysis project Ga0315912, IMG submission 204469) | Garden soil microbial communities collected in Santa Monica, California, United States - V. faba soil | ecosystem: Environmental > Terrestrial > Soil > Garden | place: USA: California... | reverse complement strand
CGGATCTTGAATCAACGTGCTGAGGGCGATCGTCGCCTCGCGCCGCTGGAAGCCAGTCACGAAGGCATCCCAGTGTTCGCTTTCGCCTTCCTGTTCCAGGTGCCAGAGAATCCAGGAGTAGAGCGCGTAGTACCTGGCACGATCGGTCTGCGTAATGATGCCTGGCAGCAAGCCATCGGCCAGCATTTGGGCGACCCGCGACAGCCCGAGTGGGTCGCGCCCACCCAAGTCCGTGGCGGCGCGCTTCGTCCACTTCGGGAGCAGTTCCGCGATGGCGAGCTTCGGCGATGCCATTCGTAAGGGCCTCGATTGCTTTTCGAGTTGAGCCGTGGACGCAGTCTAGTGCCGCAGCCGAGCCGCCGCAATCCGTGTGCGGGTCATGGCAAGGCGCTGGGAGGTCTGAGGGGCAAGCGCGGCTCGCATCCAAAGCCCTCAGGTCGACGGCGCTCCTGACGCAGCGGTCCTGAGTTTCCGGGTCCGGGCCGCTTTGACTGCGGCGGCATGATGCCCTTGGGGACCCTTGGTCGCGGACGCTTTCGCTGCGGCAGCCTTCCGCTTGCGCGTGCGGGCCGCTTTGATTGCGGCGGCATGATGCCCTTGGGGACCCTTGGTCGCGGACGCTTTCGCTGCGGCGGCCTTCCGCTTGCGCGTGCGGGCCGCTTTGACCGCGGCGGCCCGATGTCCGTGGGGACCCTTTGTCGCCGCTGCCTTTCGCGCAGCCGCCTGGCGAGTCGTTTCCAAGGTGACCTTGCCGTCAGTGGTCCCGACGACGTCTAGGCTGCGAAGGACTCGGTTCATCGAACACTCCTCAACGCCGAATGTTTGGGAATCTCGGCATGATGCAACATAGGAAACCCTCAGCGCACGCCGGCGCCGAGGTGATCAATCCCTGATCCTTATCGCCTCAGTCTTGGTCGGGCCACACCTGATCCGCCCACTCGTTAGCTTGATCGGCGTTGACCAATGCCTCCTCGAACAGATAGGCCCAACGACCCTGACCGTCAGCAGCCTGATCAGCCCATGCTCCTGTTATGACCTCCTTCGCGCCGACAATCAGATTCACATCCGCGGAGAAATGTCCGATGGCGAAGTCCGTGAAGCCGAACGCGTCCGTCCCATCCGCCGACGCGGTCACGACCACCGCTTTGTACGCCGGGACTGCAGTCGCATGATAGGCCATCGGCCATGAGAACCCAGGGCCAGAGTCCGCCCAGTTGAGCGTGAAAAGGTGCTTCGGGTTGTAGGCGCTTTGAACGGCTTGCCTGTTCTTGCTCCGCCCCAATGTCACGCCACCCTGATCGACCACCGCCCACTGCGGCAATTCGCCGCGAATCGACTTCAGCAAGACCGTTGCAACAGCCGCGTCCAGAAGAGTGATGGAACCGCCCTCGAAGGCTTCCCCCTGAATGTCCAGGCGCTGAATTGCGGCCGCGAGCGTCCGGTCCGATACCTTGCCGCCGAAATAGGCGGCGAGAATCACGTCGTCGGAGTTGGGGGCGCGCTTGACAGAACGCTTCTTCGTGACCACTGACACCTCCCGGCTCGGGACAAGTAGCGTGAGCGTGTGTAACCGATCACGTTCCGCTTGCGGCGGCAGGGCAAGCACGCGATTACGACTGTCCGGTGCTTTAGCGCCCCATGGCGGGCGACAGTAGAGCGCCAGCCGTGAGACTCTCGCGCCCCACCTTGTTGATGACTTCGTCGAAATAGATCCGAACCGCCTTCAAGAAGCGTTCGCCGTCCGCGAGCGTCAATGCCCCCCATGCATCATCTCGCGGTTCGGGCAGAGGCCCCTTAACCGAGATGTTCAAACATCCGCTTTCGTCGACCTGAGGATGGGGAGGAAGGGGCAGTTCGATAGGGATCACCGAGTCGGTCGGATCGATGACCAGATTCCGATACCTAATGAGCCTCACGATGTCCTTGCCGTCAGCATTCAAGAAATCCATCACCAGCATTCCGTTGCTGATGATTTCGGGCAGACGCCGAACCCGGCCTTCCAGCGTGCGCTCCGCCAGACCGCGGCGAACCTCATCCGCATTGATGTCGGAGTCGTACGTGGAGCATTGGAGAAGGTAATCAAGGGCTACCCTCGTTGCGCGATCGACCGCCGAGGCGAGAACGACAGCAGCACAGCCAACGAGGAGCGGCGTTAGCGCCCCTTCTTGCTTCGCCGCAAGGGCCAGCAGCGCTGCCGCTCGCTCCACGGTCTTTTCGCCGCCGCTGTGGAAGGAAATGAGAACGGCGTCACCTTTGGCCATGCATGCCCCCTTGCTCCCGAAGCAGCTCGAAGCGCCCGACTGGAGAAGGAACCGAGTTCGATCCCCGAGGAAATCCGTTAGCTCGGCACCCTTGCATGTCTGCCGTATTCCTTTCGCACACAGAGTCGCAGGCCCGGTTCCGGAAGTCTGGCCCGCTCTTCGGAGATGTCCACGGAACAAATTCTAGTCGGGCGCGAGCAGCACCAACTAAAGCACATAAACGATAGTCACTTTCACATGCACGGTCGGGTCGCCGGAAACGAAACTCTGGCCGAGGATACCGCGCCAACGAACGAGAACGGCCGGATGGAAATCACAGGAAGCAACTGTCGCAGCATCGGTCAACTCGGTGCGCAAGCGATCCAGCGCGTCAGTCCTGGCATTTATCTGTGCCAGTTCGGCTTTGTCGGCGCCCTTATCGAGCAACTCTTTTGTCACGCGCCTGCTCGTCTCGACGCTGCATTGGAGAGAACCCTTGATGGCGGCAATGAGACCCTGGGCACGCTCGATGGAACGTTGGATCAGTTCGGCTGAATCGACCTGCAGGGGCGCTCTAATCCCTGGGCGATCGGGAGAACCAAGGCAGACTTCGCGAAGCCAGACTTCGGAGTCCCTAACCGTGATTTCACGGAGAAATTCCTCGATGCACCTCGTGCATTCCTGGTAGCCGCGCCAACTGTCCGTCACTACCGTTTGATCGTCTGGCATCGCCTTAATTCCGAAGCTGCCGCTCATTCAATGGACGACCGCAGCGGTTCGCAATCAGTTCACCCAATCCTTCCCCTCTGCTCCGAAGAGTGTGTCGTCGGATGGCTGACCGCGTACCTGCGCGGCCGAGAGCCCAACCGCTTGATGCGCGTCGCGTTAGTGTCTCCGCCTGAAGCTCCGAGAGGCCGGCCGCCAATGGCACTCGTACTCCTTCAGCTTGGCCTCAAAGATCAAGCGGGCGGCTGAGGGGTCGAAGGTGACCGAAATAGCGGCTGAGACGGCCACGTCAAATAGTGCCGACAGGGTTGTCACATCAGGAGGAAGCTCGCCGAGTGCCTCCCTCAGCAGTGCCAACCGCTTTCTAAATTCTTCTTCCTCGTTCTCCATCGTTCCCTTTAGCGGCTCTTGAGAAGCGCGCTGATCATGCCGCCGCGCCCCCACTGGACAGAGCCAGCGCAGGGTCGTCGAAAGACCCGTTCGGCAGCGCGATGGGCGAGCCGCGCTCGGCGCCTTCGTCGTGAAGTTCGACCTTCAACGCCAGGAGGGTGCTCTGCGCCTTTCGGAGCAGGAGATCGAGCGCCTTCTGCGCCTTCCGGACTTCGTCGCTGATATCATCCACGTTCTTGCGAATGTTGTTGCTGCACTTCTCCATCTTCTCGAGACGAGACAGCTCGCCCTCAATCCGAGCCTCGATGTCCTTCAGTGCCGTGATGTCGCCGGCATCGCCGGTCGTCCGGCTGCGCGTGACGAGTGACATCCCGAGCAGGATCGCGGCATGGAGGTACGGATCTGTCCTGGGGTCCTGCTCATCCCACGTCACGAGGACATTGCTTCCGTACCGCACGAATCGCGGAAAGACCTCGATTGCGTGCGACCGTGCCATCACGAATACGCCAGCGCCTGCGTCGCGATTTTTCCTTGCTTCATCAAGCTCGTCTAGCGCGGCCTGCACCGTGTAGCCAGCCTCGCGTTTGGCCTCGAAGACGACGCCGGCATTGGCGAACGCGCTCTCCGCGGTGAACCGAAGGACGGCATCACCCTTCTTGCACCGTCCAAGGCCCGCGGTCGCGCCAACCGCGCTGAAGACGCACGGGCCACCCAGCGTCGCGGTGTTGATGAACCGGGTGACTTCGGCTTCGAAGTCGAGGCCACCCCGAGGACTCGTCTGATCCTGGGTGCGTTTCGTTTCGATCCGGGTCAGGGCTTCGCGGACCTCCTTCTCGAACCGCGTCTGGCGCTCCTGCTGTTCCTTGGCGATCTCAGCCTGATTGGCCGACTGCTGTTGGAGCAGCGTCGTCAGGCTGGACTTCAGCACTGCCATCGGGGAGTTCGGCGTCTCCGGATTGACGGCCGTCAACACGTCTTGGCGGGCCTGGTTGGTTTCGCGCACCAGTCGACTTAGAAGCGAGTTCTCATCATTGGCATCGAGCGCCGCCAAAGCCGCCGACAGCTGCGCTGCCCTGTCTTCACTGGCGGCTTTGAGGTCCTCGCGCAGACTCTTCAGGAATCGGGCGACAGCGCCGCCATCCGTGAGCGGGTCCAGAGCCTTCATGACCTCGACATTGCCGTTCTCCATGATGGTGCGCAGCTGTGTCTCGAGGGTCTTGATGACCCCCTCGCTGTCGGTCGGGCTCAGCTTCTTGAGCAGGGGACTGGATTCGCCGACCTGGCGGGCCAGCGTCTCGGCCAACACGCTATTGGCGGGACCGAGGTACTTGTCGAGCACACGGGCCAGGACACCGTCATCGTTTAGGAATGCCGTCAGGCGCTGGTTCACGTGGCCGTCTGTTGGATCGAAGAAGCGTCCGAGCACCTCTGAGATCGTTTCCTGCTGCCGCTCGACGTGGGCACTGAGCTCGCGGCCGAAGTCGCCCAGGAGCGACTCGCCGATGTCTTTCAGCTTCGATTCCTGCGCCGCAGTGTGCGCGTTGTGGAGCGCCCGCAACCCGATGGTCCAGGCGTCGCCAGCAAGCTGTTTCCGTTGGGTCTCGTTCAGGTCACCGAAGAGAGCGATGGCGTCACTCCGCCGGTCACGCACGTCAGCTGCGATTTCGTCCGCGGAGAAGACAACCGAAGCCTCGAGCAGCACCGTGTGGATCGTGTCCGTCATGCCCTCGCCTATCGCATGAGGTGTGCCAATCGGAGGAAGCCTGATTCCGGACATTTACGGCCAGATCTTCCTGGAAAGAGAAAATACTCCAGAGTAAGAGGTCTTGTGCAATAATAAGATATCTTGCACAAGCCGGCCATGCGGAAAGTTCTTGTTGCCTGGGTAGGCAGAACCGATCTTCGGGCGCCCTCCGAGAGCGGCGTCGTGGGAACGGGCCCCATTGCGCAGGCGCTCGACGCCCGCGCATTCGACGAGGTCTTCCTCCTATCCGATTACGATGAACGGGTCGTAGCGCCGTACCTTAAGTGGCTTCGTGCCCGAGCGAAAGTCCGCATTGAGGTCATTCGCGAGCCGCTCAGTGGTCCGACCGAGTTTGGCGAGATCTACGAGGCCGCCACCCGTGCGGTCCAGCGCGCGCTCGGTGACCGCCCTCGAGAGATGGCGCTTACCTTTCATCTCAGTCCAGGTACCCCCGCGATGGCTGCTGTCTGGATTCTGCTGGGTAAGACTCGTTTTCCGGCGGAGCTGATCGAGTCCTCCAAGGACCACGGCGTACGGACCGCCTCCGTACCGTTCGACATCTCCGCGGACTTCATTCCGGATCTTCTTCGCGAGCAGGACGAGCGCCTACGCCAGGGCAGCGTCGGCGAACCGCCCGAAGCGTCGGAGTTCGCCGATATCATTCATCGCAGTCGAGTGATGGTGCGCCTGATTCAACGCGCGCGTCGCGTCGCGGTTCGGAATGTTCCTGTGCTCATCGAGGGCGAGTCTGGCACTGGCAAAGAGATGCTGTCGCGTGCCATCCACCGATCGAGCCCGCGCCGGGACCGTCCCTTCGTCCCCGTGAATTGTGGCGCCATTCCCGCCGAGCTCGTCGAGTCCCAGCTCTTCGGCCACGAAAAGGGTGCTTTTACTGATGCCAAGGAACCGCGCAAGGGCTACTTTGAAGCCGCCAGCGGAGGCACGCTCTTCCTGGATGAAATTGGTGAACTCCCGCCGCCCGCCCAGGTAAAACTGCTGCGAGTGATTCAGGAAGGTGAGGTCCTCCGTTTGGGGGCAACTAAGCCCCTTAAGGTCGACGTCCGTGTCATTGCCGCCACCAATCGGACGCTGACCCAGGAGATCGCGGCTGGCCGCTTCCGCGAGGACCTCTTTTATCGTCTCGCCGTGGCTGTACTGAACATTCCGCCACTTCGAGAGCGAACGGGGGACCTCGCGATCCTCATTGAACGCCTCCTGGCACAGGTGAATCGCGAAGCTGCGTCCGAACCCGGCTACCAGGAGAAGAAGCTTTCTGCTGGGGCAAAGAATCTTCTTCTTGCGCATGGTTGGCCTGGTAACGTCCGAGAGTTGCTTAACACCCTACGTCGGGCCGCGATCTGGAGCGACGGTGCTGCTATTTCCTCAGAGGACGTGCGGGAAGCCCTACTGCCCGCGATAGTTTCCGGTCGGCAGGATGTGCTCGCACGGCCGCTCGGTGGAGGCTTCGACTTGCAGGCTTTGCTGAAAGACGTCGCTCGCAGCTATCTCCAGCGTGCGATGGACGAAGCTCGTGGCAGTAAGACGAAAGCAGCGGAACTCGTCGGTCTTCCGAGCTATCAGACGCTGACAAATTGGCTTAGCAAATACGAGGTCGGTCAATGATGGCATTGCACTTGCTGAGTTGCGTCTGGAACCCGTAACTATGAACCGTAACGACGCCAACACCTGCTCGGATCTGATCGAACAATCGCTGACTGCGGCCGGCTGGGAATTCGACTGCCAGGTTGTGATGGCGGGCCACATCAGTATCAAGGGTGAGTCTCCTCGGTTGATTGTCGTATCCCTACCTCCGGGGGAAAAGCAGCACGCGCTGGTGGAGCGCGTGGATCGCATCGATACCGCTGTCTGCAATCTTCAACGGACACTCACGAACGAGACGTTAAAGGGTTCCTTGATGCCAGCGGCAGTTCTGCGCGAAGCCTTCGCAGCCGAGCTCTGAGTCTTTCGATGTCCACGACTCCCTCCGTAAGGAGCCTACTCAACGTCTTCCGCCAGGAACGCCCTCGTGACTCTGACGCCGCAGAGTCGCTCTTGGTGGGAGCGGCGGCTTTGCTGCTTGCTTTGCGTTGGGCGGATGAGTATGACGCCGAGCAAAAGGCCGGCGCGGCGTTCAATCGCGAGCAGGCGCGGACGATTCTCCCTCTGGGCCTGCGCTGGTCGATCTGGAGAGAGTCCCCCCGTCCCCTCACGCTAGATGAAACGGAAGCACTTGCGAAGGGTATCCGTGGAGCCTTGGAATTGCCGGCAGATCCGCGCGGCTTGTTCTTGGGGTCGCTACCGTCTGGCCGCTTGCTGTCCGAACTCGTTTCCTGGGTCGATCAGTTCTCACTGGACACCCAAGACGGGCGTCGTCAGGCAGGCGAGTCCTTTTCGGAGCTCGTACTTCAGGCAATGGACGTCGTGCGGTTCGGCAGCGAATTCATCACGCCACAACGCGTGGGCCGGCTCATGGTCGCCCTCGCGGACCCGCAGCCGGGCGAGCGCATTTACGACCCTTGTTTTGGCACAGGTGGACTACTCGTCGATGCTGCGGAGGCGCTCTGGGCTCGGGGATTCAAGCTATCGCCAGGCGAGTGGACTAGTGCCCAGCGATTATCGGTTTTTGGGGTCGACCGAGACTTTGTGCTCCATCCTATTGCTTTTGTCCGGCTGCTTTTGGCTGGTGTGCGGCCGGCCCTCGAGATGGGCGACGCTCTGGAGCGTGAATTAGCGAGGCGACACCACGATCAAGGCTTCGATTGTGTTCTTGCTGATCCTCCCTGGGGTGAAGGGGTGAAGGTGGGCGAGAAGCTCGAGGGCGGCGCCGGATACATCTACGATTTCCCAATTAAGGGTCGCACTAGCGAGAACCTGTTCCTACAGCATGCTGTGCGCTCACTCCGGCCAGGCGGGCGTGCGATCGTTACTGTGCCACCGGGCCTGTTGTTTCGAGGAGGCGCAGACTACGAACTGCGCCGCTGGCTGCTCACTGAATATCGAGTGGAATTCGTGCTTCGTCTGCCGGCGAAGTCTCTACGCCACAGCACAATCGCGCCGAACCTTCTGGTCGTGCGTTGTGCTTCCCCGGCAGACAACGTGCGATTTGTGGACATCGGAGCCTTACCTGAAACCGCCCGGGCCAGTCGCGCGCTCGCACAAGCACTCCTCGAGGATAGAGAAGTCTCGGAGAGTGTGAGCCGATCTGTCGCGGTCGCCGAACTTCTCAAGGCGGACGCGAAGCTGGTCGTCCCTACGGCTCTCGACGCGGCGGCGGACGAACAGCTGAAGGCCTTGGGGCAGGCCGTCGAGATGAGACCGCTGGGCGACGTTGCTCGACTCGTTCCCGGGATTGCGATTAGGCGCGATGAAGTCAGTGATCGCGCCGAGGAGGGCGCAATACCCCTCGTACGAGTCGGCAATTTAAGCGATGGGGCGCTCCGCCTTGAACCGCGCTTCATGCTCCCTCAAGTGCTGCTTGACGTACAGGAACGGCACCGTGTTCGCGGCGGAGACCTGTTGATCTCGATCGACGGCAGCATCGGCAAAGTACTGTTGGTACCGAAATCACCTCCCAAGAGTGCGGTTACCACACCAAATGCGTGGGCAGAAGATCCTGCGATTGCAATTGCGCAAAAGGGCCTCGTCATACTCCGGCCACACGACTTTCTTGATGCACGCTTCCTTGAGGCAGTACTCCTCAGCGAGTCTTTCCAACAGACACTGAGGAGTCTGGCACAGGGCGATACCATCGCACATCTGTCGCTGAGGGCGCTGCGAACTGTGCCCGTGCCCGTTCCGCCGCTGGCGGTACAAAAGCGACTGCTTCAGCGGTTGGCTAGTCGGCCAGGGGATGCGGTTGAAGCCTTGCTCGGTGTGCTTTCTAGCCGAGATGAGGATCCGCTCTCTCGCCTTCTGCATCGGGACTCTTCCATCCAACAGCTTCTTGGCGAGGGGTTGCCTGAACCGGAACAACTCAGCAGACTCGTGCGCGGTGCGTTGCTCGCGCTGCGCCAACTTCGAAATGAGGTGGTCCACGGCGAGACTGACCTGGATCCCGTTGCCCTGAGTTGGTTGGTGGCCTTCGGTAATCTGCCAAGAGAGCTACTGAGGCAGGGTGTTGAAGTTCCTGTAGTCAGTTTCGAGAGCCTCGAGGCAACGAGAACTGTGATGCAGAAGGCTCTTGCAGTGGCGCGCAAGATTACCGGTCTGCAGGGTCTGCAGCTAACGCGACTCACGGATCGACTACTAGCTTGGATCGACGCGTCGAAAGCAACGGCAGCGCGAGACTTCAAGCTTGAGGTCGATAGCGAGTTTGAAGAGGTAATGGGATCCGGCCTGTTGAGAGTGACATTGTCTGGAACGGCCGCCCTCCATGACTTTCGTGGTCATCTCGACATTGATGAATTCGCGGTTGTGTCGGCCGATGACCTGTGGCCAGGCGACCAGATCACGACAGGTCTTCCATTTCGAGAAGTGAAATGGATCAACGTTGGACAAGAACTGCACTATCCCTGCGAGTTCTCTTGGTCTGCACGACGTGTTGACGACCAATTCGAAGAGGGCGTCATTCCGGTTGTGCTCAAGTGCCGCGCCCCGATCGGGGTCAAGAGTCTTGCGCAAGACGCGGCCCCGAAGGACCTTGGGGTAAGCCCATACATAACGGGTGATGTTGTTGACAGTCCCGAGATGTTCTTCGGTCGCAAGGCAATCATCAATGACATCAAGGCACACCTGGGTGGCGGGACGAAGGTGATTCTTCTAGAAGGCAATCGCCGTACCGGAAAGACGTCGATCCTCCGGCAGCTTCAGCGGCCAGAGATGGGCCTTGTCGAGTCCTGGATTCCGGTCGAGTGCAGCTTTCAGGGAGCGGTTGGGGACGCCACAAGAGATGGTATTCCGACGGAGGGGGTTTTCCGACTGCTCGTTCGCGATATCGGGATTGCCTGCGCCAAGGCCGGAGTGGCTGTCCCACTGCCCGACATGGGGCCCTGCGAAGACCTGAACATCTTTCGCTTCAGATTGGCGCGTGCTCTCAACTTGTTCTTCAAGGATATTGATCCTTACGAGGCGGTTCAGATCTACGTAGGCACGGTGATTGAGGCAATCGCCCCACGTCGCCTTCTTCTGATGCTGGATGAGTTTGACAAGCTTCAGGTTGGAATCGACAACGGAGTTACAAGTCCTCAGGTTCCTGAGAACATTCGAAATCTGCTGCAGACGCGTTCTGCGGTGTCAGCGATCATTACGGGCTCAAGGCGCTTGAAGCGTCTGCGCGAGGAGTACTGGTCCGCACTGTTCGGCTTCGGCCATTCGGTGGGAATCGAGCCCCTGATTGCGTCAGAAGTACACGAGCTCGTAACGCACCCTGTTGCGGGACGTCTCGAATTCAACGACCCAGCGATCAACCAAATAGCGGAATTGACTGCGCGACAGCCATTCCTGGTGCAGTCACTGTGCGCCCGAATTTTCGAGTTGGCGAAGCACCACGGCTGGCGACGAATTCGTAACGAGCAGGTTCTGGAGGGTGTCGGGCGCATGGTCCGTGACAACGAGCACTTCCAGGCGTTGTGGGGTTATGCGGAAACGGAGCGTCGTCGCTACCTGCTGTGCCTCTGTAACCGCTTGAGTGCTGGTACGGAGCGCGTGAACGGGGATCTGCTGGCGGAACACTTAGCAGAGGCCGGAATCGTGGTTCCGGTTGAGAGTGTTGATGACGACCTTAGGGCACTCGTCGAGATCGAGCTAGTGGCGTTGGCGAACACGTCGCTTGGTCCACATTACACAATTGCGGTTCCGTTGATGCGGCGTTGGATGGACGTGAACGTCGACGCCGAGGCGCAGCGGAGAAGGGGGCAGCGCGAGCATCAAACTGTGAGGCCAGCGTACTTTGTTGGTGAGGCGTCCAGCGTCGTTACAGACGAAGACGGCGGCGGTCGGAGCGAGGGCAGATCCCATGGCGCGGAGCCAGACATGTCTGAAGAGGATGAAGGGACGCGATGAGTGAGTTCTTCGGACGGAAGGCGTTGCTAGAGCGAATCCATGACCTCCACCGAAGCGGCCAGCATGTATCCGTAGTCGGCGCCAGAGCGATAGGCAAGACCGCTCTGCTTGAGGCCGTCGTTGCGCGGCACGCAAAAGGGTCGGACGTGTTTGCTGGTGCCGGCTACGTTGACTTCCGTCACGATCCACCTGTCTCGACCGAACAGGCACTTCGGCGTGTCGCGGAGGTTCTTCAAAGTGTGTTCACTCAGGCGGCTAGAGGAGAGCTTGCTTTTCTCGCAAAGGAGGTTGAGCCTTCGGCGCCAACTGAGGACCTGTACAACCAACTGAAGATCGCGCTTGATCTAGTTGCGGAGGCCGGCCACCGCCTCCTCCTTGTGTTGGACGGCTGCGATCCCGTCTTGCAGAACAGTGCTATTCCTCGGAATCTTTGGGACAACCTGCGTGCCCTGGCGCAGATTAGGTCTTTGCGGCTCATGACCGGCAGCCGAGACCAGCTTCATCGCCTGTGCTACAACCCCGAGGCCAGAACGTCAGATTTCTTTCGGATCTTCTACGAGGAGCCGTTGATCGTTGGTCCGCTGGATGAACATGACTGGGACGATGTCTACGAGCGTTGCGGCATGAAGCTCGCTGGCTCGGCCCGAAAGGAGTTGGTGAACTGGACCGGCGGTCATCCCGACCAGGTCAACTTACTGCTGGGTTTTCTGAAGGGTTTCACCAAAGACGGTGAGATAGGTAAGGCAGATGTCGATCGGGCAGCTGAAGTTGTGCTCGATCGGGCGTCCGGGAAGCTCGAGGCGCTCTGGATGGACTGCCCGGACGACGCGCGTCGAGATATCGTGGCCCTGACACGAGGGGAGCTCTCGGTCAATGAAATGATCGACGAACGGCTTAGGTACCTGAAGGAGCGCGGCATTGCGTTCGAGTCAGGCGGAAGGGTTCGACTCGCGAACCGTTTCGTGAGACGGATAGCCGAGTCCAGGCAGAACGATGTTAGCGGTGTTCGGAGTCTCTTTGGGCGACCGGAAGAATTTCACGCCAATATTCGAACCGTGTTGGAGCTGAGACTTTCCCACGTTCACGGCGGGGACCCGGAACTGCTGAAATTCGTCCGTCGCGCGGTGAAGCACCTGCCGGATGAACCGGACGGCGCACTGGGAAGCGCCAGAGATATTCTGGACCGCGCTCTCGACCTTGTGTGGGCCGTCGAGGCACCAGGGCTTCGGGTTCCTGACGCGTGGCTGGCTCATTGGAAGGCTGCGGAGGTCACTTTCGGCCGGTCGGTGCCGGCGACGCGGGACTACCCCTCTGGCTCGATGCTTCCTGAGGAACGAGGACGACAGTGCGGTCTGCTCAGACTCGCTACGGGGCAGCAAAGGATTCGCCCAATTGCTGCACGTGTGTCGAAGGCGTCTTACCTGCTCATCGAGCACATGAGCAATGTGGGTGATCTCAAGAATCACTACAGGGGGCAGACGACTCTCACCATGGGCGTTGCTTTTTGCATGGCGGCGATCGAGCTCGTGGAATCGCTCGCTCGAGAGCTCGTAGCGTAAGCGGCATCCCATGCCGGCGCCATCGCCGAAGACGCCAACTGTGCAAGCCGCATCCGGGTCCGGTGCACTTCGAGATGAAAGATCGCGCCGGCGGCCGATTCCGCTGCAACACACTTCGAGCGCTTCGCGAGCTGCTGGGGCGAGACTTGCACCAATGTGCCCATTCGTAGCTCGATCGAGGAAGTTGTTGAAGCGCGAGGAGTTACGAGGAAAATCGAACTGTCCGAGAGGCGGGTTTTCGTTTTGGTAAACCGTTGTGCTGATCTTCCCGGCGCCCTTGGGGAAGTCGAGCCCATCGCGATCGACGACAATGCAGTAGGGAAGATCGATGGTGTCGAACGTGTGATTTAGAGTTGGCTGGAGCATGCTCAAAGATTTGACGGCGGATCAACGAGAACTCGCGGACTTCATGTCAGATCTGTCCGAGCAGGCCTATTGCGCGGGTTGGATGGACGGCTTGGAGTATGCACTCTGGGAAACGCTCATCGGCCCTCGTCGTGAATACGGTCGCCTGAACCTCTGCGACACGCAGCGTGTCCGGCTGCGCGAGCTTTCTGACGCCTGCGGCGGCTGGATCGTGTTCGATGACGACAACGAGGAGACCTGGCTGCCGCGTGCAGAGTGGAAGGAACGTTTCTCAGCGCAACGCAAGACGAGAGACCCGGCAGTCGAGTGACGACAGAGTTAGTGACCGCTACCCTCAGCTTGCGGTTGTTATCACGAGGTCACTGTAATCACAATGGCAACAAAGACCCGCATCGTTAGGATAGGCAATTCGCGGGGAATCCGGATCCCCAAGACGCTCCTCGACGAAGCGGCTCTGCCCGAAGAAGTCGAACTGCACGCGCAACCGGGCCGATTGGTCGTCCAAGGCATGCGTCGTCCACGTAAGGGCTGGGCCGCTGCAGCAAAGCGCATGCATGCTCGCGGAGACGACCGCCTGCTTGACGAAGCGACTGCCACCAAGTTCGATCGCGAGGAATGACCTGGCATTAGCTGCTGCAACGAACAGTGGCGGCCAGGTCTACCTCGTTCGATTCGATCCGACGCCGGGCAGCGAAATCAAGAAGACGCGGCCGTGCGTCGTCTTGTCCCTAGACGAACTGAACGAGCATCTCCGGACGGTGATCGTCCCACCGATGGCAATTGCGTTCGGGCGCAGCTTTCAGGGCAGAGCGGCTTCGTGGCCCCGGATCAACTTCGGAACGGTCGACGTAGAGCGTCTTGTGAGGTCGTTGGCTAATTCGAAGAACCCACTGTTATTTCAGTGCTGGAGCGCCTGCAGGAGATGTTCGCCGAACGGCCGTGGGCATCGGGCGACAACGGATCTGCCTGGCGCCGCAGCGATCGCCCGGGCGAAGGCTCGGCACGATTTACTCAACGTATTGAGTAAAACTACTCATGTGATGAGCACAGCGCGCAGACGTCCGTGCGCCATGGGCGTCCAGCGACGTTCTCCATCAGGAGAGCGGCACTTGCAGCTGGGGTTGCGTCGATGTTTGCCACGGCGAGTCCTCCCAGACGGAACTGCACGACCGCGGATCGTCACGCGCTCGTCGCAGCAGCCTCGGGGAAATACGCGTACTGCAGCCAGGTGCGCGTTCAAGTACTCTTCGCTGATCGAGGAGCGGCGGCCTTCAGAAAACTTGGGAACAACGTGGGAACAATTACGCCCAAACACGGGGGAAAATGAGGGAGTAGGGCCAACCAGAAAACAAGACGAGTCAACAAGATAGAGACTCTGGCCCTGTCTGCAAAACCTCGATCGGCGGTTCAAATCCGCCCGGCGCCTCCAAATTCCGCACAAAACCGCCAATTGCAGGACAGCCCGAGAGTGGAGGGCCGCCGATTCTGTTCCCAAAATCGGCGGCGGCCGAACGGAAATATGAGCAAAACCTCCCATTTCGACACGGAGGTGGAGGTTTACCGGACCTCCGTTATCCGTACCGGCTAAGCCGAAATGCGAACGCGCGGTTTGCTCTAAACGGAAATCCGCCTCTCGACCATCTTCGATTTCCTCGTAAATCCTTCCGTTCCTTCACTTCTTCAATCAGACAATTTGGCTGCTGTTGGCTCTTGAGGCCCGGTTTTGGGCGCTCACAGGGACAATCTCGGGGACAGTCATTGAGGCCCCAAGTGGGCTCGACGAAGCGACGATGATCAAGGTCTGTCGAGATTGCGAGAGGATCCTACTGAAACAGTGCTGATACACTTGCAGGATCCACGCACCGATGGCGATCAACACAATCGGTAAGAGGATGTGGCCGTAGCGCCGGATGTGTCGACCGACAAGCGCGTTGTTCACGAGCTTGTATCCTGCGGCGCACCAAACGCCTGTCATCGCAGCGAAGGTGAGCACGTACTGCGGAATGGCGTTGACACTGCTGGCGAACACGGGGATGTACACGGCGAGGTTGTCGCCGCCGTTGGCCATCGTCACGCCGGCGACCGCGAGCACCTGAGAATGCGTGCGCCGCTCGAGAACCTGTTCCTTGCCACGTGCACCTTCGTCGTTGGACTTCTCGCTTTCACCGCTCCATAGCTGCCTCAGCTTCTGGATCCCCAGCACCAGTGGGATGAGACCCAGGAGCGCAGTCCAGCCCTGTGGGATCACGAGCGAAGCCAGCGCCGCAGCGAGACTGAGAAGTGTCAGTGCGCCGATGCCAAGGAACTGGCCCAACACGACACTTCGAGCACGAAGATGCCTATCCGCGAACAACGCCGACAGCAGAAAGATATCGTCAGCGTTCGTCGTCGCGAAGAGCGCGGCTCCGACGGCAATCGATGATAGCGAAGACTCGAAATCATCGGGGACGTAGCGTATCTCCTCCAAGGAGCGGCGAAGGGCCTGTTGGGTACAGGCAGGGACCGTCTATTGAACGATCACGGTGCCGTGCAGCATGTTCATTCCGCAGGCGAATGCGATGTCTCCCGACTTCTGCGGCGTGAATTCGATCACTACAGGCTCGTTCAACGGAAGCGCTCGTTTGATGTTCAAAGAGGGGAAGACGACCTCCGTCCCACACGTCTTGTCGGTTGTGCGCACGAAGGTGATACGTGCCAGTATGCCGGCCCGCAAGGTCACCTTCGCAGGCTCATAGCCCTGCTCGCTCACGACCACTCTCGTACTCTGGGCGGCCTCGCTGCGGCCTCCGCCGCTCGATGATGCAGGCGTTGCGCTCGGCGGATTTGCCGCGGGCCTGAGACCAAGACGCTCACGCTCGGCCCTGACGAAGAAGCTGCCCTCAGTCACCACGAAATCACCTGCCTGAACGCCTGACACGACGTCGACCTGTTCTCCTGAGGCCTGTCTGAGGCGGACCTCTCTCTCAACGAACGTCCCGGGGTCCTTTGGATTCGCCAGATAGACGACCGTACGGTCACCAACGTTCTGCACGGCGTTACGCGGGATTCTCGGAGTCGAGGTACCGGACGCTCCGGTCACCACGACATCCGCGTACATCCCGAGCCGCAGCTCGCCACTGGGGTTTGGCACTTCAATCCGGACCTTCGCGGTCCGTGTGTCGGCACTGACCTGCGGATCGATGTAGCTGACGTGGCCACGCAGCGTGAGGTCTGGACGCGCTGACGTCGTGATCGCCGCCGAAGTGCCAACACGCACTCGAGGAAAGTCCCTCTCGTACAGATCCGCGACGACCCAGACCGTCGAAAGATCCACGACGGTGAAGAGCTTCGTCGCCTGATCCGCGTTAAGGCCGACGTTCGCTCCGCGCTCCGTGACTACGCCGTCAATCGGGGCAGGGACGCTGATGGTGGCGCTCACGCTGTGGTCGGGCGCCATCTTCTCCAGTGCCGATGCGGAGACGCCGAGCAACTCGAGCTGCGATCGCGCACTCTGGACAGCCGCTGTCTGCGCCACGTGCTCGGCGTGAATCTTCTCCAACTCCTGGCGACTCGCGGCCCCGATCTCGACGAGCTTCTGGGTCCGCTGCAGCTCACGGTCATGCGCGTCGAGCATCGCCTGCGCCGAGACGAAGCGAGTCTGTGCTTCGGCGAGCGTCGGGCTGTAGATCTCGGCCAGGGTTTGGCCTCGACGCACGCGGTCGCCAAGCGCGGGCCCGACCTTCGTCACGCGCCCAGCGACGAGCGGCGTCACCACCACCTGACGATAGGCGTTCGGCTCGACGACACCGGGCAACCGAATCTCCGTCGCCGACGTTCCACTCGCGACCGGTTCCACGACGATCCCGGCTCGTTCCACCGCGTCCTGACTGAGCGGAACGACGACGTCAGCGAGAGGCGCGTTGCCAGTGGTCGCGGACCTAGCGGCCGACGGCTGTCCGCTCGTGGGAGGAGACATGTCTCCAACGCGGCCGCCGGTCCCGACATCCCTTCGCATCAACAGGAACGTGGCCCCGGCTCCAGCTCCCAATAGGGCGATGGCGACCAGCGCCGCGGCGCCCTTGTTCATCGTCACGCGTGTGTCGCTGGTCATCGTTTCTCCCCAAGCGCCCGATTGAGCGCTGTTCGAGCCTCGTACGCCGCACGCAAGGCCTCCGTATACGCGCGTTCCACATCCAGGTATCGCCGCCGTTCCGCCAGGACCTCGAACACGGTCACCCGTCCGAGCTCGTAACTCTGACCGACCACGGTGAGGTTCTGTCGCGCCAGCGTCTGTGCGCCGGCGCCATAAATCTTCACGGCCTCTCTCGCACGCTCGTCCCGCGCACGAGCGGACGCTAGTTCGGCCTCCGCGGCGAGCCGCGCGGCATCGAAGGCGGCAGCCGCGCCTGTCCGCTCGGCGCGCGCCACGGCGGCGTCCCCCTGATTGCGGTTCAGGATGGGAATCGTCAGCGTCGCCCCGGCAGACCAGTAGTTGAACTGCCCGCGCACGCGTTCCAATGTGCCGTTCGGGGCGAACCCACGCTGCGGAAAGCCGGCGTCCATGCGCATGTAGTTGCCGAAGAGGCTGACGTCGATGCGCCCTTCGGACTCGGCGTGGTCGATCTTCGCCACGGCCGTATCGATGCGGGCCGCGGCCTCTCGAATGTCAGCCCGCTGCTCAACGGTCATCGCTATGTCCCGGACCGGCGGCGCCACGGCCGACTCGCGTTGGACGAACGCTTCGAGGGTGTCACGCACGGTGAGCGTGGCATCTGCCTTCATGCCGAGCACGCGTTTCAACTCGAACACCGCCGTCTCGGTCCGCCCCGTCTGAAGCAACCGGTCGGCTTGCACCCGCCGGAGCTCGACATCCAACAGATCCCGCTCGAGCGGTGGTGACGCCCCCTGTTCGACGCGAGACCGAAGCACCTCGAACTGGTTCTGTGTCGCGGCCACGATTTCGTCGAGAAGCGCAAGATCTCGAATCGTCGCCAGGACGTCGCCGTATCGCGCTCGGACCTCGGCTGCCAGGAGGCGCTCGCGATCTGACACAGACAGCTGGGCGACCGTGACCTCACGGTCCGCGACCGCAACACGCTCGCCCTTCCGAAACAGATCGAGCGGCCATTCCACGCCGATCGTGGCCAGATGGTCCGTGCCACCGGGTTCGTCACGCCATTCGAACGAGACGGATGGGTTGGGCCTAAGCGACGCCTGGCCCTTCATGCCTTGCGCCACCTCCACCTGACTGCGCGCCGCCCGGAGCGATGGCTCCTGCTCGTTGGCACGCGCAATGGCCTGTTCGAGCGACAGCCCGTTCGTCGGATCCACGAATCGGTCCGCAAACGACGGCTGGCCAGCGGGTGACTGAGCCGAGGTGGACACAGCGGTCAGCAGCGTCGCAATGAGGACGCTCAACACGATTCGCGTGGTCATTGCACGCCTCCTTGGAAATTCACCGACCCTTGGCCTGCAGGTCCTTTCCACTCGATCGCCATCTGCCACGCGCCAGCCATGCCGAACTCCGCGGTGGCGGCGTATCGGCCGGGCATCCCGGTCGGCGTCACCTGGAGACCACCAGACATGACCATGCCGGGCATCGGCATGTTGGCGCTCGCACGCACGCTGCCGACGTCGACCAACGTGGTGCTGCCCGTGCGCCTGAACTCAAACGTGAAGCTATTCCGCCCCTGCCGCAAGGTACCGGTCGGCGACAGCAGAACGATATCGAGGTCGCCGGCGCGGATCGTTTGCACGACCGTTCCAACACTCTGAGCCGGGCGATCGAGACTACCTGGACGCGTCCGCCACACCACGAACGAGACCGTCGCAATGAGAGCAGCGACTCCAGCCGTCAGTAGCAGTCGCCGGGAGCTGCCGCGTACACGCTCGGCTCGCGCCAAGGGCTCGTGCTGGAGTCCAAGCCTGCGCTCACGAATCCAGAAAAAGATGACCGGCGTGACGACCAGCACATGGAGCAGCGACGACACCATGCCGCCAAGTACCGGCGTCGCGAGCGGCTTCATCACCTCGGCGCCGGCGCGCGTGCTCCACATGATCGGAAGGAGTCCTGCGATGACCGTGGAGACTGTCATCACCTTCGGCCGCAGACGCAGCAATGCCCCCTCCATCACGGCATCCCTGAGAGCGGCCCGTGTCAGGGTTCCGCCGAGCTCCTTTCGCTTCCGCTCAACGGCTTCCTCGAGATAAATCACCATGACGACGCCGGTCTGCACGGCGGTGCCGAACAGCGCGATGAAGCCGACCCACACGGCGACCGAGAAGTTGTAGCCGAGCAGCCACAGCAGGTAAACGCCGCCTGTCAGGGCGAAGGGGACGGCCAAGAGCACGTGGGCGGCTTCGAGCGCCGAGTGATACGTGAAGTACAGGAGCACGAAGATCACGAGCAGGACGATCGGCAGGACGATCTGGAGGCGGGCTCGCGCACGCTCCTGGTTCTCCCACCGGCCGCTCCAGCCGATGTAGTACCCCGCTGGCAACGCGACGTCCCGTGCGACGGTGGCGCGGGCCTCCTCAACGAATCCCCCGACGTCACGGCCCTGCACGTTCAGCAGCACCGTCGCGAGCAGCAGGCCGTTCTCCGAGGAGATCATCGCGGGACCGCGTGCGTGCTCGATCCGGGCGACCTGACTCAGCGGAATCTGGGCGCCATTGGACGAGGCGACCAGGACTTGACCGAGCGCCTGAGGGTCTGCGCGGTACTCAGGGGCATACCGGACCCGGACGGGAAAACGTTGACGCCCCTCGATGGTGGTCGTCAGGGTGGTTTCTCCGACGGCGGTCTCGATCACCTGCTGGATGTCTCCAACGCCGATGCCGTAGCGCGCGGCGGCGCCGCGGTCGATTTCGATGTTGAGATACTGACCACTGGTGACCTGTTCTGGGTAGACATTGCTTGCGCCGGGAACCCGGCGCACGGTGTCTGCGACCTTCCGCGCCAATTCCTCGAGCGTGGTCAGGCCGGTGCCGAAGATCTTCACACCGACTTCCGACCGAATGCCCGTCGTCAGCATGTCGATGCGGTTGATGATGGGCATCGTCCAGATGTTGGAGACGCCCGGCAGCTGCACCGCCTGGCCCATCTCCGCTCGCAGCCCATCGAGCGTCATGCCCGACCGCCACTCCTGCTTCGGCTTCAAATGGACGATGGTCTCGGTCATATTGAGCGGTGCGGGATCGGTTGACGTGTCCGCTCGCGCGACTTTGGCAACGACGTAGGCCACTTCCGGAAACTTCATCAACGCGGCATTCTGGCGCGCTGCAATTTTGGTGTTCTCCTCGAGCGAGATGCTGGGATCGGCGATGGGCATGAACATCAGATCGCCCTCATTGAGCGGGGGCATGAATTCGCTCCCGATCCCACGCGCCAGGACCAACGCTCCGACAAAGAGAACCACGGCCGCCGTGATTGTGACGGCCCGATGCGCAAGCGCGCTCTGCAGCACAGGCCGGTAGACGGCGCGAAGGACGCGCATCACAGGATTGGCCTCTTCCGGATGGAACTTCCCCCCGAGCAGCAACGTGCAGAGCACCGGAACGAGCGTGACGGCGATGACCGTCGCCGCGAGCACCGCAAACGTCTTGGTGAACGCCAGCGGGTGGAAGAGCTTGCCCTCCTGGCCGGTCAGGGCGAACACCGGAATAAAGGCGAGCAGGATGATCGCCATCGAGAAGAACACGGGCCTCCCGACCAATCGCGTGGAGTCCCGAACGGTCTCCCAGACTTGGTGACGATTCTTTGGGTCGATACCACGCTGCTCGACAAATCTGAACGCGTTCTCCGTGACGACGATGCCCGCGTCTACGAGTACGCCAATCGCGATGGCGATGCCGGCGAGACTCATGATGTTGGAGGAAATGCCCGCGTAGTACATGCCCAGGAACGACATCAGGACGGCGAGGGGCAACGGAAGCGTGACGATCAGAATCGATCGGAAGTGCATCAGAAAGATGACGTGTGCCAGCGTGACAAGCGCGATCTCCTCGATCAGTGCCGTCCGCAACGTGCCGACCGCCTGCTCGATCAAGTCCGAGCGGTCGTAGAACGGCACGATGGTGACGCCCGGCGGGAGTCCTGGCGCAATCTGGGCGATGCGCGCTTTCATCGCGTCGATGACGTCCTTCGTGTTGACCCCGGTTCGCGCGACGACGACACCGCCGACCGCTTCCTGCGTTCCTTTTACGAGCGAGGCGACCCTGAAGGCATTGCCGACCTGGACGTTGGCCACCTGCTCGACGTAGATCGGGACGCCGTTCGAGCCGCCAATGACGATTCGTTTGATATCGTCGACGGACGCGATCAACCCGACACCTCGGACGATGAGCCAGGCGCCGTTCGACTCCAGAACGTTGCCGCCGACATTCAGATTGCTCGCACGGACGGCCGACACCACCGAGCTGAGCGGCAGGTTGTAATTCCTGAGACGGTTTGGATCGACGTCCACTTGGTACTGCTGGACCTGGCCACCGACGGAGGCCACTTCGGCGACGCCCGGCACGGAATTAAGCTGGTAGCGGATGAACCAGTCCTGCAGGGTGCGAAGTTCGCGGAGTGAATGCGTCGGGCTTTCGACCGTGTACCAAAACACGTGGCCGACGCCGGTGGCATCCGGTCCGAGTGTCGGCGCGACGCCTGCGGGCAGGCTCTTCGTGACGAGGCTCATGCGTTCGAGCACGCGAGCCCGCGCGAAGTACAGCTCCACGTTGTCCTCGAAGACGACGTAAATCATCGAGAAGCCGAACGCAGATTGCGACCGGACCACCCGTACACCGGCGAGCCCTTGGAGGTTCGTGGTGAGTGGGTACGTCACCTGGTCTTCGACCTCTTGCGGGCTATGCCCGGGCCAGTCCGTGAAGACGATGACCTGGTTGTCGGACAGATCGGGAATCGCGTCGATCGGCGTGGACGTCAGCGCCCACCACCCCCAGCCGGCGAGGCCGAGGTATGCGACGACGATGATGAACCGGTTCTTTAATGCAACGTCAATGAGTCGATTGATCATGAGCCACAACACTCGTCATGCCGCGCGTACACGCGCGAACCTACGCGCCCGGACGCGAAGTCCGAGCAGACACACGACGACTGCGAATGGCTAAACGAGGAAGACCGAGAGGAGGACGTGCTTCGGCACTGGCGCGCTGGGTATCGGCGCCGACGTACGCCACGCGTCACTCAGCACGAGAGCAGGGACGCAGGGGGGCAGGACAACCCCGACGCCGAGCACCGCCGCAGTGATCGCGGTAAAAAACGACGGGTTGGACTGGTTGGAATTCTGGCTCTCAGCCGCCGCGCAGCAGCTGTCGGCCTGCGCCTGCGTGATAACCCGCTCTGAGCCGGAGCGATGCGAATCGCCCTTGTGCATCGGGCATTCGACGCCCTCAGCGCAGCAGGCCATGCGGGCTTCCGGCGTCGCCAACCACCCGGCGCACACAGCTGCGTTGCCGGCGAGGAGCCCCGCCGCCAAGAGGACCGCCGATAAACGCCTGATAAAGATCGGCACCGCCCTAAGGATGCTGGAGCCGAGCCAAAGTGTCAAACGGGCTGTTTCCAAGGCCTACGCTGGCTTCAGCCGAAGGATTCGGACCGCGCCGTTCAGGACAACGAACGCAATGATCGTCGCGACGACCAAGTCCGGGATCGGCGAATTCAGCAGCCGGACGAGCACTGCCGCCGCGATGACGCCGAGGTTTGCAATAACATCGTTGGTTGTAAAAATCCAACTCGCCTTCATGTGTGCGCCGCCGCCGCGATGGCGGGCCAATAGCCACATCGATGTCGCGTTGGCCGCAAGCGCGACGGCGGCGACGGTTATCATCAGCGGCGCTTCGGGTTCGCTGCCGAACAGGACCCTCCTAACGACTTCTGCCAGCGCGCCAACTGCAAGCAGCCATTGAAGGACACCGCTCATACGCGCCGCCTTGAGCTGCGACGCTCGGGCCCGGTGCACCCCGAAGAGGGCGATTCCGTACACGGCCGCATCAGCGAACATGTCGAGCGAATCTGCCAGCAGCGCGGAAGAGTCGGCAAGAAAGGCTCCGCTTGCCTCTCCAGCAAACATCGCCGCGTTGATGGCCAAGACAATCTTCAACGTGCGAGCTTCATCCGCCCTGGTCGGCTGGGGCACTTCATCCAGTTCCGATCCGTCCGTGGTCATGAGGACGTGTGCTCCCAGATTCAGCGGGACCAAGACGCCAGTCACATCGTCCGCCGTTCCTTCATGCAGCACGGTCAGTTGCCGCGTCGACAGGTCGGCGTCGACACGCCGAATCCCTGGCCGACCTTCGAGCGCCATGCGAACCAGACGCTCTTCGGCGGCACAATCCATTTTCGGCACAGACAGAATCGTCTTCTGCGTCATCATGGAGCTCGTTTCTCGACTTCGATGGGCGTCTGCTCGCCGGGTCACGGCGCAAACGGAGGATGGTCCGTCCCCTCGCAGGACGGATCTCGATCAATCTGAATCGTCGTGTGGCGAATCCCGAACCGCTCCGCGAGCATGCTCCTGGCCGCGCGCAAAAGGGGGTCGTGGTTGTGCTCACCTGGACATGTGACATGAGCGGACAACGCGACAAACCCGCTCGTGATCGTCCAGACATGGAGGTCATGGACATTCGAGACGTGGGGCAGCTCGAGCAGCGCGGTCCTCACTTTATCGACGTCGACGTGTCCCGGAGCCCCCTCCATAAGAACCGCGACAGATTGGCGAATAAGTGACCACGAGGAGTAGATGACGAGCAGCCCAATCAGCACGGATGCCACTGGATCAATCCAGTACCAGCCGAATATCCAGATCAACGCTCCTGCAACGATTGCCTGCAGGCTCCCCAGCGCGTCCGTCAGCACGTGGAGCCACGCACCCTGCATGTTGAGGTTGTCACCGTGGCCACCGCGAAGGATCCAGAGTCCGAGGCCGTTGACGAGCAAACCGCCCGAGGCGACGATCAACATCAGGCCGCCCTGCACTTCCGGCGGCGTTCTAAATCGCTCGAATGCCTCCACGAACACGTAGATGGCTGCTGCAAGGAGGGTGGCACCGTTCACTAGTGCAGCGAGAATCTCCGCGCGATACGAACCGTACGTCCGCTGGGGGGACGCGGGCCGGCGCGCGAATCGCATCGCAAAGAGCGTCAGGCCAAGGGCGCCGGCATCGGAGAGCATGTGCCCAGCATCGGCGAGCAGTGCGAGCGAATCAGCGAGCAGGCCCCCCACGATCTCGACGCCCATGTAAACGAGCACCAGCGCCAACGTCATGGAGAGGCGTCGGGCATTCGCCCGTTCGGCGCCGTGGGAATGCTGGTGATCGTGAGCCATGAGTACTACGTCAGCGATACGAGATTGAGTCGCAATCGATCACTCAGGCAGCCCCTTCCTCCGCACGGCTCGCACGCCGTTCGAGCCACCCGTGTACCTGCAAATAGAAGGTCGGAAGCACCAGCAGGGTGAAGAGCGTCGATGTGATAAGGCCGCCGATCATGACGATTGCCAACGGACGCTCAATCTCGGTTCCGTGGAGCTGGAGTACGAGCAGTGGAAGCAAGCCGAGCGTCGCGGTCCCAGCCGTCATCAGTTTTGGGCGGACTCGGCCAATACTCGCCTCACGGACGGCTTCGGGAAGCGACCGACCCTCGGACAGCAATCCGCGAGTCTGTGTCACGAGCACCAGGCTGTTCTGCACGGCGATGCCGAACAATCCAATCAAGCCCACCAATGACGACACGTTCCACGTCTCACCCGCGATCAGCAGCGCAAGGATGCCGCCGACGAATGCGATCGGAACGGTCCCAAGAATCATCGCTGCCTCAACGGCCGACCCGAGTGCGATGAGCAACAGAACGAACACGCCAAACAGTGCCGCGCCGATCGCCATCGTGAGCGCGCGCGACGCACGAGCCTGACTCTCAACTCTCCCGCCCAGGTCGAAAAAGTAGCCAGCCGGCAACTTCAATTGATTCGTCAGGATCCGGCGGACTTCCGCGGCGGTACTCCCAAGATCTCGCCCGCTGACCGACGACTCGACGGCGATGCGGCGGGTCCCCGCTTCTCGCCGAATGGCGGCCGGGCCGAACGTCTGAGTCACTTCCGCGAGTTGGCCGAGGGGAATCTTTCGACCATCATGGCCGTCGATGAGCAACGTGCGAATGGCATCGAAGGTGTCGCGTCGATCATCACGGAGTCGTACGATAAGGTCGAAGCGGCGCTGGCCTATCCAGATCTGCGAGCCCTCTTCTCCCACGAGTCCGATACGAATGGCGCGAATCACGTCCCCAGGGGCGAGTCCGACACGTGCGGTCGCTTCACGGTTGACGGCGATTTGCAGCTGCGGCAGTCCCGTGAGCTGCTCCGCACGCAAGTCTGCGATGCCCTCCACACCGCGAATCAGGCCCTCTGCCTGCTCGGCGAGTCGCGCTAGTTCATCCAGATCTGGGCCGAAGATTCGTACCGAGAGATCGGCTGGCGTACCACCGAGCCCTTCGTCGATGCGCATGCCCAAGGGGGTCGTAAATAGCACCGCGACCCCGGGCATGCCTTCAAGACGCGCACGCATATCTGATTCAATCTCTTCGAGTCCTCGCGAGCGGTCGCCTTTAAGGACGACGAGAACGTCGGACAGCGTGTGCGGCATCGGATCCTCCGTCCGCTCCGCACGGCCCGTCCGGCGCACGACATCTTCTACCTCGGGTACCTCGCGCAGGACGTCTTCGACCCTGTGGTTCAGCCGATCGACTTCATCGAGTGCCGCTTCCGCAGGCAGTACCGTTTGCAGAAGGAACGCGCCCTCGTCCAGCTGCGGCATGAAGTCACTACCAATGCGGAGGCCCAGCACGATGCTGGGCACGGCAATCAGCAGTGTCACCAGTGCCACCAGGACCGGATGCCGGAGACAACGGTCCAGGGCCGGTGCGTACCACTGCTTCACCTTACGAAGGAGGGCCACGTCGTCATCCGCCCCGGCGTGAGCGGGTTTCAGGAACAGTGCCGCCGCGATTGGCACGAGCGTTAGTGCAAGGATCAGCGCCGCCACCATCGACGCGATGACTGCGGCAGCCAGTGGCTGGTACATCCGACCTTCGATTCCGCTCATGCCGAAGAGCGGCAGGAACACCACGATGACGATAAGCGTGGCGAAGGCGATGGGGCGTGCGACTTCGGCCGCCGCGCCGAGCGCTCGCTCCCGACGCTCGCGTCGACTCGTCGCGCCACTCAACCGGTGCAGGATGTTCTCGACCATGATGATCGCCGCATCGACGAGCAGACCGACGGCGATCGCCAGGCCACCGAGCGTCATCGTGTTCAGACCCACGCCAAGCGGCTTCAGCAGAAGGCCGGCAAGGGCGATCGAGAGCGGGATGGTCAGCGTGACGACGAGCGCTGCTCGAACATTGCCGAGCAACACCAGAATGACCAACACCACGAAGACGCCGCCGAGCATCACTGCCCGACCGACGCCACCGAGCGCGGACGACACGAGCTGCGACTGGTCATAGACGATGCGAAGTTGGACGCCCTTCGGCAACGATCGGCGGATGTCGTCAACGGCGCTACGAATGCCCGCGGCTACGGTCACAGTGTCGGAACCAAACTGCTTTATGATGCGCGCGCTGACGACTTCTCCCTTCAAGCGGTGCGCGATGCCGCGTCTGACCGCTGCGGCTTCCCGTATATCCGCGACATCGCCCAGCAGTACAGGGACGTCCCCGCGCGTGGTCACCACCGTGCGACGGAGGTCATCGACCGTCTGGGCGCGACCTAGTGCACGCACGGTCCATTCGATAGACCCCTGCGCGACGACGCCGCCGGAGGCGTTCTGATTGGATTCCTCGACGGCGTGCATCACATCGTCCAGGCTCACGAGTCGTGCCGCCATGCGCTCGGGATCGAGCTGGACCTGGAACTGACGCAGGTAGCCACCAAGCCGTTCCACAGCGGCGACGCCCGGTACGGCCAGGAGCCGGTTATTCACTTCGAACTCAGCAAGGTCCCGCAGCGTCATGAGGTCGGCCGCGCCAGGGTCGGCTTCGAGGGTGAACTCGAAAATCTCGTTCAGACGCCCGGTGAGGCTGGAAATCAGCGGGGGGTCGGTGCCGGGAGGAAGCTGCCCGGATACTTGAGCGACGCGCTCCGCAACGAATTGCCGCGAGCGGTAGTAGTCGGCGCTCGGGTCAAACTCGATCGTGACCTGTGCAACCCCAAGCTGCGAGTTCGATCGGACACGCCGCACGTCCGGCAACCCAGCGAGGGCGACCTCGAGAGGAATTGCAATGGCCGTCTCGAGTTCCTCAGCACCCATCGCCGGATTCTGCGTGATGAGGTTGAAGACCGGCGCTGACAGGTCAGGAAAGACGTCGCGCCGCAGATCCTGCATCCAGAACGCGCCGATCGTCGTTGCCGCCCCGACCAGAAGCGCCGTCAGGAGCGGCGCGTGGAACGACTCGCGAATGAGACGGCTAATCATGGCGGGCCTCAGTGCGCGTCATGATCGCCCTCGCCTTTTTCCGCCTGCGCCTTGAGTAGGAAAGCGCCGTCGACCACAATCGTCTCGCCGGCACGAAGCCCAGATAACACTTCCACTTCTCCGGCGAGATCGCGCCCTCGGCCGATGCGCCGGATCTCGAAATGGTTCGCGTCTTTAGGGAGAAACACGCACCACTCGTTGCGGACGCGCTGAACGGAGGCAACGGGCACTGTAAGGACAGCCGCGCCGCTCTCGCCGACTGGCAGTGTTGCGGTCGCAGACATACCGGGACGCAGGAGATTGTCGCGGTTCTTCACGTCGATCCTGACAGGCACGGTGCGGGACTCACGCTCGACTTGGCCTCCGACCATCGTTACGGCGCCGGTGAAGTCCTGGCCAGGAAGCGCGGGGAAAGACAGACGCGCCGTGACGCCTTGGCGGATGCGAACTGCGTCCCGCTCAAATGCGTGAACGGTCAGCCAGAGTGTGAAGAGGTTGCCGATGCGAAACGCCGGGGCCGAAGGGTCCAGCATCTGCCCGAGGACCGCGGTCCGTTCGATCACCGAGCCCGCCACTGGACTCCGTAAGACGAAGAGCGACGATGTCGCCCCGTCGCCGTCGTCCGCTGGCGGGTCGACGCCGAATGCTGCGATGGTCGCACGCGACGCGCGGAGCGCGGCCCGCGCCTCCCCGGCTGCAGATTCGGCCTCCTGAACTTCTCTCAGCGGCACGATCTTTTCGGCCACCAGGCCACGTTTACGCTCGAGTGCCGCCTCGGCGAGCTTGAGTCGGGCACTTGCAGAGAGGTATTCGGCGCGCTCTCGGGCTAGCTCGGGGCTTGTCAGCTCCACCAGCGTCTGACCGGATCGCACGGCGTCGCCCGCATTGACGAGCAATCGCGTGACTCGAGCCGCTACTGGCGTGCCGACCTCGGCATACGCCCGCTGGTCTACGGCAAGCTCGCCTAGCAGCATCACAAGGTCTCCACCCGTACGCGACTCGACCGCTCGAGTCGTGATTCGAAGGTCACGGAGCATGCCCTCGTCGACTTCGACGGTGTTGGGCTCCTCTTTGTGAGGCGCTTCGGCGTTCGTGGACGCTGCTGGTGCGGGTTTCGCGGCCTCCTCCGACCCACGGCCGCAGGCCGTCAGCGCCAAACTCGCTACGAAGATCGTGAACGTCTTGAGCGTCATCGCAGTATTGCAGCGCTGGCGTCCAGATCAATCCGGGCCAACGCAGCCTCCAAAAGAGCGTCGAGGTATTGAGAGCGGGTATCGAGGATCTCGCGACGGATCAGCAATAGCTCGGGGAGTCCAAGCTGACCGACTTCAAAGCTGCGCGTCGTGAGTTGTTCGTTCTCGTCGAGGCCAGGTATCGCGTCTGTTTCCAGCATGCGAACAGCGGCCAGCCTGCGGCTATAGGCGTCGAAGGCAGCACGGACTTCAATCTGCACACGAGATCGGGCAGCATCGAGCTCGGCCCGCAGTCGGCCCGCGCGTGCAGAACCGACGGCGCGTTGCTCTTGTCCTTTCGAGAACATCGGCAAGGTGACAGTCAGGCCACCGAGGACGATCTGGTCGCCTTCTTCCCGAGCGTAGCGCAGGCCGACACCATATTCCGGCTTCGAAAAGCTCGCGCCGAGTTGCAGCTCGGCCTCCGCCTCCTGGATACCGGCCTCGAGCGCTCGGAGCTCAGGCCGCTGTGCGGCCGTCTGAAGTGAGGCGTTCAAATCCGCCTCTCCTGGCCGTAAGAGCGAACCGTCCACCTCGACGTCGTTCTCGAGACCGAGAAGCTGCCGGAGCTCTCCGAGCGCGATGGATTTGGACGCTTCCGCGCCCTCGCGCTCTGCTCTGACCCGCGCCAATGACGCGCGGGCGATGTTCACATCGAGAACCGCAATATCGCCGGCCTTGAAGCGGCGATCTGCGACCGAATACACGCCCGATGCGAGCTCGTACGTAGCGTTGAGCAGCTTGATGCGCTCGTTGGCGTGCATCGCTCGGAAGTAGGCGGAAGAGGCTAAGCGGAGCACAGCGCGCGTGATCTCCTCGGCATTCGCGGAACTCTGCGCGATAGCGGCGTTGGCTCCAGCAATGCGAGCGGACCTGCGGGCACCAGGCTCGAAACTTTGGCCGAGGCCGAGCTCGAAGTCCGTAAATTGAGTGGCGGTACCGTTGCGGCGGCCGACCGCGAAGTCAATCTGTGGATTGGCTTGGGAGCGAACGGACGCACCAACGAGGCGCCCGCGTGCTTCGTCCAAAGCCAGGCGCGCGCTGACGATCTGCGGCGCCTGTTGGCGCGCTCGCGCCTGCACCTCGACAAGCGTTATGACTCTGCTCTGCGCAGCGGCGACGCCGGCGTGAAGACACACGACGGCGCACACCGCCACGGCTCTCGTACCCGTGCGCATGCGAATTCCTTCTGCCGACACGTGTCGGCGCGAGCTAAAACGAGATCGATCGAGAGGAACTAGGCGAGGCGGAGTCTGGGTACGTGCAGAATGTCGCGAGGGCCGGTTTTCTGGAGGCGAGGGATGATGGCACCGAGGTCGGAGACAGGAGCCTCGAGGGAACTGGTGATCGTCACGGTCGCGGGCTCAGCAGCCTGCGCGCAACAACCGCATGTGACGCATGTGGGCGGACAGGCGCCGTCCTCCTGGCCCGGTTGCTCGTAACCTGTGCACGGCTCTGCAATGACCAGCGAGTACACGCCGGAGGCGCTGAAGGTGAGCAGGCCGACGATGACCGCGAGGGCAAAACGCCGCACCGGTCAAGTGTAGCAGCGTTGCGCCTCTTGTTCCCAGGTGGCCGTTCAATCTGCGGACTTGACTCTGGAGTGCACTTCAGAGGCGACACTGGATTGAGCAATCGCCCGACGGGGTCGGCCACATCTTGCTCGATGCGGGGAGGACGAACGATGTCTCGCTTCAGATTCAGTCAGACCTGCTGCACGAGCCCGGCGGTCATGTGGTTCTGGGCCGCCGCGTTCGTGGTGCTGTACGGGATAGGTCTCCTCATGAGATCCAGGTGGCCGGTGTTCGAACCGTACGCCGACACGCTGCTGCTTGCGGCGCTCGGTGCCGCATGCTTCATCAACTTCGGTCGTAACCGCACGCTTCATTGCGGTCTCACGGGACCTTTGTTTCTGGTCGCCGCGATCGTCGCTGCCTTGATTGAAGCCAGGATTTGGAACGTCAGTGAGGAGGCACTGTGGGGTGTCGTGCTGGTCGGCGTCGCCCTCGCGTTCCTGATTGAATGGCGTGTCGTTGGCCGGGAAGGGCACGGCTCCAGGACGTGATGTCATCGGACGCGCAAGGCCGGTATCCTGCCCGGCCCTCGCACTCAAGGCCCTTGACTCTGAAGTCAACTTCAGGGTTGATACTCGAGAGTGATGAACGACTGTAGCGATTCACCGGTCGCGGAATCGGGCGGCCCCGCCTGCACCACCTGCGCCGGGCGCGGATCGCCGGTTCAACTCCAGACGGTGAAAGCGCTGCTCACGGAGGTGGCCCTTCGACGGCTTCAGCTGACGCATTATCGTTTCTGCGCCAATGCGGCCTGCGAGACGGTGTACTTCGGCGACGCCGGCGATCAGTTTGGGACCGACGATATTCGCGTGCCTGTTTGGCAGAAGCAGCCCGGACACGAGCGGCTCTTGTGTTACTGCTTCGGTGAGACCGAGTCCGGCATCCGGAGAGAGCTCCTGGAGCAGGGGCGCACAGACGTCGTTGCCCGGATCCGCGAGCACATCGCCGCGCAGCGTTGCGCCTGTGACATTCGAAACCCTCGGGGTGCGTGCTGCCTGGGTGATGTGACGGCAGCGGTGAAACGAATCGAAGGGTCGATGGTTTCCGTGAGGGACGTGTGATGGAGCCTTCGCATAGCTACCGCATCGGGGAGATCGCCGAGCGCACAGGCGTGTCTGTTGAGACGCTCCGGTACTACGAGAAGCGACGACTGCTGAATGCGCCGGCGCGCACGGAGGGCGGCTTCCGCGTGTACTCGGACGCGGCAGTGCACCAGGTGAGATTCATCAAGCAGGCGCAATCGCTTGGGCTGACACTCGACGACATCCAGCAGCTCGCCGCCGGCCAACTCCGCCGAAACCACGCGCCGTCCTGCCGAAAAGTGCGCGATCTGCTCACCCGGCGCATCGAGGACATCGACGCGCGCATGAAGGAACTCCGCGAGTTCCGCCGCACGCTGCATGAGCACCTCGCTGCGTGCGATCAGGCACTCTCGTCTGCCGCCGCACCAGCGTGCCCGACCATTGAAGCCTTGGATGAGCCCAAGCGTGCGAGGCGACCATGAAGCACGCTGAGAAGGTGGCGCCAGTGATGGCGGCCGTCACGAGTCTCGGCACGCTCGCGTGTTGCCTGCCCATGGGGTTCGCAGCGGCAGCCCTGACCGGCAGCCTCAGTATGGCGGTGGCGGCCTATCAACCGTGGTTGCTCAGTGCCTCGGTTCTGCTGCTACTCGTCGGTGGCGTTCAAGTGCGCCAGACGCAGAGGGCGTGCGGGAGACGCCCGTATTCATCACTGATTGTCTTCGGTCTCTCCGCTGTCATCGTCGTGCTCGTCGTCCTATTTCCACAAGTGATCGCGGGCCTGTTGGCGGACTGGTTGCCATAACGTATGAGGAACACACGACGGACGTTCGGTGTTGCGGGGCTCGTCGTTCTGATTGCGGCGGCCGTAGCATGGTACCGGTTCGCGCCGGGTGAAGCGCCAGCCGGCCAGCCCGCTCTCGTCACGATCGACGCAGCAGCTCTGGAAGGTTTGAGGGAGGACTTCAATCGTCACGCAAACGAGACGAGGCTGATCGTCTTGTTGTCACCGACTTGAGGAACCTGTCTGCGGGGGGCCTCCGCAGTCGAATCGCTCTTGCAGGAACACGCGAATCAAGCGGTTCGTGTGTTTGCCGTCTGGCAACCGATGCTCCCAACGGACTGGGCGGCACCAGCCAGCTCTGCTCTCCGTCGGCTGTCCGACGGACGAGTGCAGCAGTACTGGGATCCGAACCATCTGCTGGCAACGCAGATGAAGAAGGACGCGCGCGCACCGCAACCGGAGCAGGACTGCTGCATGCGGTCAGGCATTTTGTGGGATCTGGCGGCGGTGTTCCCGCCGGGGACAATCTGGTCGGAGCGCATGCCGGCAGCGACAGTGTTCAACGGGCCGGTGGTAGACGTCACAGAGGCGATCGAGGACGCCGTCGCTCCTGGCCGCGAAAACTCCCGCACGGACTCGACGGCGGCTCCAACCGCCGAGCCGAGTACGAAGGGACTGGTATTCCTGACACGGGGCGGTTGCGTGAACACCACGGTCATGCGCAGAAACCTCGACGAGGCAGTGAAAGCGCCCGGCCTCGTCGCCGGTTATGACGTGGTTGATCAAGACACGCTGCCGGAGACGGACGTCCGACGCGGATACCCGACGCCGACACTGCTGTACGCGGATCGCGACATCTTCGGGATGTCAGTACCCAAGCCACCACTCCCTGACCCGACTTGACGCGTGTACCCGGGCGGAGTTCCGTCCGCAGCAGCGATCGGGGAGCGGCTCAGCAGTGTGATGCAGCGTCCGAAGTAACGGCGCTTGCGGATGTGTGGGAAGGAGTCAGACGATGGCCGGTGATCAGAATCCGCAACAGCGCGTGATGCCAACGTTGCGGATGACTGACTCCGCCAGGAGCAAGCAGTTCTACGTCGATGGCCTCGGTTTTCAGGTTGATTGGGAACACCGGTTCGAGCCCAGCTTTCCGGTCTTTACGCAGGTGTCCCGCGACGGACTGGCGTTCTTTCTGACTGAGCACACTGGCGATTGCCCGGCAGGCGGACTAGTACATCTCTACGTACCCGACGTCGACGTCTGGTTCGAGGAGTTTCGCCGGAAGGGCATCCGAGTGCAGGAACCCCCGAACGAGGACCTGCCGGGCCTGCGCAGCATGACCGTTGTGGATCCTGATGGGAACAAGCTCCACATCTGCACGCGCTTGCCTGGCTGGCATCGATAACCACGTCGACATGCGGCGACGCATGTCAGCTAGTCGCCATCGGCCGCCACAACCTAGTGGTGCATCGGAATCGCGCCCATCAAGTGCGAGATGATGACGAGCAACGCGAGAGCGAGCGCGATTGCACCAGCAAGGTAAATCCACGTCGGTGTACGTGCATCGACGCCGACGGCCGATTCTCCGCCCAACGACACGAACTGTCGCTGTTCGTCGAGTCGTTGAATTCCGTAGGCGGTCATCCCAAACGGCTTATAGACACCCAGTACTGTGGCGGCAAGCAACAGCGCCAAGGCAAGGACGGCGTGGACGATTGGTGATGCGTTCCGGACAGCCGCAAGATCCATCACTGGATCGGCGGCGACGCCGGCCATCTGTCTGAACGTCCCCATGTAGATCAGCAAGATCACGGTCGCGAAGACAGTGATGCCCAGCTTCAACACCACCCAGTAGTGACGAAACAGCCCCCACGAGGTGCCCAACGACAAGATGATGCCGCTCAGAAGTGACGCGTGCGCCAGAGGGACGAGGACGAACCATGCTGCAGGTGCCATCAGCAGGTACGCGCCGCGGACCTTGACCTCGTCGTCGGCTGTGAATCCAATGACGGCCAATGCGAGGAACGCCAAGACGGCACCGACCCAGCCGACGGACGACGTGACGTGAGTGGTAAACGTCAACCTGCGTAGAGCGGGCGTCATCATGCTGGGACCTCTCTTACCTGCCGAGTGCTCACGCTCGACATTCTAGCGGACGATGCGCTGAACGACGGCTGAACGATGTAACCGAAGGGCGGACCGGTCAGGCGCGCTTGCACGTGCAGTTCAGACACCCGTGCTCGGCGCAGGTGCCGCACGATTCGGTCACCCGCTTCCTGAGCGCTTCGCGTGCACGAAACACTCGGACACCGGCGTTGCTCGACGATAGGCCCTTCTGCTCGGCAAACGTCTTAACGGGTGTGCCAGCGACTTCGATCGCTTCGAGTGCCTCGGCGTATTCCGGCTTCAGCGTGGCGGCAAGTCTAGACACGCAAGTGCAAATCTCCGCCTCCATATCGGCCGTGGGTGCTTCGTGCGTTTCAAGCTCACGTGCGAAAGCCTCGTACGCACGATCAGCAGCTCCACGACGCCGAAACTGATCGATCGCGGCGTTCCGCAACGTGCGATAGAACCACGGGATGACGGATTCGTCCGCGGGCGCCTGTTCAGGTCGCGCGACCACCTTCGTAAACGCTTCCTGAAGGATGTCCTCGGCCAGCGCGCGGTCTCCGACGCGGCGCTCCAAATATTGGAGAAACGCGCGGTGATTCTCGAGCAGCGTTGCGACCGGACCCGGGTGTTCGACAGCGTCCACCATTCAATTGTACGGTCGTGTCGGGCCCCCACAGCTGATGACCCCTGAAACCCTTGACGGGGCGCACACGGCTCCCCATTCTGGAGGTGTAATCGAGGCGACCTCGCTGCGTTACATCTCTGAATGCTCTGAAGGAGAACCGAGATGGAGAAAGACGTCGTTTGCGGAATGCAGGTAGATCCTGCGAAGGCAGCCGGCAGCAGCGAGTTCAACGGTAAGACGTACTACTTCTGCTCGAAAGGCTGCAAAACAAAATTCGACGCGAATCCTGGGCGATTAGCGCCCGCGCTGGGTGGCGTTGCGGCCCCGGCGCCGTGAATACCACCCAGGGTGTAATGCGGATGCCAGGCCTGCGTTGAATCTTTGGAGGCCCAAGACAATGTCATCCCATTCGCACGATCACACAGCTGTCGCGCCCGCCGAGGTGCTCGACCCCGTCTGTGGGATGACCATCTCTCCCGACGGCGCGGTTGGACACGTCGACCACAGGGGCCGCACGTACTACTTCTGCAGTCAAAGCTGTCTCGACCAGTTCCGCGCGACGCCTGACGCGTTTCTCGGCGAACGCCCCGCAGTAGCGGCGACTCCGGCCGACATGGAGCGCGAGTACACGTGTCCCATGGACCCGGAGGTGCGCCAGAAGGGCCCCGGCGCGTGCCCGAAGTGCGGAATGGCGCTCGAACCCGTCGACGTGGCACCCGTTACAAAAGTCGAGTGGACATGCCCGATGCACCCGGAGATCGTGCGGGATGCCCCTGGCGCATGCCCGATCTGCGGCATGGCACTCGAGCCGCGGACCGTCACGCTCGAAGAGAAGAATCCCGAACTCGACGAGATGACGCACCGGTTTCGGTGGTCATCTGTGATTACGGCGCCGATTCTCGCATTCATGGTCTCGGAGTTTCTGCCAGGCCAGCCATTGCAAACAATGCTGCCGCACGGCTGGTTGAACTGGATTCTGTTTGCGCTCGCAACCCCCGTTGTCCTCTGGGGCGGGTGGCCGTTCTTCGTACGCGGCTGGGCGTCGTTGGTGAACCGGCACCTCAACATGTTCACGCTGATCGCCCTCGGTGTCGGTGCGGCCTACGCGTACAGCGTCATGGCCACGCTGGCTCCGGGCGTGTTCCCACACTCCTTCAGGATGATGGGCGAAGTGGCGGTGTACTTTGAACCCGCAGCGGTCATCGTTGTGCTCGTCCTGCTTGGGCAGGTTCTGGAACTGCGAGCGCGGAGCAAAACCAGCTCGGCGATCAAGAACCTCCTCGGGCTCGCGCCGAAGACGGCGCGCAAGATTCAAGCGGACGGTGCCGAGCGAGACGTGCCGCTCGATCAGGTCCACGTCGGTGACCGACTTCGCGTGCGACCAGGCGAACGCATTCCCGTGGATGGTGTGGTGCTCGAAGGCAAAAGCACGGTCGACGAATCGATGGTGACGGGTGAGCCGATTCCAGTCGAGAAGATTGCAGACAGCAAAGTGACGGGCGGGACGGTGAACGCGACCGGCCAGTTCGTCATGGAAGCCGAGCGCGTCGGGAGTGAGACATTGCTCGCGCAGATCGTCCGGATGGTGAGCGAGGCGCAGCGGTCGCGAGCACCCATTCAGCGCCTGGCCGATACTGTGTCCGCCTGGTTCGTTCCGATGGTGATCGTGGTTGCGGTGATCACGTTCATCGTCTGGTCCCGGGTCGGGCCAGAGCCTCGACTCGCGCATGCGCTCGTCAACGCCGTTGCCGTCTTGATCATCGCATGCCCCTGCGCCCTCGGTCTGGCGACACCCATGTCGATCATGGTGGGCACTGGTCGCGGAGCCGAAAATGGCGTACTGATTCGGAACGCCGAGGCACTCGAGATTCTGGAGAAGGTCACCACACTGGTGGTGGACAAGACGGGGACGCTGACCGAGGGCCGACCGAAGCTTGTGACGGTAATGCCGCTCGAACCGTTTGACGAAAAGTCACTGCTGCGATTGGTGGCGAGCCTGGAAAACGCGAGCGAGCACCCGTTGGCCGGTGCGATCGTAGCCGGCACCACCGAGCGTGGTGTGAAGCTTGCCAATGTGACGGAATTCGAGTCAGTCACCGGTCAAGGTGTCGTCGGCGTCGTCGACTCTCGTCACGTGGCCGTCGGCAACCTTAAGTTGCTCGAGTCGATGTCCGTCGATGTGCCAACGCTTCGCGAGAAGGCCGACGAGCTGCGTCGCAACGGCCAGACTGTCATGTTTATCGCAGTCGATAGGCGCGCAGCAGGGCTTGTCGGCGTCGCGGATCCGGTCAAGGCCACTACACCAGAGGCAATTGAGGCGTTGCACCGCGAAGGCGTCAAGGTTGTCATGTTGACCGGCGACAATCGCACGACTGCCGAGGCCGTGGCTCGATCCGTTGGGATCGATCAGATTGAAGCCGACGTGTTGCCGGATCAGAAAGCAGCCGTCATCAAGCGGCTGCAGGCGCGCGGCGAGCGGGTCGCAATGGCAGGAGACGGCGTCAACGATGCGCCGGCATTGGCGGCCGCAGATGTGGGTATCGCGATGGGAACTGGAACGGACATCGCGATAGAGAGCGCCGGCGTCACGCTCGTGAAGGGCGACCTC
>Ga0315912_10001045_pt1 | contig 37479 bp, 33 predicted proteins | sample VfabasoilMG_FD_204469 | JGI IMG/M metagenome (GOLD analysis project Ga0315912, IMG submission 204469) | Garden soil microbial communities collected in Santa Monica, California, United States - V. faba soil | ecosystem: Environmental > Terrestrial > Soil > Garden | place: USA: California... | reverse complement strand
GATCATTGGGCAACCCCTAGAGATTGACGCAACGGTGCAATATGCGCTGGGTGCGCCCGATAACTGGTGGCCGCGCTTAGACACGCTCGACCTCCGTTCGATCTCTAGCCCGTATAACACGTATCTGAGCCCGGCCTTGCCCATTGGCCCCATCGCTAACCCCGGCTTGCAATCGCTCCTGGCGGTCGCTCAACCCGCTGACTCCAAATTTCTCTACTACCGTGCGCGCTGTGATGGGAGTGGCGCGCATCTCTTCGCCGAAAACTACGAGACGCATCTCGCCAATGCTTGCCCTTAAAAAAATATTCAAGCGATTAGGACGCACGACACAAGTTGTTGTACTTGTGTCGTGCGTCGTGTGGCTTGTGGCTTGTAGTAACACTCGCCCGATCATCAAGATTGGCCTCGTCGCGCCCTTTGAGGGACGCTACCGCGAAGTTGGCTACGAAGTGATCTATGCGGTGCGGTTAGCGGTGCGCGAGGCGAATAATGCGGGCGGTGTCGCCGGGCATTCGATTGAATTGGTCGCGCTGGATGATACGGGGAATTCGGAGATGGCCGTGGCCCAAGCGCGCAAATTGGCGCTCGACCCGCAAATAGTAGGCGTGGTGGGGCATTGGCTCGACGAAACCACCCTCGCCGCCGCGCCAGAATACGTAGCGGCCTCGCTCCCCTTGCTCGCCACGACGACTGCGTCTGAACTCGAGCCTAGCGCGTTTCGGCTCTGGCCGAACGAAACCACGTTACAAACCGCCTTCGCCGCGCCGGATACGCTCACCTGCTTTTACCCCTGTGGGTCATTTCAAAAACTTGATTGGATCTACAAGGCCCGCCAATCCACGCCCACCACGCGCCTGATCGGCCCGCCGCTGTGGGCGCAAACGCAATTTGCTCATCTCATGGGAGAGGCCAGCGAAGAGGTCACCGTGCTGGCCCCGGCCCCCCTCCCAGCCGATTCGGCTGACCCAACCTTTGCGGAGCGGTATCGGGCGATCTCTAATGGCGTTGAGCCGCGCGCTTATGCGGTGTTGGCGTATGATGCGACGCACCTATTATTCGCGGCGCTTGAGCGCGCCACGCAAACGAACGGCACGCCCACCCGCGCTGGGGTCACTGCGGCGCTGAGAAGGATGGACTATACTGGGCTCAGTGGTGCGTTTCATTTTGACGACCGACACCAATGGATCGAAGCGCGGGGTTGGGAATATGTGTGGCGCAATGGCGAACTGAAGTTGCCCTAGAACAAATCGCTATATAATCCCAGCCTCACCTTTTATTTACTCACGCTGACCTTCTATGGATACCTTCCTCGCTGGCCTCCTCGTCTTTGTCATGCGCGTTGCCGATATGTCGCTCGACACCTTGCGGTTGTTGTTTATGATGCGCGGGCGCAAGGTGCTGTCGGGCGTCATTGGCGCGACGCAAGCGGCGGTGTTCATCCTCGCGGTGAGCCAAGTGTTGCGCGGGCCGCTCAATTTTTGGACGGTGTTGGGCTATGCCGGTGGGTTTGGCATAGGCGTGATCTTGGGCATGTTCGCCGAGGAGAAACTGGCGCTCGGCTTTGCCATGTTCCGCATCTATTCCTCGGCGCATGGGGCGGAGGTGTCCAAAGTGTTGCGCGAGGCAGGTCACGCCGCCACCGAGTTCACCGCGCAAGGCAAAGATGGCATGGTGAGTGTCATCATCTGCACGGTCACGCGCAAGGCCGCCCCGAGTGTACATGCGCTGATTGACCAAGTTGACTCGAATGCCTTTGTGACGGTGGAGGAAGTGCGCCCGTTGCAACGCGGCTATTTCAGGCATTAGTGTTTCTACACAACAAAACGCCCGACTTGTTAACTAAGTCGGGCGTTTTGTGTTTCTGGGGCGACTACTGCCCCTTCACCTCAGTCCAAATCTTGTCATACAGCGGCAAAGCGTCGCCCACATCGTCAATGCGATGCCCGGCCTTGATCGCTTCGGGGGGAGTGTTGGTGATAGGCGAATTGATATAGGCGTTGTAAATCTCCGCCTGATGGTCTTTGGCGTAATCGAGCGCGGCCTGATTAGGGTTGGTGTAGGGGAAGTCACGCAACATCAGCCAGAACACATCGCCTTGCAACGTATAATTGAGCCACGCATACGCGGCGTCGGCGTGCGGCGCACCAACCGGCATCGCATAGTTGTCTTGCCACAAGATCGCGCCCTCCGTCGGATAGATGTATTGAATATCCGGGTTTTCCTTCTGCGCCAGGAACGCTTCCCCCGTCCAGGTCATACCTAAATCCACATCGCCCGCGATGAGTGAGCTCTTGGGGCTGTCGCTGTCGAAAATCTTGATGCCCTTCACCAACTCGGCCAGTTTCACCTTGGCCTCTTCTAATTGCTTGGGGTCTTTGGTGTTCACATCGTAGCCCAGCGTCAGCAAAACCGTGCCAATCGTCGCGCGCGAGTCGTCGAGGTAGATCATCTTGCCCGCGTATTCGGGCTTCCACAAATCGGCCCACGACTTGGGCAAGTTGGTGACGGCCTTCGTGTTGACCACAATCGCATCCGTCCCGGCCTGATACGGCAAGGTGTAATCGTTGTTGGGGTCAAACGAGAAGTTGAGGTAGTTCGAGTCGAAGTTCTTGAAGTTCGGCAGTTTGCTCTTGTCGAGTTTTTGCACCAACTGTTGCCGGATCATCAGGCTGACGATGTAGTCGGTGGGTTGCACGAGGTCGTAGGTCGCGCCACCCGCCGCGAGTTTGGCGTACATCTCTTCATTCGCCGAATACTCATCGCGGTTGACTTTAATGCCATACACGAGTTCAAAACATTCGATCATGTCGGTTGGGACATATTCCGTCCAGACGAACAAGTTGACTTCTTTAGAAGTCACTTCCATCTTCGGGTTCGGCACCGGGCACTCAAAGCCGGAAGACGTTGTGACCGCGCCAACCGGCACGGCGGTTGGCTGGCCGATGGCGGCGGTCGCTACCGGCGCTTGGGTCGGCGCGGTGGTTGCGGCCGGCGAGGCACAGGCCGCCAAGAGTAGGCTGAGGGCCGCGAGGCCGCTCACCATCTTCCAAATAAACGAGCGATTCATAGCGATTCTCCTCTGTGAATAGGGTTGGGCAATTATCCCCTAGAACCTAGCTCTAAACTAGGGCTAGGCGAAGGCAATGCCCTCGCCTAGCCCGCTTCACTGAAGAAAGCCGGTCAGTTATTCGCACCAGATCCACACGCGCTGGATGAGTTCGGCTTGCACTTCATAGATTGGCTACGGCATTGACCGGCGTGCGAAATATCCAACACGCTTATTTACATAAGCGGATTTTCTTTTACAACCCCTACGTCGCCTCTCGACTCTGCAAATACTGCGAAATCATCAACACCACTAGCACCAACAAAATCCACACCGTTGAAAGCGCGTTGACTTCAGGCGTGATGATCCGCCGGAGCAAACCATAAACATAGATCGGCAAAGTCGTGGAGCCGGGGCCGTTGGTGAAGAAGGTGATCACAAAATCGTCGAGCGAAAGCGTAAAGGCCAGCAACCCACCCGATAACACGCCGGGGGTGATGATGGGCAGGGTTACACGCCAAAACGTGATCCACTCGTTCGCGCCCAAATCCATCGCGGCCTCTTCTACTGCTTTGTCAAAGCCATGCAAGCGCGCCCGCACGACGAGCGTTACAAAGGGCACGCTAAACGCGATGTGCGAAATGATCACCGTCCACAAGCCCAGGCCCAAGCGCTGGTCGCCATCCAGACCCAGCGCGCCGTTGAGAAATCGGAAGACCGCGCTGAACAAGACCAAGATGCCGATGCCCATCACGATCTCTGGGATGACGATAGGGATATAGAGTGAGAGTTCAGAGAAGCCCTTGAATGGAAACGAATAGCGTTGCAGAGCGAGCGCCGCCATCGTGCCGATGATGGTGGAACAGATCGTGGAGATGAGTGCTATCGTGAGCGTGTTACGCGCCGCCGCCACCACTTCCCGATTGTTGAACAAGACACAAAACCAGTGAAATGGGCCACAGGCGCTCTGCGTCACGAGGCTGGTGTTGGCGGGCGGGTTCGGGCCAAATTGGGTGATGACGCCTTCAAAGGTGACATTGGTGCGCGAAGCGTTGAAGGAGAACAAGATCAAAACCAAGATCGGCGCATAGAGGAAAATGTAAACGCCGATCGAAACGAACGTGAGCCACGGCGAGCGACGGGTACTCATGGCGCGATCACCTCATCCCCGAAGCCGAAGCGCCGGGCATAGAAGATTGTTACAGCAAGGGTCATCACCATCAGGATGATGGAAGCCGCTGAGCCAAACGCCGGATCACGCGCGTCTAAAAATTGCCGCTGGATCAGGTTGCCCACCAAAATCTCGGTACGCCCGCCGAGGATGTCCGAGACGATGAACGTCCCCATCACCGGGATAAAAACGAGGATCGTGCCAGCCACCATCCCCGGCGCGGAAAGTGGGAGTGTGACGCGGAAGAAAGTGCTAATGGCGTTCGCGCCCAAATCGGCGGCGGCTTCGTAGAGAGCGGGGTCAATCTTCTCCAGCGAGGTGTACATGGGCAAGATCATGAACGGCAGAAACTCGTAGATCATCCCCACCAACACCGCGCCCGAGGAGGGATACATATCGAACGGGGTGAATTGAATGCCAACCAAGCCCAGCAACCAGCCCAACAAACTATTGATCACGCCCGTCTTGCGTAACAACATGATCCACGCATAGATGCGAATGACGAAGTTGGTCCATAACGGAACGAGGATGAGGAAGAGCAACAAGTTGCGTTGCTTGAGGGGCGCGCGCGCCACAAAATACGCCAACGGATAGCCAATGAGGATGACAAGGGCCGTGGTCTGAAAGGCTAGCAATAGTGAGCCGGTGAGGATGTTGAGATAAAGCGGGTCAAAGCCCTCGGCACTAATGCCCGCTAGGCGGATGTAATTTTCAAGCGTGAAGGTATAAATCACGTTGCCGTTCGGGTCGCGCTGACCAAACGAGGTGATGACGACCAAGATCAAGGGGATGATGAGTAAGCCGATCATCCACAGCATGGTGGGGGTGATGAGGAGCAGGCCGCGGCGAGCGTCTTTATCGCGTAATTTGGCTAACATGGGCGTTACTCCGTCAACGCGCGCGCGGCCGAGGCGGCGAAGCGCACCGTCACTTCATCACCCTGTTGCGCCAGCGGCTGTGAGCCGGGATGGTCGTTTTGTTCGCGCACGCGCAGTTTTTGCCCCCCCTTCAACTTAACCGCATAGTGCGTATCCGTGCCAATGTAGACCACATTCTCAACGTGCCCGATGAAGCGATTGGCGTCAGCCGGGAGGGAAATGTCTTTGAGGTGCATCTTCTCTGGACGCACCGCCACGCTCACGGCTTGCCCGTTGGTTAGTTTGTCGTCGGTGGTAGCTTGCACGGTCAGCCCTCCCTCTAAATCCACCGTGACCACCGCGCCGTTCTGCGAGGTGACTTTGCCTTCCAGGAAACTCATCTCACCGATGAAATCCGCCACGAACTTGCAATTGGGGCGCTCGTAAATTTCATTGGCCGTGCCGATCTGCAAGGCCACGCCGCCGCTCATCACCGCGATGCGGTCACTCATCGTAAGTGCTTCTTCTTGATCATGCGTGACGAAGACAAATGTGATGCCGACTTCGCGTTGCAGGGTCTTGAGTTCCAGTTGCATTTCTTTGCGGAGTTTTTGGTCAAGCGCGCCGAGCGGCTCATCTAACAACAACACTTCGGGGCGATTGACCAGCGCGCGGGCGAGGGCCACCCGTTGTTGTTGCCCGCCGGACATTTGGCGCGTGCGGCGCTTCTCAAAATTGGGCAGGCGCACCATCGCCAGCACCTCGGTGACGCGCGTAGCGATCTCGCTTTTCGGCACGCCCTTCATCTCTAAGCCAAAGGCCACGTTCTGCCCGATGGTCATGTGCGGGAAGAGGGCATAGTTTTGAAAGACGGTGTTGACGGGACGTTGATAGGGCGGGGTCTGCCCCATCGGCTTGCCATGGATCAGCACGTCGCCATCGGTGGGCAATTCAAAACCCGCGATCATGCGCAGGCTGGTGGTCTTGCCACACCCGGAAGGGCCGAGCATAGAAAAAAATTCGCCGTCTTTGATCTGCATATTGACATTGTTGACGGCGGTGACAATTTCCCCCGATGGGCCGGGGAAACGCTTGGAGACGTTTCGTAACTCAACGGCAAACTCTGGCATGGGCGCGTCCTTGAGGAAAGATGGCGTATTCTATGGTTTTATGAAGGCGGAGTCAAACTTTGGGCGATAAAGTTTAGAACCGAAGCGTTTCCCCATTCCCTCTGCCTGCACTATACTCGCCTCACATGGACGGCGCACACCTCTCAAATATCCACGAACTTAACGCTGGCGACATCGTGGGCGGAGACAAAAACATCTACCTCCCGCCGCCGGAAGTCGTTCAACGCCTCCACCAACTCCCACCCCCACCCGCCGACTTCGTGGGGCGCACAGCGCAGTTGGCCGAACTGCGCCAGCACGCCCCGCGCGGCGCGACCATCTCTGGCGTGCACGGGCTGGGGGGAATTGGCAAGACGGCGTTGGCGCTCAAGTTCGCGGCCGGCCTGCGCGACCAGTACCCAGACGCGCAGTTCTTTTTGGATTTGCGCGGCGCGAGTGACACCCCGGTCACCCCCGCCGATGCGCTGGCGCACGTCATCCGTGCTTATCACCCCGAGAGCAAACTGCCCGACGACATGGCGCAATTGCGCGCGCTCTATCTGTCCGTGTTGGAAGGCCAGCGCGCCGTGGTGATGTTCGACAATGCCCGCGATGCGGCGCACGTGGCGCAACTGATCCCGCCGCCCACGTGTTATTTGTTGCTCACCGCGCGGCAAGAGTTTGTGTTGCCGGGCTACGCTTACCCCCTGCATTTGGAACAACTGACAGAAGGCGAGGCGCGCGAACTCATCCGCGCCATCCTGACGCGCATCCCCCTGAGCGACGCCGAAGCCGACGACTTGGCGCGCGTGTGCGGCTATTTGCCGCTGGCCACGCGCGCCGCCGCCAGCGCCTTGCAAGAGAGCCGCGCTCTCACCCCTGCCAAGTTGCTAGAGCGCTTGCGCGATGCGCCGCGCCGCTTGCAATTGGAGGGCCTCACGGCCGCGGGCGTTCCGCTGACGGTGGCCGGATGTTTTGCGCTGAGTTATGACCTGCTCCCGCCGGAACTGCAAGGCGCGTGGCGCGCGCTCTCTGTCTTCACCGCGCGCTTTGACGACGAAGCCGCGCAAGTCGTGGCCGCCCTGCCCGACGCCGAGCCGCTGGAGGTTTTGGTCAAGTGGGGCTTGGTGGAATACGTCCCCGCCGAAAACCGCTACACCCTGCACGACCTAGCGCGCCTATATGCCGCGAGCCGCCAAACACCGGAGGAGCGCCTCGAAGTTGGGGAACGCCACGCGGGGTATTACCTAGAACTCATTGAAGCGTGCAAACATCTTTTACTTAAAGGCGGCGACGCCATACTAAACGGCCTCACCCGCTTTGATGCCCACCGGGCGCACATTGAAGCCGGGCAGGCATGGGCGGCGGCGCACTTTGAGGGACTTAGCGCATCCCAAATGGCAGACGCCAGCACCTTGCCAACTGCGGCGGGGTTTTGTAATCGTTATGCGCGGCAATCGGATTTGCTCAGTTTACGTTTCCATCCGCGCCAGCAAATTGAGTGGGTGCAGTTGGGGTTGAGCGCGGCCCGCCAACTGAAAGACCGAGGCGCTGAGGGGGTGCATCTCACTCATCTCGGCAACGCCTACGCCAACCTCGGCGAGCCCCGCCGCGCCATTGAGTTCTATGAGCAAGCCTTAGTCATTGACCGCGCCATCGGCGATAGGCGCGGCGAAGGCAATGCCCTTAGCAATCTCGGCATCGCCTACAAAAATCTCGGCGAGCCCCGGCGGGCCATTGAGTTCCATGAGCAAAGCCTCGTTATCAAACGCACTATAGGCGATAAGCAAGGCGAAGGCAATGCCCTTATTGCTCTCGGCCTCGCCTATGCCGACCTCGGCGAGCTTCGGCGCGCCATTGAGTTCTATGAGCAAGCCTTAGTCATTGACCGCGCCATCGGCGATAAGCGCGGCGAAGGCAATGCCCTGGGCAATCTCGGCATCGCCTACGCTGACCTCGGCGAACCCCGCCGCGCCATTGAGTTCTATGAGCAAGCCTTAGTCATTCACCGCGCCATCGGCGATAGGCGCGGCGAAGGCAATACCCTTGGCAATCTCGGCAACACCTACGCTGACCTCGGCGAACCCCGCCGCGCCATTGAGTTCTATGAGCAACGTCTTGTCATCGCCCACGACATCGGCGATAGGCGCGGCGAAGGCAATGCCCTGTGGAACATGAGCCTCACTTTGGACAAATTGGGCGAGCGACAAAAGGCGTTGGCTTGCGCCGAGGCGGCGTTGAAAATTTACGAGGCGATTGAAAGCCCGTTTGCGGGGAGGGTGAGGGAGAAGATAGCGGAGTGGCAACGGATTTTGTAACGGATTTAACGGAGGGGCGCGTGTGGGAAACGCGCCTGTTTTTTTCAGCGCCCGCAGTGCGCTTTGCGTCAGCGGTTCAATGTAGCGGTCTCCTCTTGGATGTACAACGCCCCTTCGACATGGTGAGCAGTCGAACCGTCAGGGCGCGCCGCGCGCTTAGGGCGAACATGGTGGAGGCCATCAGTAATCGCTATAGGTCAATCGTTAGACCTCTGACTACTGGCTACTGATTACTGACTACTGCTCACGCTCACCATTTCTTAAACACCGCCTCATACCGCTTCGCCACATCCTCCTCAAACCCCTCTGCAAATTGCTTAAACTGCACGATGGCCTTTTCCCCGGCGGGCGTCAGGCGCGCGCCGCCCCCGCCCACGCCACCAATGGCGGTCTCCACCACCTTGAACCCCAACCCCTTTTCGATCTCCTGTAGTTTTTCCCACGCGCGCCGATAAGGCACGTCCAGCGCCTCCGCCGCCGCGCTGATCGAGCCGGTGGTGGCAATCGTCTCCAACAACTTCACGCGCCACGCGCTCAAGACCACCCGTCCATTTTTTTCGATCCACAAATTAAGTCGAGGTTGCATCGTCACTCATCCAATTCTCACTCAAAACGCATTGACAAGCCCGCGCGCGCGTTTATAATTCAATCACTGAATTTTGACGCTATGGCCTCTCCCCCCTCTGACACCCGCGAGTTACATATTTTAGAGCATATCGAGACCAACCCCGAAGTCACCCAAGCCGACTTGGCCGAGGATTTGGGGGTGGCGGTCGGCACGATCAACTTCGCCATTCAACGGCTGATCAAAAAAGGTTACGTGCGCGTCACCCAGCTCGAACGCCGTCGCCTCAAATATATCATCACCCCGGCCGGCATCGCGCTCCGCACCAAGTTGGCCATGGACTCGTTGCACTACGGGATGCAGTTATATCGCGAAACGCGCGCCGAAGCCAAACGCTTGTTGCTCCAAGTGAAACGGCAGGGACATACCCAAGTCACTATCCAGGGCAAAGGCGACATCGCCGAGATCGTCCGCCTAACCTGCCTAGAACTGAAGGTAGATGTAGCCCCCGGACGTGGCGCATGGCCGGTGATCGAAGTGAGCGGTGCGAGCCTCGCCTTGGCGGAAGGCTCCTAACATGACCACCTTGGCCTTCATCCAAGCCCGCATGAGTTCGGTGCGCTTCCCCGGTAAAGTGTTAGCGCCCTTTCGGGGTCGCCCGCTCATCGCGCAGGTGATCGAGCAGGTGGCGCAAGCCCTCCCCTTCCAACAGATTGTGGTGCTGACCAGCGAGGCCGAGAGCGACACCCCGCTGGCGTGTTATGTGGAACACTTGGGCGCGCGCGTCTTTCGTGGCCCGCTGGAAGATGTCTTCACTCGTTTTCAACTCGCGTTGCGCGCCCACCCGTGCGATTGGTTCTTCCGCATCTGCGCCGATAGCCCGCAACTCAACTCAGCGCTCTTAAGCGCAATGTTGCCGCAAACTGCGGACGAGGTTGATCTCATCACCAACGTTTACCCGCGCAGTTTCCCGCACGGGCACAGCACCGAACTCCTGCGCGCGGCGACCTTCGCCCAGATCAAGGCCGAGGCCTTATCCGCCGCCGAACGCGAGCATGTCACGAAATTTTATTACGCGCACGCGGATCAATTTCGGATCATCAACTTTGAAAACACTGACGCGGCTTACGGGCAACTCAACTTTGCCGTAGATACCTTGGACGACTTGCGCCGCTTAGAAAATTACACGGGCGCGTTCACCCAGCCGTTTACGCCGCCGCTGAAAGTGACGCGGGTGATGCCATGAGCGACGCGCTAGGTGTCGCGGTCGTCGGTCTGGGCGTGGGCGAACAACACGCGCGCACCTTTCGCGCCCTGCCCCAGTGCCAACTCAAATGGCTGTGCGATCTCGACTTGTCCAAAGCGCACGCTCTCGCCGCCGAGTTGCAAGTGCCGGGCGTCACGGCGGATTTTCAAACCGTGTTGGCCGATCCCGCCGTACAGATCATTTCCATCGCTTCCTATGACGACGCGCACGCCGCGCAGGTGGTCGCCGCCCTCCGCGCGGGCAAGCATGTCTTTGTGGAAAAGCCGCTCTGCCAAACCGAAGCCGAACTGCAACAGATTCAACGAGCATGGGCCGAAGCGGGCGGACGGCTCAAACTCGCCAGCAATTTGGTGTTGCGCGCCGCGCCGCTCTATCAGTGGTTGCGCGCCAAAATTCAAGCGGGCGACTTCGGCCAAATCTACGCCTTTGATGGCGAATATCTCTACGGGCGGTTGCACAAGCTCACCGACGGTTGGCGGCGCGACGTGGAACACTATTCCGTCATGCACGGCGGCGGGATTCATCTGATAGACTTAATGTTGTGGTTGCTGGGCGAACGCCCCACCACGGCCACCGCTTTTGGCAATCGCCTCGCCACCGCCGACACCAAGTTCCGCTACGAAGATTTTGTGGCGGCGAGTTTACAGATGCCGTCCGGTCTCGCGGCGCGGATCGTAGCGAACTTTGGATGCGTCCAGCGCCATCAACATGTGGTGCGGATTTATGGCACGCGCGCTACATTTTTGTATGACGATGCTGGGCCGCGGTTGCATCTCACTCGCGATCCAGCCGTGGCGGCCAGTATGATTACTTTAGCTCCGCTCCCGCCTTCCAAAGGCGCGCTCATCCCGGCCTTTGTGGCGGCGGTGCAAAACGACACGGCGCTTGACGCCGAAACTCAAAGCTTTTTGGATGGGCTCACCATCAGCGCAGCGTGCGACCGCGCCCTTCATTCTCGACAGTTGGAACAGATTACTTACTTATGACTCCTCCTCGTTCTATCCCATTTGGCAAGCCTTGGATCACCGAGAGTGAACGCCAAGCCGTCTTGGAAGTCTTACAAGGCGATGTCCTGACGCACGGCCCGCAAGGCAAGGCCTTTGAAGAAGAATTTGCGAAGTTTGCGGGCGGCGAAGCCTATTGCGTGTCCACCAGTTCGGGCATGGCCGCGTTGCACCTCGCCTATTTGCAACTGGGTATCGGCGCGGGCGATGAAGTGATCGTCACCGCGCAAACGCACACCGCCACCGCCCATGCCGTCGAGGCCGTCGGCGCGACCTGCGTGTTTGTGGATTGCGAAGGCCAGACCGGCAACATTGATGTAGAGCAGATCAAAAGCAAGATCACGTCGCGCACCAAGGCCATCGCCCTGGTGCATTTCATCGCCATCCCGTGCGACATGGATGCGATCATGGCGTTAGCCGATCAGCACGGCCTCAAAGTGATCGAAGATTGCGCGTTGGCGGTGGGCGCGCGCTACAAAGGCCGGCATGTGGGGCTGATCGGCGATGCGGGTTGTTTCTCGTTCTATCCGGTCAAGCACATCACCACCGGCGATGGTGGCTTATTCATCACTCGCCACAAAGCGTTGGCGGAAAAGGTGTTGAAACTGCGCGCGTTTGGGGTGGATCGCTCCTTTACTGAACGCACCATCCCCGGCATGTACGATGTGCCGACGTGGGGGCTCAACTATCGTATGAGCGACATCAACGCCGCGTTGGGGCGCAAACAACTGGAACGCATCGGCGACATTTTGCAACGCCGCCGCACGAACTTCAACCAACTCAAAACCGAATTGCTTAAACTGCCCAATCTCGCTGTGTTGGATGCGACCAGCCCGGACACGGTCAGCACTCACTATTGTCTTAGCGTGGTCTTAGAGGGTGAATTAGGTAAACGCCGCAACGAGCTCGTCGGCAAGTTGAATCAGGCCGGCGTCGGCACCAGCACTATGTACCCTCATCCTGTGCCGCGCCTGACGTATTATCAAAACAAATATGGCTACAATGCCGCAGCCTTCCCCCAAGCGGCGCGCATCAGCGATTGCTCGATTGCCTTGTCAGTCGGGCCGCATGTCACCGCCGAAGATGTGACCTATATGGCGCAGGTCTTCGCCACTGCTTATCAGGAGATGTTAGCGTGACCACTGACTTAATTGCATTGCAAGGCCGCCGGATCGCCCTCATCGGCGGGGCCGGTTTTATCGGGCACAACTTGGCGCTGGCGCTCAAACGTGAAGGCGCGCAGGTGGAAGTGGTGGACGGGTTGCAAGTGAACAACTTGCTGTCCTACACCAACGTAGACACCACCCTCCCCAATCGCGAGCTCTATCTCAAGATGATCAACGCTCGGCTCAGCTTGTTACGCGAAGCCGATATCCCCCTGCACATCCAAGATGCACGTGACTATCACGCCCTCTCACATATTCTGACGCGCATCAAGCCCCACGTGATCGTGCATTTGGCCGCCATCTCCCACGCCGGGCGCTCCAATAAAGACCCGTATAGCACCTTCGACCATAGTCTCCGCACCCTAGAGAACGCGCTCGACAATGCGCGTGACAACTTGGAGCATTTTATCTTTCTCTCCTCTAGTATGGTCTATGGCAACTTCCTGACGGAAGAGGTAGATGAAGAACACCCGCTGAGCCCCATCGGCATTTACGGCGCGCTCAAAGTGGCGGGCGAAAAAATGGTCATCGCCTATGAACAAGTCTTCAATTTGCCCTATACCATCATCCGCCCATCGGCCTTGTATGGCGCGCGCTGTGTCAGTCGGCGCGTCGGGCAGATATTCATTGAAAGCGCTATGCAAGGCAAAGCGTTGCGCGTGGATGGCGACGGCGGCGAGCGCCTCGACTTCACCTACATTGACGACCTAGCGCATGGGATCATGCGCGTCATTCAACATCCGCAAGCGCGCAACCAAATCTTCAACCTCACCTATGGGCAATCGCGCACCATCAACGACTTGGCGAACATCGTCAAGCAATACTTTGACGTGCCGGTGCAATACGTCGAACGCGACAAGCTCATGCCGTTTCGCGGCACCCTCAGCGTCAAGAAGGCGCAAGCCCTCATCGGCTATAACCCGCAAAATCCCATCGAAGTCGGGATGCCAAAATACATTCAGTGGTACAAAGAATTTTAGGCGATGCAGATCGAAGCAGATGCGTGGCTAGCAGAGATCATGGGCTACCCGGTCTTTCGCGTCAGTGTGGGCGAAACGCCGCCCTCCAGCGCCGAGGCGCGTTCCGCCCTTGCGCAAGCCACTGGGCAACAGCGGGCCTTTATGTACGCGAAGCTCCCCACCCAGCGCGTCGCGGCAGTGCACGTGCTGGAGGCCGCCGGGTTTAACGTCGTGGATGTGAACGTCACCCTCGCCCACTCCCTCCGCGAGGTAGCGTCTGCTTCCAGTTTCACCATTCGTCCCGCCCGCCCGGAAGATCACGCCGCCGTTCTCAACATCGCGGTGACGGCTTTTGTCTATTCGCGCTTTCACCTCGACCCAAAAATCCCTGCGGCGCTGGCGAATGAAATCAAGCGCGCGTGGGTCGAAAACTACTGTTTGGGCAAGCGGGGCGAAGGCTTGTGGCTGGCCGAAGCCGAAGGCAAAGTGGTTGGTTTTTTGGCATTGTTGATCAGCCATACCGCGCGTGTGATCGATCTGATCGGCGTCAGCCCGGCTGCGCAACGGCGCGGCGTCGGCGAAGCCTTGGTACGCTGGATGACCCATGACTCGGTGGGCAAGTTCACCCAAGCGCGCGTCGGCACGCAAGCCGCGAATATCCCCTCACTCCGCTTGTATGAAAAGTGCGGGTTCTCCGTCGCGGAAACGACTTATGTTTTGCACGGGCATTGGCCTCAATAAGGAGCCAGCATGATCCTCGGTGGGCGCGATCTGCGCCAAGCAAGTCTCTTACTCGCCGAAATCGGCAATAACCATGAAGGTGATCCGGCGCTGGCCCTCGATTTGGTGGCGGCGGCGTTGGACTCCGGCGCAGATGCGATCAAGATTCAAGTGATCAACCCAGAGCGGTTGGTAAACCGCTCCCAGACCGAACGCATCGCCCAACTCAAGCGGTTTCGGTTGCCGCTCTCTGTGATCGCCGAGATGGCGGAACGCGCGCGCGCCAAAGGGGCGTTGTTCATTGCCTCCGCCTTTGACACGCAGTCGCTCGATGACATTGCAGACCTGCTCACCGCAGTTAAGATCGCCTCGGGCGATTTAGACTTCACCCCGCTCCTCACCCACGCGGCGCGGCTGGGCAAGCCGATTTTGCTCTCGACGGGCATGGCGACTTTAGCCGAAGTGAAAACGGCGGTGCAAACGATTGAAGCGCACGGTGCCTCTGCCACGCCGCTCGCCGAACGTTTGGCATTATTGCATTGTGTGAGTTTATACCCCACCCCGCTACCCGCCGCTAACCTCCGCACCATCGTCACGTTGCGCGAAACCTTTGGTCTACCAGTGGGCTATTCTGATCATACATTGGGGATTGAAGCGGCGATTGTGGCGCTAAGCCTCGGCGCGCGGGTGATTGAGAAGCACTTCACCTTGGATAAGCGCCGCACGACTTTTAGGGATCACGCCCTCTCAGCCGACCCGGATGATTTGCGCCGTTTGGCAGCCGTGATTCATCAATATGAGGCGGCGTTGGGGACCGGCGACAAACAGCCCTTGGCGGATGAGCTGGCGATGGCGGCCGTAGCGCGGCGGAGCGTTGTGGCGGCGCGTGATCTCCCGGCGGGCACCCAACTCACCGCCGCCGATCTCGACTGCGTGCGGCCACGCACCGGATGGCCGCCGGAGAAGATCGGCGCGCTCATCGGTCAGACGGTGCGCGTTTCCCTTAAGACCCACGAATTGCTTACCGAACATCATTTGGAGTAAGACCTATGTGCGGCATTGCTGGTTACTTTGGAACCCACACGATCCCGGTCGAGCGTGTAGAAACATGCTTGCAAGTCATGCACCGGCGCGGCCCAGACCAAGCGGCGTATCGGCATTTTCAAAATGCGGCGGGACGCCACGCCTATTTGTTGTTCAGCCGCTTGAGCATCATTGACCTCGCCGAGCGTTCGCATCAACCCTTCAATGTCAGCCACCACTGGATGACGTTCAACGGCGAACTCTACAATTACCTCGAACGGCGCACCGCCCTCGCCGCGCAGGGCCGCACCTTCCGCACGCAATCGGATACGGAAGTGTTATTAACTACGCTTGACGCGGAGGGCTGGGAAGGCTTAGAAGCGTGTGAGGGGATGTGGGCGTTCGCCGCCTATGACGAGCAAACTGGTTCGCTCATGCTCTCACGCGACCGCTTCGGCGAAAAGCCGCTCTATCTCTACCGCGATGCGACCGGGCTGTATTACGGCTCGGAAATTAAATTCATCGCCACGCTTTTAGGGCGACGTTTAGAAATTAACTTTGATCACGTCTATCGGTATTTGGTCAACGGCTATAAGGCGCTCTACAAAAAAGACCATTCATTTTTTAAGGGGCTGACCGAACTCCGCCCAGCCACCGTCTTGCGGATCAACGCGGCCGGGGAAGAAGACCAACCGCGCTATTGGTCGCCGCGTTATGAGCAAAACGACGCGATGACGTATGACGAGGCAGTGGCCGGCGCGCGTGAGCGCTTGATCCGCTCAGTGGAATTGCGCCTGCGCGCCGATGTACCACTCGCCTTTTGCATGAGTGGCGGCGTGGACTCCAACGCGCTGATCAGCATCGCCAAGCGGAAATTTAATTATGACGTGCATGGCTTCACCATCGTCAACACCGATGCGCGGTATGAAGAGCAAACGCTGATTGACACCGCCGTTAAAGAACTCGGCATCCGCCACACCCCCATTCCGCTCGACCCCTCGGGGTTTATAGATAAGCTACGCGCGTTGGTGAACTATCACGACGCGCCAGTCTACACGATCACCTACTATGTGCATTGGCTATTGCAAGAGAGCATCCATGCCCACGGCTATCGTATCGCCATTAGCGGCACCGCTGCCGATGAACTGTTCTCCGGTTATTTTGATCATCATCTCGCGTATCTGTATGAAGTGCGGAACGACCCGATCACTCTTGCCACCGCGACGGCCGCGTGGGCGCAACACATCCGCCCCATCGTCCGCAACCCTTATCTAAGCGATCCAGCATTGTTCATGCGTGACCCCGAATTTCGCGGACACATCTTCCTCGATGCCGAGGGCTTTCAACAATATCTCACTCAGGCCTGGGCTGAGCCGTTTGCCGAGGCGCAGTTTACGCCGCACCTGCTTCGCAACCGGATGTTGAACGAGTTATTCCACGAAGCCGTGCCGGTGATCCTGCATGAGGATGATCTCAACGCCATGTATTACTCGGTCGAAAATCGTTCGCCATTCTTAGATCGCGACCTGTTTGAGTTTTGCAACACCATCCCCACGCGCCATCTCATCCGCGATGGCGCGGCCAAAGCCATCCTGCGCGACGCCATGCGGGGCATCGTCCCCGACCCGATCTTAGACAGCCGCCGCAAAGTGGGCTTCAACGCGCCCATCTTAGATTTGCTGGACACGTCGCAGACCGAAGTGCGCGCCGCGCTCCTCGACACGAGCCCGATCTTTGACCACGTGCGCCGTGACAAGATCGAAGCCTTGCTCACGCAACCGCAACTGGCCAACAGCGCCAGCAAGTTCCTGTTCTACTTTTTGAATGCTAAGTTGTTTTTAGAGGCGTTTGGTTAATGCGCTACTGCACCCGTTGTCTAATCCCGGAGACCCGCCCCAATATCACCTTTGATGAAGTGGGCGTGTGCAACGCCTGTCGCGCGCACGAGACGCGCCGCGAGATAGATTGGGCCGCGCGCGAAAAAAATTTATTGGAGGTCGTGCGCCACGCACAAAGCCGGAGCGCAGGCTACGATTGCCTCATCCCGGTCAGCGGTGGCAAGGATAGCACTTGGCAAGTGGTAAAGTGCCTGGAATACGGCTTGCGCCCGCTGGCAGTGACGTGGAAATCGCCCGCGCGCACCGAACTCGGCGCAGAAAACTTGGCGAACCTGATCCGCCTCGGCGTGGATCACATTGATTATCAGGTAAGCCCGACGGTCGAAAAGAAGTTTATGGTTCAGGCGCTCGTGCGGTATGGGTCAACCGCCATCCCCATGCACTTGGCGTTGTTCAACATCCCATTGCAGATCGCCGTGCGCTTCAAAATCCCGCTCGTGGTGTGGGGTGAAAACTCGGCCTTTGAATACGGCGGCACCGCCGAAGAGCGCACCGGCTTTCGCTTAGACCGACAGTGGCTGAAAAAATATGGCGTGACGCACGGCACCACCGCGCACGATTGGGTCTCTGAATCATTAACCGCCAAAGAACTCACGCCTTACTTAGGCCCCACCGACGAAGAATTGGAACAAGCCGGGGTCTTAGCGGTGTTCCTCGGCTATTATCTGGCGTGGGACCCGGAGACAACGCGCCGCGTGGCGTCCGAGCATGGCTTCAAAGCGCGCGCCGCTGGGCCGCGCACGGGCTATTACAATTACGCGGATATTGATGACGACTTCATTTCGATCCATCACTATTTGAAGTGGCACAAATTTGGCTTCACCCGCCTGTTTGATAATCTGTCGTTGGAAATTCGCAACGGGCGGTTGACACGCGAGGCGGCGATCCAAATCGTGCGCGCCACGGGCGACCAAACGCCCCACGCGGATATCGAAAAGTTTTGCGCGTTTGCCGAGATCACACCCGCACACTTTTTTGATGTGGTCGAGAAATTCCGCAACTCCGCTATTTGGCACAAAGGTGCCGATGGCGTGTGGTATCTGCCGGGTTTTCTGATTGACGATTGGAAGTGGACATGAAGGTTGAACCCATTGACCCGCCGCGCGAATTTAAAGTGGGGCGGCAAGGCACGCTGGTGATGAAAGATTGCGCCCGGGTGCGGCTAAGCGCCGATGAGCAAGTGACTTTCCTCACCGAGACCAACGCCGAGTATGATGTGGCGCGCAAAGATTGGGGCTTTTATGCCACCCCGTCGTTGAATGGTCGGTTAAGCGCCAACGGCTTTAAGACGGCGTTGGCTTACAACCAGCGTTCGGGACGCTACTATATTATGCTGGTCGAAGTCGCGCGACGCGCTGATTTTGAAGCCTATTTGCGCGCCGAGGACATGACCCTGCAGGAATGGCTTGATGAACGCGCCTAACGCTGAGCAACCGGCTTGCTTCTTGTGCGGCAACACCACCGCCACGCTCGTGACTGATATTCGCCGCAGACCCCAGCGCGAAACCGATTTTGGCATCGCGGTGGAGGCCTACGCGCGGCAAGTGTATCAATGCGCCACCTGCCACGTCTATTTCAACGCGCAACACATGCTCCAGCCAGAGATTTATACGCGCGCCTACAATGAAGCGACCTACAGCCAAAAATTATTAGAGACCTTTACGCGCATTCGGCAACTGCCCCTCGAGAAATCCGACAACAAACAACGCGTCCAACGCGTGATGGATTTCAATGCTCGACAAGGCCGCCAACCTGCACAGACCAGCGTGTTGGATGTGGGGAGCGGCCTCGCCGTCTTTCCCGCCGAACTGAAAGACCATGGCTTTCGCTGTCACTGCATTGACCCCGATCCGCTCTCCGCGCAACATGCCATGCAACACGCGCGGGCGGATGGGGCGCATGCGGGCACCTTGGATGATTATTCCCCAACCGAGCGCTTTGAGATCATTACCTTTAACAAAGTGCTAGAGCATGTGCCCAATCCGGTGGCGGTGCTTAAACAAGCGCAACGCCTGCTCGCGCCCGGTGGTTTTATTTATCTTGAACTCCCGGATGGCGAGGTTGCTTTGCGGCAGGGCAACGCGATTGACCGCGAAGAGTTTTACATCGAACACTTCACGATCTTCTCACCGGCCGCCCTTGACTATTTGGCGCGCGCCGCACACCTGCGCGCGCTGGAGACCCAAGCCATTCACGAACCGAGCGACAAATACACCCTGTTTGCCTTCTTGGAGCCGCTATGACCAAACCCCCGAACAATGTTCAGACCTTTAACGCCGAAGATTATGAAAAACGTTACCAAACTGGCTATGGCTTAACCTATCCTGAGTCCCACATCATCCGCGTCAACAAACAAATTCTCGAATGGGAGTTGAACCTGACGAGCGGAAAAGTTTTTGACTTCGGCTGTGGCGCTGGTTCACATCTCAAATACTTTGCGGAACAGGGCTTCACGCCCTACGGCTGTGACACCAGTGCCACGGCGATTGAGCGCGCCCGCCAACTTTTGCCCGCCTTTGCCGAGCAACTGCTGGTCACGCCGGTTCACCCCAATCTGCCCGCGACCTTCCCCGGCCTCACGTTTGATATTTTCCTCTCCAACCAAGTCTTTTACTTTTTGGATGACGCAGGAATTAAAGAAGTCGTACAGCAGGCCCACGCGCTGGTGCGACCGGGTGGCGTATTTATCGCGACAATGATGGCCTATTCGTGTTGGTATGCGCGCTACATCGTGGGCGAGAGCGGCGACTTCAAGCGCATCAATTTAGACACCCCCCGCCAAAAAGGCGAGTTACTGATCAATTTTAAAGAGCGCCTCGCGCTCCCGGATTTGTTCGCCCCCTTTAAGCCGTTGCACCTCGGTTCATATGGTAGCCATATTCGACAGGAAGAAGGCTCAACCGATCACTGGCTCTTTGTGGGCCTGCGGGAATAGCGCGTGAACCCGTCGCTCGATTGTGCTAACCCGCTCTGGAACCCTTGGGCGAATGACCAGCAAACGCTGGCGCTCTATCGGCGGCGCTGTCGGCAAGAGGCCGAGGAGATGACCTGCGCGGCGCAAGCGGCAGAAATTTTGGCCGAACGTCTGACGCCCGGCGAAACCTTGCTCGATGCGGGCTGTGGCGGTGGTTATTACTACTGGTCGTTCCTGCAACGCGGGGTGGCGATTGAATATCATGGCCGCGACTATACGCCGGAGATGATCACTCTCGCCCAAACCGAAATGAGCGCACGCGCCGGCCTCGCGCCCGAACGCTTTACGCTAGGGCGCATCGAAAATTTAGCGCGCGAGTTTGACACTATCCTATGCTTTAATGTGTTGACCAACAATCAACATTATGCCTTACCCTTAGAGCGGTTGTTGCGTTGCGCGCGGCGTCGGATCTTATTACGCGAGAGTTTGGGTGAGGAACTGATCATGCGCTACACTGCCGATCCCTATTTAGATGAAGGCCAGCGGCATATCCGCGTCTATCACAATCAATACCCCCTGTCAGAAGTCATCACCTTTATGAACGAATTTGGATTTCACGTCACACCAATTTACGACCGCCGCTCACAGGATGGCATTGAAATGGTGGTAGATATCCCGCATCGTTGGCGCATTTTGCTAGGAGAGCGCGAGTAACCATGTCACGTATCGTTGGCCGGCTGTCAAATGAACCTGGGCAAGTGGAACGGATGCTCGCCGCGGCCCGGTTGCAAACAACGTGGGGCGAACAAGCGCTCCGCCTCGCTGGCGCGCAAGTGGGCTGGGTGGGGTGGCGGCAACCGAACAGCGCCCGCGCGAATGGCGTGGCCGTTGTGCTAGACGGCGCGATCTATAACCGGGCCGAGTTAGGTCGCGCCGAGTCAGACGCGCGTTTGTGTTTGGATTTATATCAGCGGCACGGTTTTGTCGAAGCGGTGCAAAAGCTCAATGGTGACTTTGGGTTGGCGCTCTATGATGAAGCCCAACAAACTTTGTGGCTAGCGCGCGACCGCTTTGGGCTGAAGCCGCTCTATTACACGCACTCGACAGCCCCCTTCGCCTTTGCCTCACAACCGCGCGCCTTGCTCGCCCTCCCCGGCGTCTCGCGCGCTGTCAACCCACAATTTGCTGGCCTTTTCGCCGGGGCGCATTACCGATATTTCGATAATAACCCAACGGCTTCCCCCTATGCTGAGTTAGCGCAATTGCCGGCCGCGCATTGGCTGTGTGTTAAAGCGGGTCAGGTCGCCACCGGTGCGTATTGGACGCTCACCGATGCGCCCGACCTAACGGCACCCGAAAAAGAACTGGCGGAACAGTATCGGAGTTTGTTGCTCGACGCAGTTAATCTTCGGCTTAAGACCGCCACACGCCCTGCCTTTACTTTATCGGGCGGGATGGACTCGTCTTCGGTTTTAGCTTCGGTAGTGGAACTATTGGGCGCGAAGCAACACGCCTTTTCCACCACCACCGTAGATGCCACATACGATGAGTCGGCCGAAATCCAATCCATGCTGGAGCCAAAAGTCGAACAATGGCATCGGGTAAAAATTGACATGCCAGATGTGCTAACCCTCGTTGGGCAAATGGTGGCGATCCACGATGAGCCTGTGGCGACCGCGACTTGGTTATCTCATTTCCTCTTGTGTGCAGAAGTGGCGCAGGGTGGCTTTGGCGGGTTGTTTGGTGGGCTGGGCGGTGATGAACTCAACGCGGGCGAGTTTGAACACTTCTGGTATTTCTTCGCGGATTTGCGCGCCGCGCATGATGAAGCGCGATTAGCCGACGAAGTGGAACATTGGGCGCTCTATCATAATCACCCCGTGTTCCAAAAAAGCGCCGCGATCATGGAGGCCACTCTGCCACGGCTCGCCGATCTCACCCACCCCGGCCGTTGCCTGCCCGACCGCACCCGGCTAGAACGTTACGCGGAGGCGATTAACCGCGATTACTTTGATGTCCGATCGTTTCAGCCTGCACAAGATCACCCTTTCCGCAGTTATCTCAAAAACCGCACCTACCAAGACCTGCATCGCGAGACGATCCCGTGTTGCCTGCGCGCCGAAGATCGGCAAACCGCCGCACAGGGCTTAGATAATTTCTTGCCATTCCTTGATCACCGCTTAGTCGAGTTCATGTTCCGCATCCCGGGGACGCTGAAATACAAACAGGGTGTCACCAAAAACTTACTGCGCGAAGCGATGCGCGGTATCTTGCCCGAAGAGACGCGCACCCGCGTTAAAAAAACCGGTTGGAATGCCCCAGCGCATCAGTGGTTTTCGGGGGCCGGCTGTGACCTCTTGCGCGATTTAGTCACTGCCCAAAATTTTCACGCGCGCCATATTTATCAGGTGCCAGAAGTCTTGCGCTTAATAGACGAACATGAACAGATTGTGACGGGGCGGCTCCAGCGTGACAATCATATGATGTTCTTTTGGCAATTGGTGAATTTAGAAACCTGGTTGGCACAGGTGGCACGTTAGTCTGGCCTATGTTAGTCACGCTCAAACGTCTCCTCAAATTAACGGCGGGCTACAGTGTGGTCTCGATCCTCGGGCCGCTGGTAGCGATCTTTCTGACTCCGCTCTACACCCGGCGCTTAGAGCCAGCCGACTATGGCGTAGTGGATGTGGCGCTGACCATCGCCTATTTGTTAGGCACGTTATCTATGCTGGGGATGGATACTGCGCTCTCGGCCCATTTCTTTGATGGCGACACGCTGCACCAACAACGCCTCGTCAAAACGGCCTACCTCACCACTGGCGTTCTCGCCAGTTTGCTCGCGCTGCCTTTGTGGGTGTTCGCGCCCTATTGGGCGACCTGGTTATTCGACGACCCCCATCGGAGTTATGTGTTTTACCTCGTGGGGCTGAACATCTATGGAACTACTTGGAACGGCTTAGCCATCATTACCCTCCGCTTGCGGATGGGCATTAAACGTTACAACGCGTTAGGCCTTTGGTTGTTGCTCGCCACAGCCGCCAACAACATTGTCTTGATTTTAATCTTAGGCCTCAAAGCGACAGGGGCCGTCGCTGCCAACACCCTCGCGGTATTATCAACGGCCGGGATCGGCCTGTGGCTAGTGCGCGAGTATTTTCATGGCGACTTTTCGTTCGACCTGTCGAAAAAACTGGTAATCACGGGCGTTGGCCTCATGCCGGGAGCCCTAGGTGGCATCTTGCTCAACAACGCCGATCGGTTAATGTTGACGCAATATGTCTCACAGACCGATTTAGGGCTCTATGCGATTGCCAACAAACTTGCTAGCTTTGCAGGGATTTTAGCCACCGCTGCCCTGAGTGCCTTGTGGCCTATCATGTATGAAATGGCCGCTAAGCCCGAAGCCCCCCGACAATTTGCACGGCTCTTTGAATATTATTTGAGTGCAATTTTGGGCTTGAGCCTCGGCATTGGCTTGTTTGCCCCAGAGTTGTTGACCATTTTTACGCGCGCCCTCTATTTGCCCGCCGCCCCGATGGTGCTCAGCCTAGTCATCTATACTGGCCCCCTCACTTTTATGACCAGTTTTTTCTGCGTCGGGTTGACCGTGACCAAGCGGACCCATCACATTAGCGCCGCCTTTTTGCTGGCGGCTGGCGTGAATGTGGCTCTCAACTTATGGCTTAATCCAATGTGGGGGGTCTGGGGCGCGGTCTGGGCCACTGTCAGCGCGGGCCTCATCTGGGTCGCCTTAACCTATTATTTGGGGCAACGCGCCTTCCCGATCCAATATCGGTGGTTGCGCCAAACGACTCTGTTTAGTGTTTATCTTGTGCTTGTAGGCACGTTCCTGCTGGTGCCGCAACTGCAAAACATCCCGGCCAAACTCGGTGGTCTCGCTGTTTTTGGAGCCGCCAGCCTAGCAGTGGGCGTGGTGTCCCCCGCCGAAATTAACTGGGCTGTCACGCAGGTGCAACAACGCTTGCGACAAGCCTTATTTTCATCTTAGCCAAATCTGGAGGTCTTTGATGCGTACTTCAACCCTCGCCCCCGAACGCAAATTCAATTTACTGAAGGACCCGGTACATATTGTCAATTTTAGCTTAGGCTATTTGGCTCACTTGCTCTTGGGCCACGATGCCCGCTTTGCCAGTGGCAGTATGAGTCGGTTGTTTATCTTAACCGACAGCAAAATCAATCAATTTACTTCGCAACTGCAACGGCGGTTGCATCCTCCCTATCCCTTTCAGCAAGTGACGGGGGCACTGGGCCAATTAGACGCGGCGCGCATTCAACACGTCGCCGCCCAAATTGAGCGCGACGGGTATTATGTGTTTGAAAACCGCCTCCCGGCGGCGACTTGCCAACGGATCATTGACTATGCGGTGCGCACACCCTGTATTCCAGTTGATCAAACTACGCCAGTGATTTATCCGCGTGACAAACCACAAGCGAACCGGTACGACTTTTTGGACGAACAAAACTTGCTTGAGATGCCTGATATCCAAGCCTTGACCTTTGACGAATCCTTTTTGGCAATAGCGCAAGCCTATTTAGGTTTTCGCCCCGTGCAAGATTTAACGGGCATGTGGTGGAGCGCGGCCTTCTCCAATAAACCCAGTAGCACCGGTGCCCAGTTGTATCACTTTGATTTGGATCGCCTAGCTTTTATTAAGTTTTTTGTTTGTCTCACCGACGTCACCGCCGAGAGCGGCCCCCATTGTTTTGTGCGCGGCTCACATCGCAACCGCCCCACCGCCCTCAACATCAGCGGCCGGATCCCCGATGAAGACATCGCACGATATTTTTCGCCAGAAGACCTCATTGAGTTTGTCTGTCCGCAAGGCACCATTATCGCGGAGGATACCCGGGGCCTTCACAAAGGCAAGCGATTAGAAAAAGGTGAGCGGTTAATGCTAGAAGTCGAGTTTGCCGATAGCCTGTTCCCGGGCGGGTACAACAAGATTCGCGTCAGCGATCACTTTTCTCCCGCAACCCGTGACCGCCTCCGCCAACACACGCACACCTATCAGCGCTTTCGTTAATCTGCCTTATGCTCACGCATTTCGTCTCTCGCCTTAGACTTAACCAACTGTTGTTGGTGTATTCGATCCGCTGGTTTGTGGGGACGGTGCGGTATTGGGTCTTAGTAAAAGTGTTGAAACGCTTGCGAACGCTGGAAAACTTTGGCCCAGCAGTTTCTCAAAACACGGTCACCTACAATCTCACCGGTCTCCATGACCGCGCCGTGCAACGTTCAGCCTTGCTGATCCGTCCTTTATCGGTGCTCAGCGCGTTGGCCCCAGTGTCAACGGCAAAAATCTTAACCGTTGGGCCGCGCACCGAAGGTGAGCTGTTGTATCTCTTCGGGCATGATTTCTCATCGGCCAATGTGCGCGGTTTAGACCTGATTAGTTACTCCCCGTGGATTGACCTTGGAGATATGCACCAAATGCCCTATCCCGACAATTCCTTTGATGCGGTGATCTTGGGCTGGGTTATCGCCTACAGCGAACAACCCGAAGTGGCGGCGCGGGAAGTCATTCGGGTTCTCAAACCGGACGGGGTAGTGGCGGTTGGGGTCGAATATCGCCCTACCTCCCGCGAAGAACTGATGGCGTTGCATCAGGATCACTATGTGGGCGCACGCACTCGTCCCCGCATCCAAACCGTTGAGCAGATTCTGGCGTTTTTTGAGCCGCATGTCGGGCAACGCTACTTTACACATGATGTGCCCCCGGCGCTCGCCGCGCAACCCGACAATCTGATGGCCATTTTCTCTATCACCAAATAGCCGTGAAAGTTCTATTTTTCGCGCCCCATGCCGCCATCTGGCTCCACGCTTTCCCGGAGGCGTTAATTGCCCGCGTGTTGCAACAAGAACAGGTCGAGGTCGTGTATGTGGGCTGTGGCACCGCCTTCCAAGCCGGTTGTATTCCCATGCGCTCGTTTGGGCTAACACCGGAAGCGCCGGTCAGCCACAAACAACTGGTGTGCGCAGTGTGTGAAACCCATAAAAATTTATTGCGGTCGGAGTTTAATTTGCGTGGGCCAGATGTGATAGAGCATTTAACGGCTGACGAACTCGCCGAGGTTGACCGCCTGCTCGCCACCATTACGCCAAACACGTATCAGACTTTGGAATTAGACGGCCTCCCGGTGGGCCGCGTGGCGCTGTATGAGTTCTTGATTCAGCATAAACGCATGCGCCCAACGTTTACTGAGCAAGAATGGCTTCATTACCAAATCGCGCTACGCAATACCCTGTGTGCTTTTTTTGCGTGTCGAAAGATTTTAGAAGCTGAACGCCCAGACGCTTTATTCTCTTTTAATTCACTCTATAGCGTTAATCATATTTGTGCTTTGTTAGGCGACCAACGCGGGATCGTGACCTATTTCTCTCACCTCACCAGTAATTTGGCGGAAAGACGGTATATGCTTTGGGTGGGCCAGGATAAAACCTATGTTTTTCTTAAACATCTGATCCAGCGCTGGCCGCAATATCGCTCACTCCCGTGTCTGCCCACCTCGCTCGCCCGTATCACTAATCATTTTTTAGAGATCCTACGTGGGCAAAGTGTGTTCGTCTACTCGGCTAAAAAATCTACTCAGGCGTTAGACATCCGCCAACATTTTAATATACCCACCCATCATCAATTGATCGTCGCCCTGATGGGCAGTCCTGATGAAAATGTCGCGGCGGAGGCCATTGCGGCCTTACCAGATTACAGCGACACTCTTTTTCCTCTCCAGACCGACTGGCTCGCCGCTTTACTCGAATTCGCTTCCCAGCGCCCAAATTTAACCCTTATTATTCGTGTCCATCCCCGGGAATTCCCCAACAAACGGGAGGGGGTTAAATCGGAACATGCGCGCCAATTAGAGGAGCTCCTGCGCGACTTACCGCCGAATGTGCGGGTCAATTGGCCAAGCGATCAGCTCTCGCTTTATGACTTAATGGAAGAGACGGACGTGTTTCTCAATTCGTGGTCTAGCGCCGGCAAGGAGATGAGTCTGTTCGGGTTGCCGGTCGTTGTCTATTCACAGGGCTTACTCTATTACCCCGCTGACTTGAATTATTTAGGGCGTACCCGTGCTGAATATTTTGAGTTAATTGATCGTGCTTTGGTGGAGGGTTGGAGTTTTGAGCGAATTCGCCAAACGTATCGCTGGCATGTATTAGAGTTTGAGCAGAGCGCCTTTGATCTCTCAGCCGCTTATAGTGCGAATTCCAGGGCTTGGAACTATCTCTTCCGCGCCTTCCACCGAATAGCGCGTCAACCCCAAATTCCTCTTTCGCAGACGTTAAGAAAATTTTTGTTTAAATTTTTACCACAGCAGGAGTTGCGCTATGCGCAACAGCATCCGCTGACTCTCAACCTGCGTCCCTTTTTAGAAAGTCGTCAACCCGTTTATCTGCCCCCCTCCAGTGCCACGGTGTCCTTAGCTGAAGAAACGGAAGCGCTTAAATATGAACTACGGCGGCTCATCCACACCCTGTACGCTTCCAAACCGGCTCGACCAGGTACATTACATGCAAAACTTTTAGCAGCGGTAATCTGAACCTCACTTTCCATTCGCCCGCTTCCGCAACTCATTTTAGCTCACCGTTCACTGAGGTTAATGAAAGTATGCTTTTCCGACGTATCCAACTCTGGCTAGGTTTTTTTACCCGCATTACCTATCCTCGCGATCTCCCGTTAGTCATGGCCGCTTTCCAACATCGGCGCACTTTTTCAATGCCCCTAGACGCTTGGCAAAAAATTGATCGGCTCGGCGGCTATTTGAGCCTCAAAGAAGCCGGCTTACTGTATTGGGGTGCCAGCCAACATCCGATAGCGGGCCCAATCATTGAACTCGGCTCTTATGAAGGTCGCTCCACGGCCGTGTTAGCCTTGGCAGGGCGCCCCGTCCACGCTGTGGACGCCTGGAGCTTAGAAGTCGCCGATATTGGGGCCTATCATCAAGGCGCTATCCCCGCCACGGATGTGTTTAAACGCTTCCAAGATAATCTGCGTGCCTTACAAATTGAACATTTGGTCACGATTAATCAGGGCACTACTCGTCAAATTGGTGAGCGCTGGACCCAACAAGCGGCAGTACTGTTTATAGATGCGGGCCATCATTATGAAGAGGTTAAAAGCGATCTTGAGATCTGGACGCCTCATTTACACCCGCAAGGCTTATTAATGATGCATGATGTGATCGGGGACAGTCATTTAGGCGTGACTCGCGCCGCGAGCGAACTGCTGCGGAATGGCTGGCAGGTGGTGGCGAGCGCAGGGAGTATTGTGGCGTTCACGCGCAAATCTGAGAACTAATCTTGAATTTTATTCAACCTGCCCCGGCGTTTTTTCGTTCCCGGTTTCGTCACTTTATACTGTTTAGCTTCCCGCCCCTTGGCGCGCTCCTCGCATGGTTACTCTTCGGCGTTAATCTTCAAGAAGCAATCTTATATATCGGCTTCATTAACTTCTGGGTTGTCGCACCGGGCATATTGGCTTATCAGCTCTTAACCCAACGGTCTGACTGGTCACTTGACCATTGGGGGCTGGGGGTGCCGCTGGGCTATGCCCTCCTGATCCTCGGCTATTTGCTCGGCGGCCCTGTGGGGCAACGGGGGCTCATGCTCTGGTTTACGCCACTCGTTGGAGGGCTCTGTTTGCTCTGGCTGGGCTGGCGTAAACAATTGCCGCGCGCAGTTACGCTTACCCTTTCTGTGCGTGAAAGCCTTGGCCTCAGTTTAATCTTATGCCTGGCCCTAGGCCTGCTGGCGATGCGCGATTTCCCGCACACTCGCACCGTCGCTGAGATTTTGCTCAGCGGCAGTGGCACCGACTACAACCGCGACAAGTTGTACTTCATCGGTCAAATCGCGGCGCTAAAACATTTCTGGCCACTCACCGATTTGCGAGTGGCGGGAGAAGTGTTACGGTATCACTTTGGCACTTTCTTGCCGCTCGCCACTGCTTCTTCTCTCACGGGTCTCGAAGTCAGCACGCTCTTAAATCGCCTCGACCCAGTATGGATGGTCATCCTCGTCGGCGGGCATCTCTTTTGGGTGGGGCGGCGCTTCTTCGGCACTGCGGCGGGCTTGTGGAGCGTGGGCTTAGGCCTGCTCGTCTCCGACTTGAGTAGCCCGTTGTTTGGCCTATATCCCCTTGTGCGTAATCGGTTGGGCGAGATCCCCGGTCTGATCGTGATGGAAGAGCCGGTGTTTCGGAATAATTTTTTCTCGGTCTTCAACTTTAGCCCTTCGCAAACGTTTGGGATGGTGTTTCTGATCGCGCTGGTCGCGTTGCTGAGCGACCAACTGTCGCAACGCCCAGTGACGGTGAAAGGCTTGGTATTATGGGCGCTAGTGTGCCTTGGGGCCAGCCTCGCCAAAGTGATCCTCCTGCCCTTAGTCCTGCTGGCATTGGCGTTGTTCACGCTCGGGGAATGGGCCCAACGCCGTTGGTTGTTCGGGCCAATTGTTTGGCCGGGGCTGATCGCGTTGGGAGCCTTCCTCCTGACGAGTGACCTCACTCTGGCGCAAGGCGGCGTTTTACCCATCGGTTGGCAACCTTTTGCAGCGCTCAAAACGTTTCCCGCGTGGCAGGCTATCACCCGCCTGCCCGTGGTTGGCCCGCTCACCGCCACCAACGACAGTTTACGCATTGCGCTGGTGTGCGTTTTATTTTTGCTGGGTCACGCGCCAGTGTTATTCAGCGGCGTGGTTTTGTTTTGGCGCTTCCACGCCGCGCGTTCGCAACCTACCGCCCGCTGGTTGATGGCGCTCTTGAGCGCAGGCTTCGCCGCCTATCTCTTGCTCGGACGGGATGATAACTTCGGAGGGGGCGATCAGAAATACTTTCTCAATTACGCGCATGTGCCATTGCTCCTCCTCGCCGGGGCAGGGGTGTGGCATAGCGTTTCAGTCGCCGCACCTTATTGGCGGCACGGGCTGAGGGCGGTGCTGGGGGCTGGCTTAGTCGCTGGTTTCGCCACGACCGTTATTCTTTCCGTCACCGGCCTCAACTATCTCCGCTACACTTATCCACCCGACGAATCTGACCTCCCCCCCACCTTGCTGGAGGCCCTGCTCTGGGTGCGCGCCAACACGCCCGAGGACAGCATTCTGGCTGTCAATAATCAATCGCGGCTCTACTATCGAAGACCGTTTAAGGATTTCTATTTCGCCAACGACCCCGCGACACCAGACTATGTGCAGTTTCACTACTCAGCCTTCACCGAACGGCGTATCTTCTTAGAGGGTTTTGGCCTTGGGCAACGCCTGGCCCCCAACGGCCTCTTAGCCGCCTATGCCGATCGGATCGAGCTTAATCGGCGGGTATTTGAATTGAGCGATACCTCCGCCTTAGAACTATTGCAAACGGAATATCATGTGCAATACTTGTTAGTTGATCAGCGGGCCCAATTGCCGCGTCCGACTTTTGAGGCCGCCTGGGTTGAGCGTGTTTTTCAGAATGCTGTGGCTGAAGTCTATCAACTTCAGTCTCATTAACGATGAAAATTTTTATCTACTATAAGACTGATCGGGGCTACTACGAAACGGCCTATGCCCATTGGAAAAAGCAGGGCGGTGATTTTAATGAACACCTCCTCAACACGCAAAACACCCTCTACTGTTGGCGACGCGAATTTCAGAAGCAAGGCCATCAATTAGAGATTGATATCCGCAGTAGCTATGTCCTCCCCCAGACCGCGCGCCGCCACTTGCCATTGCCACTTTCTAATCTGCTACGGAATGGATTGTGGGTCACCCGGCTTGACCCCGGCCTATTACAGCTGGACCTCCTGCGCAAAATCGAGCGCTTCCAACCGGATTGGGTGTTCTTCCCCTTGGGGAGCAGTGTGTGGGGCTGGACGCTGCGCCAACTTAAACAGAAGGGCTTTAAATTAGCGCAATGGTGCGGCCTGCCCGCGCAAACCATGTTGCCGCGTGACCGCGCCAACTTGGCTTACTTTGATCTGATCTTCCAAAACAGCAACTTTACGGCGGGCTTGCGCGCGGCGGGGGCGACCGGGCAGATCGAATATGTCCCGTGCGGCGTAGATGAACAACGCTATCGGCCGCTGTCACTCGCGGCGGCGGAACGCGCACCCTACACCGCCGATATTTGTTTTATCGGCAGTCTGCTCAATGCGTTTCATTCCTCTCGCCGCCAAGCAGTGGAGTATGCAATTGAACACGGGATAGACATTAAAGTGTGGGGAGGCCGCCGCGAGCATTACCGCCACAGCCCGATCCTAAAGGTCTGGCAAGGCGAAGTGTGGGGCGAAGAAGAAGTGAAAGTGCTTTGTAGCGCCAAGTTGGGTCTAAACTTCCACATGGATCACGCGCCCGGCGAAATTGATCATGGTCTGAATTTGCGCGCCTTTCAACTGCCCGCCTGCGAAGTGTTCCAACTGCTCCAACGGGTGCCGAGCGTGGCCGAATTTTTTGAGGAAGGGCGCGAGATCATTTGTTTTGAGTCAAAAGAAGAAATGCTTGATAAAATTCGGTATTATTTAGCGCATGACACCGAACGCCAGACCATCGCGCGCGCGGGGCGTGACCGCACGCTCCGTGAGCATACTTGGGCGCACCGCGTGGCGTTGATGTCGCAATTCTTCCAAACTCAGCCTTAGAAAGTAGGGTTTCCCTTCATGCGTGAACGACCTCAGATCGAATCACCCGAAATAGATGCGTTGGAAACCCAATGGTGGAACGATTACGCCCCTTTGGTAGAGACCATTTGGGCGCAACCGCCTGCCATCCGCCGCGCCGTCCGCGGGCATTACCTCCAACGCGCCCGCCAATTTTTTTTAGAGGGGGCCACGCAACTCCCGATGACCGTCTTGGAAATTGGGTGTGGCAGCGGCTGGGTTGGGCACATGCTCGCCGAGCGCGGCAAACTCCACATCGTAGGCATGGATATTTCGGAAGAGCAGGTGGCGATGGCCCAACGCCACGCCATTAAACTGGGACTGGGCGATATTTGTCATTACACCTGCGAAAACTTGCGCGACTATAAATCGCCGACCGGGACGCAACGCCCGGGGGTCCTCGTGCAAGCCATTCTGCATCATCTTTCATGGACGGAGATCAAATCCGTCTTGCGCGAGATCGCGGCTTTGGGGAGTGGCACGCGGATCTTCATTTACGAACCGGCTTACGTCGCGGCGCAACCGGGAGTGGGGCCGTTGGTCGTGGACGCCGCGACGCGTGTCCTGACGCTCATCCCCAAAGTGTTGGCGCGGCTGGCCGTGGTCGATCAAAGCCGCGCGCTCAACCGCGAATTACGCCAGCAGGTGTTGGACATGTGCCAACTCGCGGTGGACAAAGGATGGATGCTCTCACCCAAAGAAGTCATCTTTCAGGAGGCCGATTTGCTCGCCGCGCTGAACGAACACTTCTCAGTCCAAAATCGCTATATCGGCAACTTCACCGCCGTTGGCGCGGCGCAAACGGCGGTGTTTTACGACAGCCCCGTCGTGGAGCAACGCTTTACCCAACAAGTCTTGCCGTTTGCAGTGGGGTTGGATAATGCCTTGTTCAAGGCGGGCATGAGCGCACGCGGGGCGAATTGGTATTTCTTTATGTGCTATGAGTGTGTGGTGAAATAGGGCCTACCCCCAACGGTCATAGCTCGGTCAGTGTTAGTTGCCATGTTTCGCTCTACGCTCAGCCAACTCCCCTACCCTCTCAAGCAATTTCTCCACACTTTGCGGGTCTGGCAGATCAAACGCCGCCAAGTCGGGACGGGCGTGTACATTGATCCGACGGCACAGGCGTTGGGCTGGGAGCATCTCGCTATCGGGCAGTATTCGGTGGTGTGCGAAGGGGTCTGGTTCAACATCAACTTTCGCCAACCGAACACGCTCGCCATTCGGATTGGCGAAAATTGCTTCATCGGGCGGCGTTCGGTGCTGTCGAGCGGCGAGCTGATTCAATTGGGCGACTACTGCACCCTCGGCGTCAACAGTTTGCTCCTTGGCGCGGGGCATTATTTGGATGATCCATTTACACCGTATGCCAATGCCTCGCCTGAGCCCTATGGCCAGATCATCTTAGGGGCAAATGTGTGGCTGACCAGCAATGTGACGGTGCTCAAAGATGTGACGATTGGGTTTGGCACGGTCATCGGGGCTAATTCGCTCATTACCAAATCGTTGCCGCCGCTGTGCATTGCAGTGGGACAACCGGCACGCATCATCAAACTGTTTGACGTGCCGCACAACCAATGGGTTGTGGTAGATGAACGCGATCCCACCTTCCCCGCGCAACTCCAACAACACCTCGATCACTTAATGGATGAAGCGACCTATCTGCAACGGCTAAAAGCGGCGCGCCCTCGGATCTTTGCGCCACCCCCAGTGGCCGGGATAGCCGGTGGCGAGGTATGAGCATTATCCTCCTCGGGGCCAACGGCTTCCTCGGCGAGCATTTGGCGCGGCACTTCTCCACAGTAGGCCAGACGCTCGTGGGCGTGGATCGTGATCGCCCACGCCTCCCCGAACTATTCCAAACCTGGGAGCAAGTCACCCTGCCGACTGAGACCTTGGCCGCCACCCTCGCTAAACATCAGCCTACCGCCCTGCTCTACGCAGCTGGCACGGCACAAGTGGGTGCATCGGTCGAGAAGCCCTTTATGGATTTTGAATTATCCGTCCGGGTATGGGCGAGCGTCTTAGAAGCGGTCCGCCTAAGTGGTGTGGCCTGCCGGGTCGTGTTCTTTTCGAGCGCGGCCGTGTACGGCAACCCGACCCAGCTCCCCATCGCGGAAACTGCGCCGCTTGCGCCCATCTCGCCGTATGGGTATCACAAGGTGATGTGCGAACAGTTAGCCGAATATTACGCGCGCCTGTATGGGGTCGCCACTTGCAGTCTCCGGATCTTTTCGGCTTATGGCGAGGGATTGCAACGTCAAGTCCTATGGGATGTGTGCCGCAAAGCATTGACCCAACCAACTTTGGAATTGCATGGCGTGGGCGATGAGACGCGCGATTTTATCCACGCCCGCGACATCGCCCGCGCGGTAGACTGTGTGCTAGCGCAGGGTGAATTCAACGGCGGGGTGTATAACCTCGCGAGCGGACAGAGTGTGACGATCCATGCCATCGCGCAATCCATTTTGCGGGCGCTCGACTTGTCGCTACCCATCAACTTTAACGGGCAGCAACGCCCCGGCGATCCCTTGTATTGGCAAGCGGATGTCTCTCGTTTACGCGCACTGGGCTTCCAAACGGCAGTAGATTTTCCGGTGGGGGTACAAGCCTACGCTCAGTGGGCGCGCCAGCGCCTCACCGCGGCATGACGAAACTGCGCGTCGCGTTGGTCACGCGCTTTCCCTACCTCGAGGCTGACGCTTTTTCAGGGCTCTCGCAAGTTTCGCTCCGTTTGGCCGATGCCCTCGCCCAACGCGCTGATGTCGAGTTACACATCGTTTCGCTGACCCCGCACATTGCGCGGTTGGAACGTCGCACGGCGGGTGCTTACCCCATCACCTTTTTCCCCAAACATTCGAGCGCGGTGTATTACGGCACTGGCACGGCGCTGGCCTCGGCGACGGTGCGCCGCGAACTCCAGCGCATTCAACCCGATGTGGTTCACGCCCAAGCCATCGGCGAGACGGTGGTGGGTAGTTTGTGGGCAGGCTTCCCGCTCGTCGCCACCTTACATGGTTTATATTCTTCCGAAGTGGCGAACGCCCCTTCCCCCAAAATTCAATGGGCGATCCGTGTCTTGGCGCTCGTCGAAAAGTGGTACACGCCGCGCTTACGCCACCTCATCTCTTGCTCGCCGTATGTGACGCGCTTCGCGCAAACGCACGCGCCACACGCGCGGCTCTACGATATTTCCAACCCCATGGACCCGGCGTTTTTTGCTCTAGACCTTACCCAGACGCGCCCTGCCCCGAACAGCATCCTCATGGTGGGTTCGGTCACTTATCGCAAAGCGCATGATGTGTTGTTGGAGGCCTTTCGCTTGCTCCGTGCCGAAATCCCCACCGCGCGCTTGACGATTGTTGGCCTTGAGGCTGACCTCGCTTACGCCGCCGCCCAAAAAAGTTTTATTGAAACGCAGGGGTTGAGCGAAGCCGTGCGTTGGCTGGGGCCAGTGAGCCAAGACCGCCTCATCAGCGAAATGCAAACGCACCAAATCCTGTGTTTGCCCTCGCGCGAGGAGACGTTGCCGATGAGCATTTCGCAAGCGATGATCGTGGGCAATCTGCCGGTGGCGAGCAACGCGGGCGGCATCCCCGACATGCTCCGCGAGGGCGAGAATGGCTTTCTCGCACCGGTCAACGACGCGCCCGCCCTCGCCCGCACGCTGGCCCGTGTTCTGCGCCTGCCGCCCGCCGAACAAAACGCCCTCCGCCAACGCAACCGCGCCTATGCTGATGCGACGTATCACCCAGCCAGCGTAGCGGCGCAAACGGTGGAGGTGTATCGGCAAGTGGTGAGGGTGAAGGCGTGACCCTGTGCTTTTCCCACTTGCACCTGAATTTTCAGTGCTACCTCCAAGCTGACAAGAAGGGGTAATCAATCCACTTCAGTAGGGATTAAGCGATCGCGCAGGAACTTACAGCGCTTGCCTATCATGAAGGTGTTAAGACCTGACAGGTGGGCGCTACCAAAAGTCTATAAAACAAGGTGTTTTTCTGCGCCCACCTGTCAGGTCTGTGTAAACTCAATCGGAGAGGGCTATATCGCGTAACCAAGCGCTATCTTTGCCAATGAGATCAGCCTGATATAATCTAACGTAGTTGTTCATTCATCAATTCACTAAAAATCAAAGGGTGTCCAATGTTTAGCGTATCTTCTACAAATTTTTTTTCGTATTATGCTCCACGCATAATTTTGATGGCAGTTTTGGCTGGATTGCTGTTTATGCTGTCACGCACCTTGCGTGATTCCGCGACTGAAGATGTCTTACCAACACCGTTGGTGATTACCACGAGTGACGACCTACTGGCGGAAGGCGATTTATTAAGTGTATTGCACAACGGCCCGGTTAACGGTGGCCCGGCTAAAATCCTCATCACTGATTTAATCGTCGGCGAACGCTATGAAGTGGTCGTTACCGGCTCGCACGAATGGACGTTCGGGCGGCGGGCTGACGCTCAATGGAGTGATTGGGGCGGGGTTGCCGAATGCTATTGCGCCCCACACCACGCCTTGACCTTCAACGAAGCGCGTGTCACCGCGGAGAATGGTCAAACCGCTTTTGACCCCACTCACACTTATACCTTTGTCTGGGTTGCCGACCGGCCCATCCTCGAAATGTATATTTGGGATGATTACTATGACGACAACTCTGGGGCCTTGCATTTTAGAATGTTCGGGAAAAAGGCCGCCGCTTCGCCAACCGCACTCTCCACTCTCACGACTACTTTGGAAGCTACCCCCACGCACACGGCGACTCCCACCCCCTGTGAGGGCGAACGTTGTGCTACACCGACTGATAGTCCACTCCCCTTGCCCACCGCTACGTCTTCCATTGAGCCATTGGCGGAAGGCGATTTATTAAGTGTATTGCACAACGGCCCGGTTAACGGTGGCCCAGCTAAAGTCGTCATTACTGATTTAATCGTCGGCGAACGCTATGAAATGGTCGTCACTGGCTCCCACGAATGGACGTTCGGGCGGCGGGCTGACGCTCAATGGAGTGATTGGGGCGGAGTAGTCGAATGCTATTGTGCCCCACACCACGCGCTGACTTTCAATGAAACACGTGTCATCGCGGAGAATGGACGAACCGCTTTTGACCCTACGCACACTTATACCTTTGTCTGGGTCGCCGACCGCTCCACCCTTGAAATGTATATTTGGGATGATTACTATGACGACAACTCTGGAGCCTTGCATTTTAGAATGTTCGGGGAAAAAGCCGCCGCTTCGCCAACCGCACTCCCCACCCTCACAACTACTTTGGAAGCTACCCCCAGTGACACTCCCTCACCGGCCGCTACGGCAAGCGTTACCGCTACCCTAACCGCGACTTCCACCCCATGTAACAGCGAACATTGTCGCACGAGTGTTCCTACTTTAACGGCTACCCTCGTCGTTACTCCCACTGCGACAGTAACGCCTAAGCCCTGTGAAGGCGAACATTGCCCCACCTCAACCCCTACTTCCCAAGTGTTGCCTACAGCCACCCCCGCCACTCGTCCATTGGCGGAAGGCGATTTATTAAGTGTATTGCACAACGGCCCGGTTAACGGTGGCCCGGCTAAAGTCGTCATTACTGATTTAATCGTCGGCGAACGCTATGAAGTGGTCGTCACTGGCTCCCACGAATGGACGTTCGGGCGGCGAGCTGATGCTCAATGGAGTGATTGGGGCGGAACAGCCGAATGCTATTGTGCCCCACACCACGCGCTGACCTTCAACGAAGCGCGTGTCACTGCCGAGAATGGGCGAACCGCTTTTGACCCTACACACACTTATACCTTCATCTGGGTCGCCGACCT
>Ga0315912_10001044_pt1 | contig 37501 bp, 34 predicted proteins | sample VfabasoilMG_FD_204469 | JGI IMG/M metagenome (GOLD analysis project Ga0315912, IMG submission 204469) | Garden soil microbial communities collected in Santa Monica, California, United States - V. faba soil | ecosystem: Environmental > Terrestrial > Soil > Garden | place: USA: California... | reverse complement strand
CTGCTCACGCCCGTTACCGAGGCGCCGGGAGGCTGGTCCGTCGAGTTCAAGGATCCCGACGGACACCCGCTCGCGTTCTTTCAGGAGGAGGCGCTGCCGCGCCGACACTAGCCATGCGCATCGCCCTTGGATCGGACCACGCCGGCTTCCCGCTCAAGGAGCGGGTCAAGGCTCTGCTCGAGGAACTGGGTCACGAGGTCGTCGACTTCGGCTGCTTCAGCGCCGAGCAGTGCGATTACCCCGACTACTGCCGCCCGTCGACGATCCCAGCTAGACCTTGAGAGCGCGGGTCAGCAGAAAATCCTGACGAACCCGGTTGTCCTCGAAATACGCCTGGGCCAGTGCGTCTATCTCGGCCCTCAGCGTCGCCGCCTTGGCTGGATCGGTGGCGTTGAGATTCTCGAACAGCTTTTTTGCGGGGCCGAAGTTCTCTGCCATCTGCACTCGGTAGTGCTGCGGACTGAGTGTCGGGAAGAACAGCGTGTTCCGCGTGAAGGTGAGCTCGCGCACCGCGGCGCCCAGTCGCTCCCGGATGATGTTTGGATCGCCCCATTGCGGCGGCGGCGACACACCAGGGGGCGGGGGGGGCGCGTAGCGACCCATGAGCGCGAACCAGCGCCCCACCATGAGTTCGGGCGGCCATGTGGCAAAGGCGACCGTGCCCCCCGGCTTGAGAACGCGCAGCATCTCCCCGATGGCTACGTCGGGGCGTGGGGCAAACATGTGCCCAAACTGGCTGACGACCACGTCAAAGGCTGCATCCGGGAACGGCAGTGACTCAGCGTCGCCCTCCTGAAAGCTCGCTTCGAGTCCCATGAGCGTGGCGTTATCCTTGGCACGCGCAATGAGCTCCGGGGTCAGATCGATGCCGTGCACGGTCGCGCCGGCGCGCGCTGCGGTCAGCGCGACCACGCCAGTGCCACACGCAATGTCCAGCACCTTGACGCCCGCACGAATGCCGGCAAAGCGCACGAGGTGTGGGGCCGCCGTGCCGGTCAGGTTTTCTAGCAGCGCGAAGCTCGCCCACGCCACCTTCTGATTCGCCTTGAATTGCTCGAGTCCGTCCACCGTGTGCCTCCGTATGCTCGCGGCGTCCTCGTACGACGCAGGAGATGCATGACTGTACGCGGGCGGACTGCGCAGGTTTCGCCAAATTCTTCGACTCGTCCGAATGCCCAGCAATCATGGCTATTTGGAGCTCTGCTGCTGGTCCGCCACCCATGGGACTCACTCGAACGGGCTCGGGAGTCGAAAGCAGAGGCTCCGGTTCAGCCGACTCGGTCCTCCTTGCGTGCCGACCCGCTACGCCATTAACGGAATCATCTGGTTCAGTATTCGAGAACCCGCCTGGATGACTCGTGCGGAAGCGGACGAGCTGCGCTCGCAGCTCAGCCATCAGCTCGTCGTTGAAGCAGACGGGGAGGCCTGGTGCTGCGACCTGGCGAATCGCGGGGCATCTTCTAGATCGGAGACAAACCATCGTAGGTTGAGCATGGCCCACCTGGAAAAACCGTGCCGGGCGAGGATGCAGGCGTTCCTGAGAATGGCCCAGGACTGGCGGGACCATGGGGAGGATCGCTACGAGCACGCGCTCCGAGACTTCGATGCGTATCTCGCGTCCATCCAGCGCTTCGAGGACCCCGCGCAGCTACCGGCGCATCTCGTCCCGGGCGTCGTTTTCTGTCTCGTCCATGACGAAGAAGTCGTGGCGGGCGCGAGGCTGCGGTTCGGTCTGAACGCTGCGCTACAGGTGAAAGGCGGGCACATCGGATACGACGTTCGGCCGTCCTCGCGCCGCCAGGGCTTCGGAAGTCTCGCCCTGCAGCTCACTTTGCGCGAGGCTCGGCGCCGCGGCCTGGAGCGTGTCTTGCTCACGGCGGATACCGACAACCACGCTTCGATTCGGATCATCGAGAAGTGTGGCGGCACGCTGTCCGGTGGAGCAGCCTGCCCCGAGAGCGGCAAGCCCATCAGCCACTACTGGATTGAGGTCCCACGCTGACGGCGTTGAACGGGCCCGCGGGAGGGAACGTGCGAGCGGATCCCTGCCTTGCGCTGCGGCAAGGCAGCGGTCCGGGCGATCGGCGGTCTTCAACCTAGGCAGAGCTGCGTTCGTCTTCCTGGCGGGTGGAAAGGCAGGTGGACCCAGTTTCCGCGGCAACGACTCCCAACAGGGTGTCTTGATGAGGACCTGCGCAGAGAATCCTGGCGCGCGGTTTCAGTCGGTTTCACAATTCCACCTCGCAGGGCAGGTAGCAGGGCGACCAGGCGCCCTTTCGCGGAGCCGAATGAATATCCGTCGACTGGACTCGCGGGACGCGCCTCTGCTGGAGGCGTTTTTACTGCCTCGTCGCGACAGCTCGATGTTTCTTCGCTCGAACGTGAGGCGCGGCGGACTCGGCCATTCCGGGCAGACCTCCCAGGAGGTCTACGTTGGCGCGTTCGACCACGGTGACATCGTTGGCGTGGTCGGACATGGCGCGGGTGGAATGTTATTGCTCCAGGCACCCGAGTCAGTAGCGGAACTGGCGCGAGCCTGTGTGGGCGCGAGTCAGCGGTCAGTGACGGGGGTGGCGGGCCCACTTCCGCAGGTGGCGCAAGCGACGAGGGCGCTCGGACTGAAGGCAGAAGATGCGAGCTACAATCGTGACGAGTGGCTCTACGGTCTCGACCTCGCAGATCTGATGGTGCCGGTCGCGCTCTCCAGCGGAGTGGTCGCATGCCGGGCGCCGCTCCCGAGCGAACGCGATACCCTCTGCGCATGGCGGCGCGCATACGATATCGAGGCACTGGGTGCGGCTGACACGGAGCAAACCCGACTGCGTTCCGCGCGCTTTCTCGATCAGCAAATCGCTGACGGAAATGCCTGGATCGCCGTGGAGCACGGAGCTCCCGTGTCGCTGTCGTCGTTCAATGCCGTGCTCCCGGACATCGTTCAGCTGGGTGGAATTTACACCCCACCCGAGCTGCGCGGCCGTGGTTTTGCGAAGGTCGCTGTCGCTGCCTCGCTGGTGGCAGCGCGTGAGCGAGGGGTACAACGGGCGGTCCTGTTCACGAGCAACCCGAGCGCCGCTCGCGCCTACGAGGCTCTGGGTTTTCTGCGAACCGGAGGCTACGCGGTGGCGCTCTTTCGCTGAGCGCGGTCGCCCCTACGAGTCGCCCGATTCCGTCACGGTGCAGCGCCTGGCCCGGCGCGTCCGTCTCGCGCTGAGGGCGTTGCGTGAAGGCAGCACGGTGGAGCTTACAAATGGGGTGTGCGCGAACTAAAGTGGGCACTTCTCGTTCGGTCTGAAATGACGTTCACTGCGAGCTCGAGAATGCCAATGACCAGCGAAACTTTCGTGCGCATCCAAGCCTGGTACCGGGGTCGTCTCGGCGTGGAGGTCGGCATCTTCGTCGCCGTGGACCACTTGCGGCGTGCCGATCGGCTGACAGAGGACGAGGAGGAGCTCTACTTCGATGTCGATGACTGGTTTGAGATCCATCTTCCGAACCCGCCATTTTACAGTGATGGCAATACCGTAGGAGCGGTGACTTGGTTCAAGAACTCGTCCACCGGGGAGATGCGCGGGCGGCTCGAGCCCCTGTGCCGTATCTTGGATAAGTATGGCGTGACGTGGATGGCTGCCGAGTCGGCTGACCCCGGGAAGATCATCTACGAAGACCGGTTCCAGGTGGGGGCGATTCCCTATCAACGATACGAGCCAACACCGATGCCGCAAGGCGTGCTGCTGGGGCCCAGTACTGCTGGATCGAAGCGGCACTTGGGGAAGAAGGCTCGCAGGGGCGCGTAGCCGCCGGGGGCATTGGTCTGCACTGAGACGGACTTTCGAGTCGCGCCGTTGTGGGCTCTGCACGGGTGCCTTACGATTGCTTGATGGATGTCCGGTTTAGGCGCACCGGCGTACGGCGTTACGCCGTCGTCGTCAGCCGGGCGGGCGAGGCGCCGCGTGCGATGGAGCCAGCGCCAGGTTACGATCATGATATCCCCCACGACCTCGTGCATTACGTCGTCGAGGCTGAATTGGGTCTCGAGACTGGGGTCTACGGGCGCGCCGCGCGAGGCGGGGGTACGTTTGTCATGACCGCAGAACGCGACGTGAGTGCGAGAGAACGGGCGCGCACGCAACGCAAGCAGCAGAAACGCGAGCGGGCACTGGGGGCGGAGGATGCGCGCCATGCCGCCGACATGGCCCAGTCAGAGCGCCTGGCTGCGCTCTGCGACGTCGCGTGGCGGCACAAGCACGGGCAACATCCAGATCCGACGCGGTCGGCGCCCGTGCCGCGGGCGGAGGATGCCGCGCCGGTCGAGCGCGTGGTTTCCCGCTTGGATTTGCTCGCACCGCTGTGGTGCGCGCTCCCTGTGGGTGGAGAACTCGTCTTCCAGTGGCCCCAGGTCGTGCCAACGCAGGGCGAGCAGCGAAACGCCGCGCAACCCCACCATCGCGAGCGCCCATGAGTGAGCCGTGTCCCTTCTGTTCCATCGGTCGTGAGCGAGCGGATGAGGACCGGAGCGCTGACGTGCTGGCTGGGCGCGCCTCGCGATTCTGACGGATATGAGCACGGCATGCGGCACCCAGGTGATCTCGGATGGCTGCCGGCTCGTCGCCTCCCGGGAGCGCCTCCACGGGTCTGATTGAAGCGGAAGGGTTGCTGAGCCCGCCGGGCGCCGGAAGGGTGCCCAGCGCTGCGCTCACTCTTCCGTCGCAGCACCGACAGCAAGCGATGGATCGGCGTCGATCCAGCGCTGCGCTTCGTGCTCCGGTACTCCCGCCTCGCGCAGGATGGCGAGCATCTGCGAAGGGCTCAGCCGCGGCGTGCTGACCTGATGACGCGGCTTCGTGGATGGTGCTTGAGATTGAGGTTGCTGACTCATGTCTGATCTACTCGGGTCGATGCCTTGCACGCGGTTGCGCGCGTCGCCTTGCAGTACGGTGCTGCCACCGTCCGCGATGAGGGGTAAGAGTGCCTTCTCAGTCGGTTTCGTCCAGGGAAATGCCTGCACAAATCGCCGTAAAAATTGGCGCTACCAATCGGCCCTCTCACCTACCGTTGGGGGTGAGGTCGAGGATGACCTCGAGAGGCAAACCTCGGGATCTCGTGGATCGCGGCGTCCCACGGAGAAACAAGCAAGAGGCCCGTATTTTTGCAGGCTGCACGGCGCGGGCGACGCTAGCTGTCGCGAAGATGCGTGCTGTGCCGCGCAAACCGCTACGCAGTGTGTTGCGTGGCGCACAGCGGGTGGGGCACGAACGCGCGCCGGTGTTCCACCTAGGCAGGGCACCCTCTGTCTTCCTCGCGTGCCATGACGCGGGGCGTGATGGGCGCTGACGGCGCGGCGGGGCCGCCGCCCCTGGCTTGCTGTACGCTAGATATCACTGGGAGGGACGAACGTGACGCTCGACGAATTGGCATCGCAACTCCCGAACGGCTTTCACGACGCCGTTCTCCGAAGCCACTCCTCGGATCTGGCAGAGCAACGGGCAGAGTTTGTTCTCGACGTCTGGGTCGAAGACTCTGACCGCTCGGTCGTGATGGAAGGAGAGCCCTATCGCCCGGCTCACCTGGAGTTGTTCGGCCTGGCGTACCTGGTCCTCGACGATCCAGATCCGAGGTACTTGGCCCAGAGTGGAGCACCCCTTCGGATCGATGCTTGCGCTGCCGACGAGAACGCTGACCTGGCGCGGCAGGTTCCGGAAGGCGGGTTCGCCGGCAGGTTCTTCGTCTTCGAATGGAACGCCTTCATCCATTTCGCCGCGCGCGAAGCACGGCTGACCTGGCTCGACGTACACTAGGGGATGTTCGCTCTCCGTCCTGCGGTCCCCGCGGGGCTTCTCGACGGCCATCCGGGTAGAACTCACTGCGACCGCGCCGCGGCGAGCGACCGCGTGGCGAGCTCGCGCCCGGTGGAGTATGCTCGCTCGATGAGGGGTCGTGTGTTGCACCTTGGATGGGGCCTCGGCGTGCTGCTCGCCTGTGGGGGCGACGCACGCACCACGCTGCTGCCGCCTCCCGGAGTCTCCGCGGGCGCGGCCGGTGCCGCTGGCGTGGCAGGTAGGAGCGGCGCCGGTGGCGCGGCGCCGGCTCCGACGGACGCCGGGGTGGACGGGGCGCCGGCCAGTGGTGGCGGCGCAGGGGGGCTCACCGACGCCAGCCGAGTCGACGAGCCCGATGGCAGCACGGATCCGGGCGGGCCCATCCTCGTCTCGATCGATCCGGAGTCGATCGTCATCTTCGATCTTCCCATCACCTCGACACGCTTCGCCGCAGCGGGCTTCGACGCCGCCACCGGCATCTGCGCAAGCATCATCTGGGACTACTCCAACAACGATCTGGAGATCGCACGCCATTGCGATGACTTCGGGACGTACCCCGACTTCCACTATGTGCTGGTGAGGGAACCTCCGGAGAGCTGTGACAATCTGCAGGGCTTCTGGGACTACTCAGGGCTCGAGCCCGCCTCGGTCAGCGGCTGCTTCGACCCAGCGGCAGGAAGCGTGAACGTCCAGCTCGAGGTCTTTACCGTGCCTACCTTCTACCGCATCATCATGAACAACGAGCCTTGAGCGAGGCGCCCCTTCATGCCATCAAACCGCGCTCGAGTAGCCAGCGTGAGCCTCGGGCCCACGCGCGAGGAGGAGGCCGAAGACTTGGTCAGCCTTCGGATTCGAGCCATGCGCGAGAGTCTGGAGCGGCTGGGCCGTTTTGATGCGCAGCGAGCGCGGGAGCGGTTTCTTGTCGGGTTTGTCCCGGAGTTCACTCGCCACATTCTCGCCGATGGGGAGCGTGTGGGGTTCGTAATGGTCAAGGCCATGTCCGATGGGTTGAGCCTGGAGCATCTGTACGTGCGTCCCGAGTACCAGGGATGCGGCATCGGTTCAGCTGTGCTGGCGATCGTCTTCGAGGACGCCGACCGTCGGGCGCTGCCTGTCCGGGTTGGCGCGCTGCGCGGCAGCGACGCCAATCGCTTCTACCTTCGCCACGGCTTCATTCACGTGGAAGAAAGTGAATGGGACATCTACTACGTCCGCGCTGCGCAACCTCTCCGCGCTGCTGGACGGGGGCATCGTCAACGTCGACGTGACGACCGAGCTGGGCGGGTTTCACGGGGACACGTCGCAGACCTTCGTCATCGGCAACGCCTCCGCCCAGGCGCGGCATGTCGTCGACGTGGCGCGGCGTTGCCTCGACGCCGGCATCGCGCAGGTGCGGCCCGGCGCGCGGCTCGGCGATATCGGCGCCGCGATCGAAGGGCTGGCCCGGCGCGAGGGCTGTAGTGTGGTGAGAGACTTTGGCGGCCACGGCATCGGGCGCTCGATGCACAGCGAGCCGCACGTGCCGCATTACGGCCGCCAGGGGACGGGGCTGCGGCTGCGGGCCGGCATGGTGTTCACGATCGAGCCGATGATCAACCTGGGTGGACCCGAGGTGGAGATGCTGGACGATGGCTGGACGGTCGTCACGCGCGACAGGAGCCTCTCCGCGCAGTTCGAGCACACGCTGCTCGTGACAGCGGAGGGCGCCGAGGTCCTCACGCGCGCCCCGGCCGAAGCCTGACGTCGTGAGGACCCACAGTGGGTCGCGTGCACGCGCGCACGACTCCGTCGACCAGGCAGCGACCTCGGCCGTCCGTGCGCGGATGTTACTGGCGCGGGCGCGCCGTCTCGGGGCAATCCCGCGCGCGATCGTAGCGCACCTGCGCCCACCAGAAATCGTAGCTGAGCGGCAGCGGAGGGCCGAGCTCCCACGTGGCTGCGAAGGGCACTGCGATGAACCGACGCGGCGGCAGCGACGGAGCAGAGGTGCTGGGGCATGCGGGCCCGCCGCAGACCAGGAGCGGGACGGGATGGGCGCGGGGGCGTTCGTCGAGCGGATGTTGGGTATTGCCCTGTTGCACCAGGGGGACTCGCGGCGGGATCGTGGTGGCGAGCTGGGCGACGACGCCGTAGCGCTGGCCGTCGTGTTCGTAGGTCTGGCCCACGCGCAGTTCCGGTAGCCCATCCTGGAAGAGGGTGGGATGCTCCACGGCCTGCGCGCCCAGAGGCGCGAGTGTGGTAGCGAGCGCAGCGCTGCGGGCACGTTGGCGCTCGGCCTCGAGCGCGAGCACGAAGGCCTTGAGCTCGCGCGATTCGACGCAGCCGGAGCCGCCCGGCAGGGGTACGGGCACGGGCGGGGGTGGCTCCGCCGGCGTGGGAGTGACCGGTGTCGGCTCGGCGAGTCGCGCCGTGCAGGCCCCGGCGAACACCAGCAGCAGGCAGGACAGAGCTCGCATGCCGGCTCACTCTGTCGCCGGGTCCTCCTGCTGTCCAGTCACTCTCAGAGCTCGGCCTTGCTCAGCTTGACGCTCGGTGCCACTGGCGCGCTCGGAGGCAGGGGCTCGGGCACGTGGTTCTTCACCGCGGGCAGCGTTTGCAGGTAGGCGAAGATGGAGCCGAGTTCGTCGTCGCTGAAGTTCTGGTAGGCGGGGATGGGCATGGGCGGAAGGATCGGGCGGCCGCGGCCCAGATGGCGGCCCGTGCGGATGGTCTGAATGAAGGTGTCGCGGGTCCACTCGCCGAGGCCGGTCTCGCGATCGGGGGTGAGGTTGGCGGTGAAGCTGACGCCCCAGGGCCCGGCCCAGGCGGTGTTGGTCGCCGCCGCCGACATCATCCACGGGCCCTGTGGCGCCGGCGCTGGCGGCAGTTGCATGGCTTCGGGGTGGCCCGACAGTGCACGGCTGAAGTCGGGCTCGGGGCCCTTGTCGCCCATCTTCCAGGGCGTGTGGCAGTCGTGGCAACCCGAGGTCGACACGAGGTGATGGCCGCGCGCGATCTGCGCCTCCGGCAAGATCGCCTCGGCTGCCGTGCGCGGCAGGGCCGCGGCCGTGGGCGAGCCCGACGAGTCGGAGTTGGCGCAGCCGGCGGCGAGCGCCACGGCGACGGAGAGGGAGGCGGAGAGGGCGAGGTTGCTGATGATGGACTGGTTCATGACGGGACTCACTGACTGGGTTGGGTTCGAGGCGTTGGACTCGATGTTGGTTCGATCGGGCCTGGCAGCGCTGGGTTCAGCGCTGCGTGGACGGTGGGGGCGCCGGCAGGTCGTGGGAGATCCATTGCGCAATCAGTTGCAGGCCTGCGGCGTCGACTTGCTTCGTGCCGAGCGGCGGCATCTGGTTCTGGGGGTCGCGCGCCTGCATGCGGAACCAGAGCGAGCTGTGTTCGGGCTGCGCGGGCACAGCGCGGAAGGAGGCGGTTTCACCGGGCAGACGGAAGCGGCTGCGGCGCAGGGCGACGCTCGTGGCGAGGCGGGTGTGTCCGCCCTCGGCGCCCACCGCCTGGTCAAAGTCGAGGCCGACCACGGCGAGCGGGCCCTCGGCGTTGTGGCAGTTGGCGCAGTTGCCAAACAGGTAACCTGCGGCGGCGCGTGCGGTCGCGGACGGCGCGTCGATGCGCGGCGGGTGCTCGAGCAGCTCCGCCGGCAGGTTCACGATCAACTCGCGTCGCACCAGCTCGGGCAGATCGAGCGCGCCGGGCGGCAGCTCTTCGCGATGCGGCGCGAGCGGGTCCCGATCGGGCGAGAGCTGCAGTGCGTTGAAGCCGAGCACGGGCGAACGGCGGCCCTCGTGGCAGCTGCGGCAATCGCTGCCGGATGGGATGTCGTGCTGCACGCCGGAAGCGAGCTCGCGCGCGCCGCGGATGCCGGCCTCGGGCGCCAGCAGCGCGTCGCCGAGCTGCGCATCCCAGACGTAGGTAGCGTAGCGGTACGAGCCGTCGGCGAGTCGCTCGATGTACCGGGTCTCCGTGCGCTCGCCGAAGCTGAACTCTTTCCAGAAGCGCGTACCGATCGGGAACACCCAGGCGTCTCGGCTCGAGGCGTCGATCTGCGTGCCCGGCGGCAGTGCGATCCAGCGGCGCTTGCTGGCGCCGTCCGACCAGAGCGGGTACTGCGGCACGAAGGCGGCGTTCTCCGGGGCGATCACGGTCGTGCTGCCGGCCACGTACAGGCCCGTTTCGGACAGGCGAGTCGGCAAGGGCGCGGCGCCGGAGCGGGCCATGGCTACCGGAGTGCCGCGCGGTGTTTCAGCCGTGTTCCAGGTGGCGGCCGCCCAGGCCAGAGGTGCAGCCAGGAGCGCGGCGCCGAAAGCCTGCGCGGAACCGCCCTGCGCCCAGCGCCGGGAGCGCGCGCGAGCCGTGGACGGGGTGTGTTCCGAGGCGGTGTCCATGTGCAGGACAAACATGCTCCACGGCACACTCGGGCGTTGCTAAGTTGTCGTTTTCAGGACCTTTTCGATTTGCTAAAAGATCCTTATCAGCATGACCGATGCTGGTATTCTCGGAGCCTTCGATGCCCGCGCGCTTACCGGAAGAGATCGTCGAGCTCATCGCCTGCGGTGTAGACGTGTACGTGGCGACGCGGGACGCGGAGCTCGAACCGGAGGCGCTGCTCGCGATGGGCATTCGGGCCAGTGCGGATCGGACGACGCTGACCGTGTACCTGCCGAGCGTGCTGGCGGATCTCACCTGCCGGAACCTCGCGCACAACGGTGATATCGCGGTCACGCTGGAGCGTCCGATCGATCTGAAGGCAGTGCAGATCAAAGGGCACTCGATCGGCATTCGTCCGAGCACGGAGGCCGATCGGGAGCTGCAGACCATCTACCGCGCCGCACTGGTCGAACAGCTCGGCGCGGTGGGCGTACCGCGCTCGGTGACGCGCCGCCTCACCTGGTGGCCGAGCCTGGCCGTGGACGTGCGCATCCGCGACGTGTTCCTCCAGACACCGGGGCCCGCCGCCGGCGCGCCCATGGCCAGAACATGAGCGTGCCGCCGCTCACGCTCGAGTCGTTGTGGCGCTGTTTCGAGGGCATCGTGCCCTCGGCCCTCGCCACTTGTGACAAGCACGGCGTGCCGAACGTGAGCTGGATCAGCAGCGTCACGTTGGTGGGCGATCGCCACGTCGCGCTCTCGCGCCAGTTTTTCAACAAGACGATCAAGAACCTGCTCGAGAACCCGAAGGCGCTCCTGATCCTGATGGATCCGGTCACGCTCGAGTCCTACCGCCTGCGTCTGCGTTTCGTGCGTTCCGAGAGCGAGGGCGGTCTGTTCGATGCCATGTCCGCGCGCATCCTGGTGATCGCGTCCCACACGGGCATGCTCGGTATCTTCCGTTTGCTGTCGGCGGACGTGTTCGAGGTGCTGGAGTTGAGGCACCTCGCGGAGGCGTTGCAGGCGCCGGGTCCGGTGGAGGCGGGGGATGTCGCGCCCGTCCAGGCGGAATTCCCCGTCGAAGAACGCGGCGAGCTCTGGGCCTTGCAGCGCGTGGTGCAGTGCTTGCGCAGCACCTCGGACCTCGGGCCACTGCTCGGCTCGGTGCTGAAGACGCTGGCGGAAGACGTCGGGTTCTTGCACAGCATGGTGTTGATCCCGGACGAGTCCGGGCGCCGCCTGGTGACCCTCGAGAGTCACGGTTACGGCGAGAGCGGCGTTGGCGCCGAGGTGCCGTTCGGCGAGGGGCTGATCGGCATCGTGGCGGAGAGCAAGAAGCCGTTGCGCGTGAGCCCGCTCGACAGCGCGCTGCGCTACGGGCGCGCCGTGCGCAAGAGTGTGGCCGCGCTCGCGTCCGCTGGGCTCTCAGCCGAGATTCCGCTGCCGGGGCTACCCAACGCGCAGAGTCAGATGGCGTTACCGCTGCTCTGCCGCGGAGAGCTGGTGGGCGTGCTCGCCTGTGAAAGCGCACGCCCACATGCCTTCGAGGCCTGGCACGAGGCGTTTCTGAGTGTCCTCACCGATCAGCTCGCGCAGGGGCTGCAGGATGCCATGATGCGCGACGCGAGCGAGCCCGCGGAGGTACCGGGCAAGTTGGCTGCAGGCGCGCCTGCGCCCAGCACGCCGCCGAACGTCAGCCCTGCCGGCCCGGCGCCGAGCGTGCCGGTGCTCGTGGGCTCTCCCTCCGTCATCCGTTCGTTCTGCATGTACAAGAACGATGATTGTGTGTTCGTCGACGGACAATACCTGATCCGCGGTGTGCCCGCGCGCATCCTCTGGCGTGTGCTCCGCTTCCACGAGCGCGACGGCCGCACGGAGTTTAGCAACCGGGAGCTCCGCCTCGATCCCTCGCTCGGTTTGCCCGCGATTCGCGATAACCTCGAGAGCCGGCTGTGCCTGTTGCGCCGGCGCCTCGAGCTGCGCTGCCCCGAGCTGCGGCTGGCAGCGCGCTCGCGCGGGCACTTCGGCCTCGATTTACAGTGCCGCGTGGCGATGGTCGAGCGCGAGTCGGCGTCCGTGTAGCGCGCCGAGCAGAAGCGTTCGTCACGCAGAATCCAGGACGCGGCGCAGCCGGGCGAGTAGATCGGCCGCCACGAACGGTTTCTGCAACAGCTCGAGACCCTGCTCGACGACGCCCCCGTGCGCGATCGAGTTCTCCGGGTAGCCGGAGACGTAGAGGACCTTGAGCCGCGGAAAGCGCCGGCCGAGCAGCGTTGCCAGCTGTCGCCCTCCCATCCCCGGCATCGTGAGATCGGTGATCAGGCCATCGAAGGGTTCGGACGACTCGACCAAACGGAGCGCGTCTTCCGCCGTGTTGGCGCACGAGACGCTGTAGTGGTTGCGCTCCAGAATGCGCCGGATGACCGTACACACGGCGGGCTCATCTTCCACGATCAAGATCCGCTCCGCCTGGGTCGGAGCTACCGGCGCGGGGGGGTGCACCGTGCTGGGCCGAGGAGCCTCGGCCACGAGAGGAAAGTAGACGGTGAACGTGGAGCCGTGCCCCGGCCGACTGTGAACGGTCAGCTGCCCGCCGCTCTGCTTCGCAATGCCGTGGCAGGTGGCGAGACCGAGGCCGGTGCCACTGGCGCGGGTGGTGAAGAACGGCTCGAACACATGGGGCAAGGCCTCCGCGGGGATGCCATGCCCGGTATCGGCAACCGAGAAGGCCACATAGGCGCCGGCCGCCAACTCCGGGGGCGACAGCTTGTCCAGGCCTTTGATCTCCACGTCGGCCGTAGACAGCTGCAGACTGCCGCCTGCCAGCATGGCGTCACGCGCGTTGGCGACCAGATTCATGATCAGCTGATCAAACTGACCCGGGTCGACGCGGATCCGACCGCGAGCCCGCAGGGAGTAGCCGAGCTGGATCTGCTCGCCCAACACGCGACGTAGGAGCGCGTCGAGACCCGTGATCACGAGGTTGGGATCGACCACTTTCAGCTCGATGACCTGGCGGCGCGCGAACGCCAGGAGCTGAGCGGTGAGCGCGGCACTGCGCTGCGCGGCGGCGCGGATCTCCCCGATATGGCCCCGGATCTCTTCGAGGGAGGTGGCCGCATCGATCTGCTCGACGTTGCCGATGATGATGGTGAGCAGGTTGTTGAAATCGTGGGCCACGCCCCCCGCCAAGCGCCCGATGCTCTCCAGCTTCTGCGCTTCTCGCAGGCGCGCTTCCAGGGCCCGCCGCTCGGTGATGTCCTGAACGCTGCCGACCACGCGGCACGCCTTGCCGCCGGGCTCTCGCAGGGCGACGCCGGTTGCGGCGACCCAGCGCAGCGAGCCGTCTGGTCCGATGATGCGATGCTCGATGGGCCCGTAGCGACCGGTGCTCAGCGCTTTCTCCATGCTCTCGGTCACGAGTTGTCGATCGTCGGGATGAATGCGCTCTTGCATCCCCGCGAAGCTCGGCGCCGGCGTGCCTTCCGCAGCATGAAAAATGCGTCGCGTGGTTTCATCCCAGCTGCCTCGTCCCTCCTGCGGGTCGTGGGTCCAGATGCCGAGCGCCGTGGCGTCCAGCGCCACTTGGAGCAGAAGGCGACTCTCTTCGAGCGCCGTCACATCGGTGGCGATCATCACGAGCGAGGTGACCTGATCGTTCTCCAACACCGGGCTGACGCGGGTCAGGTAGTGGCCCATGCGCCCCGACGCCACTTCGCCCACGGTCGAATACTGCTGGGTGGAGCGCGTCTCCCGGGCGAGCAGCATCGCCTTCCGGGCTCGTTCTCGATATTCGGGGGGCACGTAGTTGTAGCAGGATGTCCCCAGCACTTCTTCCATGCGGAAGCCGGGCGCCAGACGGTTCAGGTAGAGAAAATCTCCGTCCACCGTGATGCGCGTGATGAAGTCGGGTGCGCTCGATAACATCGTGTGCAGCCGGGCCACCTCGGCCTCGAGCAATCGAATGCGTTCGTCCCTTACCGCATCACTCACGCCGGAGTTCCTCCCCTGGAGTGCAGTTTAGCGCCCTCGTCAGGCCACGATCTCGGAAATAGTGGTTCGCGTGTGGAGGTAAAATGGTCACCCTGTGCCACGCCCATGTTCCCGCCTGTGCCTACCGCCCCGCTCTCAGCCGCGCAAACTTTGCAGTAGAACTTCGAGGCGGCGCGCCGAGTCGTCGAGGCCGCCGGGGCGGTTGCGCTGGAGCCAGAGCGCGCGATGCTGCTCGATCAGGCCGCCCAGTTCGGCGGCGAGCGCCGCACGGCGCAGCGCGGCGATGGCTGCGGGGTCGTCGGTGTTGCCTGCCACCGAGCGTGCGATGCCGAGACGGCAGGCGAAAGCGAGCATGTCTCGCGCCCAGCCCAGCTCCTGGAGCACGAGCGCGGCATCGGGCGCGCTGGAGCGTGCCTGTGCCAGTGGTTCGCTCACGCGCTCCACGTACGCGAGCGTACGCTCCAGCGATTCTCGCGTGACCCCGGGCGGCATGAACAGCCGCTCGGGCTTGATCAGGATCCAGAACAGCACCGATGCATTCGGCCGCAGGCTGCCCGCCTCTCGATAGGCATTGCCCAGGTCGTGAGCGACGCGCCCGAGCACGCCCGCGGCATCAAAGAAGGCGTGGCGGTCGAGCAACTGGGGCACGTCGAGCTCCTGGGGCCGCTGGGCGTCCGCCACGTTCCAGCTAAAGCCCGCTCCCAAGAGGAGCCCCAGGTAGCTCACGGGCAGCGGCTGTAGATGTCCGTGATCCCCCCAGTCCGTGATCAAAAAGCCGGAGGCGCCCGCGGCCTTGCCCTGCTCGGCGGCGCGCGCCAGGTTCAGGGTTGCATTTTCGCTGCGGCCGGCGATCGAGTTCCAGCTGCTCGTGCCGGGGCACACGTAGAACTCGAGGCCCGCCTCGCGGAAGCGCTGCAGATGCTCGGGGAAGGGATGATCGGCCTCATACCCCCACTCGAGCGCGATCGCCTCGCGCGGCAGCTCACGGATCAGCTCCGGCCGTTTCACGATGATATCGCCCCAGAACATCATGCGATGACTGCGCGCTTGCACGATGGCGTGCACCTGCTTCAGGAACTCCAGGTACACGCGCTCGGTGCCGCGCTCATCACACGCGCTCTTCGAGCGGCCGTGGCCGAGATCGATCGTCTCATCCAGGCCCACGTTGAACTGGCGGCTGCGAAAGTTCGGCAGCAGTTGATCGTAGAGGTCCTCGAGCAGGGCGAGGCTACCCGGATCGGTGGCGCACAGCCCGTAGGGCTCACGCGTCCAGTTCCACGGGTGATCGAAGCCGTCGGGGCACTCGGCGAGCCGGCGATAGGGCGGAAGCGCGAGCCAGCGATGCATGTGGCCGAAGCTGTTCTGGTTGGGGACGAGCTCGATATGGCGCTCGGCGGCGTAAGCGTCCAGCTCCCGGATCTCCTCGGCAGTGTAGGGGCTCGCGTCTTTCCAGACGACGGCGTGGCCCGCGTAAGCGAAGGTGTGTTCGAAATACAGCTGCAGCTGGTTCAGCTTCCAGCTCGCCAGGCGATCGATCAGCTGGCGCAGCGTGTCCAGCGTGGGCACCTTGTCGCGGCTCACGTCCAGCATCACGCCGCGCGCTCGAAAATCCGGAAAGTCCTCGATCTCGAGCTCGGGCAGTTCGATCTTGCCGGGCTGGCCTGGCGCGAGCAGCAGCAGTTGCACCAGGGTACACAAGCCATGCTGGAGGCCGCGAGGGTCGCTGGCAGAGAGGGATAGGGCGCCGCCCCGGACGCTCAGCGTGTAGCTCTCTTCCGGAGCGCGGCCCGGGGCAGGCGCAGGGCCCAGCTGCATCGGCAGCGGCACGGACAGCTGCAGGGACAATGGCGCGCTTCGGTCGCTGTCGGCGCGCTCCAGGCGATGCCCGCGCGCGACCAGCGCCCGCTCGAGCCAGGCGAGGGCAGGGCCGGGCAGCACGCCGGGCCCGCAGCGGAGGCGCAGACACGCCGGCAGCGGCCACGAGCTACCGAGCGAGCGCAGCCGCTGGGGCCGCGGCAAGAGCAGAGGCGGGGGCAGAGCGGCCGACGCTGTTTCCGCCATGCTGCGAGGCTGACGCCGGCTGCGCCGCGACGCAAGCTCGAAGCGACCACGGATTGACCCAGTGGGGATGCTTGCTACGCTCCGTTGATGGTACGCGGCCCCACGGCGACTCGGGTGCAGGACCACCTGTTCGGATTCTTCGAGACGTTGTACCGGGACGTGCGCGATCACCTGGTCGTGCGCGTCAAGCGTGAGGTGCGGCGGCAGCTGCTCGAGGCGCAGCACCGCCTGGTGGGTCGCTCCGTCGCCGTCCTGGGGCCGCCGGCAGCGGGAAAAACCACCCTGTTGCGCGTCTTTCGCAACCCGAACGCAGACGAGGCGGAGCTTACCGCGTACGAGAAGACGGAGGTCTCGCCGAACGCCGCGATCAAGGTCAATTTCCTGTTGACCCTGGAAGAAGGGCAGCAGTTTCGTTTCCACTTCAAGGTCCGGAAGAACGCCGACATCGGCGGCGAGGAGTACATTCGCGACGCCAACTGGAAGGAGGTCGTGCGTGGGGCCAGTGTCGTGGTCTACGTGGTCGACTGGCAGCGCCTGTCGAGTGGCACGGACGGCGAGTACCGGCAGCGGACGCGCGACGACTTTGACTGGATCCTGCAAAATACACAGCTGCTCGAGCCCGGCTTCCGGGTGGTGCTGGTGGCCAACAAGATCGATGCGCTGTGCAGCGCCGATAACTTCCGCGAGTTTCGCGCCGAGCACCAGGCGCGCCTCGGCCAGCTGAAGAGCGAGCTGGTGCGTCATTGGCCGGAGCATCTGCAGGCCAACCTGGGCCCGGCGCTCCTGCTCTCCTTGACCAGCAAGACCTTGCGGCAGTTCACGCTGAACGCGCTCATGCTCTCGTTCGTCGGTACGGACCTGTACGCGATGCTGCGGGAGTCGGGGGCGGACGGCGCGGGCAGCCCGACAACAAACGGCCCGCTCTCGGGAGGCTCTGTCTCGGGAGGCTCTGTCTCGGGAGGCCTTGCCTCCGGCGGCCCATCTGGCGGCCCTGCCTCCGGCGGCCCTGGGCCCGGCGGCGGCGAGGGCGCGGCGTGAGCTTGCCCGAGCTGCCGGCCCTGGTGTTGCCCAACACCAGCAACTCGATGGACGCGACGGTGCTGCTCGCCAGCGGCGGGGAGATCTCGGCGAGCGAGTTCACGCAGAAGCTCGGCAGCCCGGCGCAGCTGCGCTTCATGGCGTCCCCGGCCGAGGGCTGGTCCGCCGCCAAGCCGCGCGTGACCGGCACGCTGCTGCCGAGCGGGCAACTGGTGGCGTCGCTGGCGTTTCCTTTCGGGCAGGATGCACACGGCCGCACCACCTCCGCCGCGGTCGTGCTCGACCCGCGCCGGGAGGCTGCGCTACCGGAGCGGCTCCCCCTGGCGGTCCGGCAGGCGCTGCAGCGTTTCCTGGCGCAGCACCGTCAAGAGGTCATCCTGGCGGCATTGCACGGCAACGTGCCACCGGATCCAAAAAAAAAAGCTCTCCGCACCCGCTAGAGCTGGCGTTCGTGGTCGTCGCTACCGCGCTGGCCGTGCTGGTGCGCGCCTGCTGAGGCGTAGCGCTGCGCGCGCCTGCACGCTACGGTGGCGAGGCCATGGCCGACCCCCCGGTGCTCTTGGTCTTCGCGCACCCGTATCCCGATCGTTCGCGCGCCAATCGCAGGCTGCTGCGCGCGGCGGAGGGCCTGCGCGGAGTCGTGGTGCGCTCGCTGTACGACCTGTATCCCGACTTTGATATCGACATCGCTGCCGAGCAGAACGCACTCACGAGTGCCAGCGCGGTGGTCTGGCAGCACCCGATGTACTGGTACTCCGTGCCGAGCCTGCTCAAGCACTGGTTCGACAAGGTGCTGGCGCGCGGCTTTGCCTACGGCAGCGGTGGCGACGCGCTCTGGGGCAAGCGCTGCCTGTGGGTCGTGACCACGGGCGGCGACGAGGGGGCGTTCAGTGAGCAGGGCATGCACGCCCGGCCGCTGCGCGAGTTCTCGCCGGTGGTGGAGCAGACCGCGCTCTTTTGCGGCATGCGCTGGGAGGAGCCGCTCGTCTTGCACGGCGCGCACAAAGTGGACGAAGAGCTGCTGGAGGCGGCCGCCCTCGATTATCGCGCGCGGCTGGAGCAGCTGGTGTCGAGCGCACGGAGCCCGGTATGAAAGAACCCTCGCTGCTCGCGAGCGCGATTGTGTACCTCGCTGCCGCCGTGATCTGCGTGCCCCTCGCCAGCCGGCTGAAGCTGGGCTCGGTGCTCGGGTATCTCGCCGCCGGCTGCATCATCGGCCCGTTTGGGCTCGGGGTGGTCGAGGACGCGGAGGCCACGCTGCACTTTGCCGAAATCGGCGTGGTGCTGATGCTGTTCGTGATCGGGCTGGAGCTCGATCCTGCCAAGCTCTGGAAGCTGCGGCGCGCCGTGTTTGGGGGTGGCTCGCTGCAGCTTGTCGCGGCGGCGCTGCCGCTCGGGGGCGCCGCCCTCTTGCTCGGTCTGCCGTGGCAGGCCGCTCTGGTGGCGGGGCTGGCGCTCTCACTCTCGTCGACCGCGGTCAGCATGCAGACCATGGCAGAGAAGAACCTGTCGGCGACTCCCGTCGGGCGCAGCGCATTTGCCGTGCTGCTATTCCAGGACATCGCTGCCATCCCCGTGATGGCGGTGGTGCCCTTGCTGGCGGCTCGCGCTGAAGGCCAGGCCGCCGTCGGGTATTGGCCCCTGTTGCGCGGGCTCCTGGCGGTGATCGCCGTGATCGTGATCGGGCGCTTCCTCACGCCGCGCGTGCTGCGGATCGTGGCAGGTGCCGGTCGTGAGGTGTTCAGCGCCTTCACGTTGCTGCTCGTGCTCGGCATCGCCGGGATCATGGCCAGCGTGGGTATCTCGATGGCGCTCGGCGCGTTCCTCGCCGGCGTGTTGCTGGCCGGCTCCGAATACCGGCACGCGCTCGAGACGGATATCGAGCCCTTCAAGGGGCTGCTCATGGGCTTGTTCTTCATCGCCGTGGGCATGAGCATCGATTTCGGATTGGTGGCTAGCCAGCCCGTGTTTGTGGTGCTCTTGGTGCTGGGCTTTCAAGTCATCAAGGCCCTGACGCTCCGGCTCGTGGCGCAACCGCTCGGTGTCACGCCGCGGCAAGGCTGGTTGTTTGCGGCGCTGCTCGCGCAGGGCGGTGAGTTTGCATTTGTCGTGTTCGGTGTCGCGCGTTCGGCGCGGCTCTTGCCCGGCCACTGGGATGCACTTTTGACCCTGGCTGTGGCGCTCTCGATGGCGCTCACGCCGCTGGCGCTGATCCTGCACGATTTTCTGCAGGCCCGCTTCCAGGCTCGCTCTGGCAGCCAGCGTGCGGAGGATACGATCGAAAGTCAGGATGCGCGCGTGATCATCGCGGGCTTCGGGCGTTTCGGGCAGATCGTGGGTCGTGTGCTGCTGTCGAGTGGAGTCAAGGCGACGGTGCTCGACTACGATCCGGAGCAAGTGGACGTGATGCGGCGCTTCGACTTTCGGGTCTACTACGGTGATGCCACTCGCCTCGATCTGCTGCACGCGGCCGGTGCAGAACGCGCAGAGCTCTTGATCGTCGCCATCGACGACCCGGACACCAGCCTGCGCCTGGTGGAGGCCGTGCAGGAGCATTTCCCCAAGCTGCACATCGTGGCGCGTGCTCGCGATGTGGCGCACTGGCAGCGGCTACGCTCACGTGGCATCTCCGTCGTGGAACGCGAGACCTTCGAGTCGGCGCTCGTGGTGGGCCGCCGCTCGCTGGAGCGGCTGGGCGTGCGCCCGTACGAGGCGCGCGAGCGCGCCGACCAGTTTCGCCGCCACAACATCCAGTCGCTGGAGCAGGTGCTACCGATCTGGGCGGACGAGGCGGAGCGCACGAAGGTGGCGCGTTCCGCGCGCGATCAGCTGGAGCAACAGATGGAACGCGATCGGGCCACGCTCGATCGCCATCATGGTGCCGTGGGCTGGCACCCCGAGGTGGAAGAGAAGGCATGAAGATCTACACCAAGACCGGCGATGACGGCGATACGGGCCTGTTCGGCGGGGAGCGCGTCAAGAAGGACGACCCGCGCGTGGATGCCTACGGCAGCGTGGACGAAACCAACGCGCTGCTCGGTGTGGCGCGCGCGGCGCGGCTGACGCCGGGCCTCGATGCGATCCTGGAGCGCGTGCAAACGCAGCTATTTGTGCTCGGCGCCGAGCTGGCCACGCCGGCGTCGCACCGGCCACGGCTCAAGCTGCCGCTGATCGGAGCCGCGGAGGTCGAGGCACTGGAGGCCGACATCGACCGGCTCGAGGCGGAGCTGCCGGCGCTGCAGACCTTCGTGTTGCCCGCGGGCAGCCCCGGCGCCAGCGCTCTGCATCACGCCCGCACGGTCTGCCGGCGCGCGGAACGAGCCGTGGTCGGCGTACAGCGGAGCGCCGAGCTGCGCCTCGAGTTGGTCGTGTACCTGAACCGCCTGAGCGATCTGCTCTTCGTGATGGCCCGGCACCAGAATCAGAGTGCCGGCGTGGCGGACGTCGCCTGGGCACCGCGCGCCTCGGGCTCGCCCGCCTGAGCGCGGTCACGGCGCGGCGGACGGCGCGAGCCACAACCTGCTGCGCTCCTTGTGTCCGAGCGGTGGGCAGCGAATACTTCCGAGCATGCTGGCTTGCCACGGGTGTCAGAGGGGCCGATACCGAGCATGGGCCACGTCTCTGGCCCTGGTGCTGGGGGTCTCGACCGCTCTGAGTGCGGGGGCGCCGGAGGCTGGGGCCCGCGAGTCGCTCGAATGGATCCCGCGTGCAACATTCCGTGGACTAATATATCGTGACACGATATATGGCTGCGCGTGACCGCTGCTGGGCTCTCGGATCAGGACTACCGTTGCCTCGCCGACTTCCGGCATGAGCTGCGCCGTTTCCTCGCCTTCTCGGAGGCGCGGGCGCGTGCCGTCGGGCTCAATCCGCAGCAGCACCAGCTCTTGCTGGTCGTGAGGGCGTCGGCGCCGGAAGGGCCGAGCATCGGCGTGTTGGCGGAGCGCCTGGTGCTCCGTCACCACAGCGTGGTCGAGTTGGTCGATCGGCTAGAGGGCGCCGGGTTCATCGTGCGCGTGCGCTCGGAGCAGGATCGCCGGCAGGTTCGCGTGCAGCTGACGCCCGCCGGGGAGGGCGTGCTCCTGGAGCTCTCGGTCGATCATCGGGATGAGCTGCGCCGGGCGGGACCGAGATTGGTGCGCGCGCTCTCGCGCGTGCTGGAGGAATGATGTCGGCTCTAATCGAACGCTTATTTCCGGATACTTCCCAGCCCGGGCTGGGCGATTTTACGGCGACTCGGCGCATGCTGCCCGTCGCCGTGCTCGCCACCGGCATCGGCGTGCTCAGCGCGTACGTTGCCCGCGCGCTCCTGCAACTGATCGCTCTGTTCACGAACCTGTTCTTCTTCGGACGTTTCGACACCCGGCTGGTCTCGCCGGCGGAGCATCACCTCGGCGCCTGGGTCGTCCTGGTGCCCGTGGTGGGAGGGCTGCTGATCGGTGTGCTGGCTCGCTACGGCTCGGAGCGGATCCGCGGTCACGGCATCCCGGAGGCGCTGGAGGCCATCTTGATGCGCGGCAGTCGCGTCGAGCCCCGTCTGGCGGTGCTCAAACCCCTGTCGGCGGCGATCTCGATCGGCTCGGGCGGGCCGTTCGGCGCCGAGGGTCCGATCATCATGACCGGCGGCGCTTTTGGCTCGCTGGTGGCTCAGGCGTTTCACCTCACCAATGCGGAGCGCAAGACGTTGCTCGTGGCGGGTGCTGCGGGCGGCATGACGGCCACGTTTGGCTCGCCGCTGGCGGCGGTGTTGCTCGCGGTGGAGCTGCTCTTGTTCGAGTGGAAGCCGCGCAGCTTCGTGCCGGTGATGTTGTCGTGTGCGGCGGCGATGACGGCACGGCAGTTTTTGATGCCGGCAGGGCCGATCTTCCACGTCCCGCGGCACGCCGAGTTCATCGGTGTGTCGGCGCTCCTGGGGTGCGCCCTGGCGGGCGCGGCAGCGGGTGCCGTGTCCGTGGCGATGACTCGCAGCGTCTATTTCTTCGAAGACCTGTTTGCCGAGCGTCTGCGCGTCGTGCACTGGATGTGGTGGCCGGCGCTGGCGGCCGTGGTGATCGGCATCGGCGGCTGGATCGAACCGAGGGTGCTCGGTGTTGGCTACGATGTGATCGAAGACCTGCTATCGGGCAAGCTCGCCTGGCGTGCCGCCCTGCTCTTGCTCCTGATCAAGTGGGGCATCTGGTCGTTCTCGCTCGGCTCGGGTACGTCCGGGGGCGTGCTCGCTCCCTTGCTCCTGGTGGGCGCGGCGCTCGGTGTGCTCGAGGGCGCGCTGTTTCCGTCGGTGGGCGCGGGCTTCTGGGCGTTGATCAGCATGGGCGCCATCCTGGGAGGCACGATGCGCTCGCCGCTCACGGGGATTCTGTTCTCGCTCGAGGTCACCCACGACTGGGATGCCCTGCTGCCGCTGTGCATCGCGGTCGCGGTGGCGCACACCTTCACGGTGCTCGCGTTGCGCCGCTCCATCCTGACCGAGCGAGTCAGCCGGCGGGGCTTTCATCTGACGCGCGAGTATGGCGTCGACCCGCTCGAAGTCCTGTTCGTGCGCGAGGTGATGCGGGTGGAGGGCCTGCCGCTGCTCGCCACCGGGGAGCTCGTGGCGTATCCGGGGGAGACGCTGCGAACGGTGGCGCAACGCATGGCCCACGGCAACGTGACCTGTCTCGATGTGGTTCAAGGCTCGGACCGGAGCGTCATCGTCGGCCAGATCTCTCTCGAGGAGATGCTCGTGGCCCGACGCAGGCACCAGGAGGAGGAAACCCGCCGCGAACGGGTCCTACCGCTGCATTTGCTCACCGGCCTTCGCCCTCGGCCTCGCTGATTGGTCAGCCGGCATTCCGCTGGCAGCGCCGAGGCGCGAGACATAATAAAAAGTTATCGTAGTCATAATAATTATGTCTTTTTATTATCCTGGCATCCTCACCACACTGAGGGCGAAATGGCCAAACGCAGCGGAACTCATTACGTGCTCAGCGCTCAGCTGCTGGAGACCGGAGCACCCGCCTACCTGACGGCCGCCGGCGTGTGGTCCACTAACCTACAGGATGCGCACACCGTGTTGACAGACGAGGAGCGGGACCTGCTCCTGGCTCAGGCCGAGCAGCAGCAGCGCAGCGTGTGCGATCCGTATGCCTTCGACGTGCGGGTCGAGCGCGGCGCGATTGACCCCCTGTCGGCGCGGGAACGCATTCGCGCGGCCGGCCCCAGCACCCGCGTGCGGCGCCCGGACCCCCAGCCCCCCGCGACCCTGTCCCGTGCGAGCGAGCCGCGCAGCGACGCCGGCGAGTGAAGGCCATGAACCAATATCAGTACGACGCCTACGATCAGCAGATCGTCGAGGAGCGGGCGCGGCAGTTTGCCGGGCAGGTGGAGCGGCGCGTCTCGGGCGAGATGACCGAGAACGAGTTCAAGCCGGTGCGGCTGCAGAACGGCCTGTACATGCAGCTGCATGCCTACATGTTCCGGATCGCCGTGCCCTACGGCGTGCTGAACAGCCGCCAGCTGCGCAAGCTCGGGTACCTCGCCCGCACCTACGATCGCGGCTACGGTCACCTGACCACGCGCCAGAACGTGCAGTTCAACTGGCCCAAGCTGGAGGACATCCCCAGGGCGCTCGAGCACCTGGCCGAGGTGCAGATGCACGCGGTGCAGACCAGCGGCAACTGCATCCGCAACGTCACCAGCGATCCGTTTGCCGGCGTTGCTCCGGACGAGCTGGAGGATCCGCGGCCCTACTGCGAGATCCTGCGCCAGTGGTCGACGTTCCACCCCGAATTTGCGTTCTTGCCGCGCAAGTTCAAGATCGCCGTGACGGGCACACCCGGTCATGACCGCGCCGCGATCCGCTACCACGACATCGGCGTGCGCATCGTGAATAACGAGGCGGGGGAGCGTGGCTTCGAGATCTGGGCGGGCGGCGGCCTCGGCCGGACGCCTGTCATCGGCAAGCCGATCCGCAAGTTTATCGAGTACGAGCACCTGCTCAGCTACTGCGAAGCGATCTTGCGCGTGTACAACCTGTACGGGCGGCGCGACAACAAGTTCAAGGCGCGCATCAAGATCCTGGTAAACGAGCTGGGCACGGAGCCCTTCCGCCTGGCGGTGGAAGCCGAGTGGGCCCTGATCAAGGACAGCGCGCTCAAGCTGACGCGCGCCGAATACGAGCGGGTGGCGCAGCATTTTCAGCCGCCGCCCTACGAGAAGCTGGCCGCGGCGCCCGGGGCTGGCGGCGCGCTCCTGGCAGCAGAACTCGGCCGCGACCGGGACTATGCGCGCTGGCTGCAGCGCAACGTGCTGCCCCACAAGGTGCCCGGCTACAAGACCGTGGTGCTGACGGCCAAGGACAAGGACACCCCGCCCGGCGACATCAGCGACACGCAGTTCGACGCCGTCGCGGACCTCGCCGATCGCTACAGCTTCGGCCGTGCCGTGGTCATGCACACGCAGAACCTGGTGCTGACGGACGTGAAAGAGAGTGATCTGCGGGACCTGCACCAGCGGCTGGTCGAGCTGGATCTCGCCACGCCGAACCATGGCCTCTTGACCGATCAGATCTGCTGCCCGGGCCTCGACTACTGCGCACTCGCCAACGCGCGCTCGATCCCAATTTCCCTGGAGCTGAACCGCCGGTTCGACGACCTCGACTACTTGAACGACGTCGGGCCGTGCAGCATCAAGATCAGCGGCTGCATCAACGCCTGCGGCCACCACCACATTGCCAACATCGGCATTCTCGGCATCAACAAGCACGGCGCGGAGGCGTATCAGCTCACGCTCGGTGGCAACGACAGCGATTCGGCCAGCATCGGCCGGATTCTGGGGCCGTCGTTTGATGAGCATGGCATCGTGGACGCGGTCGCCCAGGTGATCGAGACCTACCTCGCGCTGCGCCTTTCCGACGACGAGACCTTCCTCGAGTGTTACCGCAGGCTCGGGGACAAACCCTTCAAGGCGGCCGTCTACAAGGACGCCACCCCCCGAGACGACGACTCCGAACAGGCCGTGGCCTGAGGCACTCCTTTTTGCCATGCGCGTGATCAAGGACCGAAAGATCGTGGACGACGCCTGGGTGCTGCTGGCCCCGGACGCCCCCGTGCCGGAGGCGGGCGATGTCATCGTCCACCTCGAGCAGTGGAACACCGGTCGCGAGAGCTTCAGCGGCAGGGCCGGCAAGATCGGCGTGCTGCTGAAGAGCCACGAGTCGCCCGAGCAGATTCAGGCATTGGCACAGCTGCCGTTGATCGCCATCGACTTTCCGAGTTTCACCGATGGGCGGGGCTACTCGAGCGCCCGGCTGCTGCGCGAGCGGCACGCTTACCGTGGGGAGCTACGGGCCGTCGGCGACGTGCTGCGCGACCAGCTGTTTTACATGGAACGTTGCGGGCTCGATTCGTTTGCGCTCAAAGCCGGCAAAGACATCGAGGGCGCGCTCTCGGCGTTCCAGGACTTCAGCGTGACGTATCAGGCGGCGGCAGACGACCAGCGGCCGCTGTTTCGCCGAGTGAATCGCTGAGCGACCGGGCGCCGCAGGCGTAGCTGATTGCCACACCCACATGGTCTCGAGCGTTCTTCGTGTCCCCGCCCCACTCGACTTTCTCTAGGCAGATCGTGGGCTTGGCGCTGGGCAGGCCGCTGGCCCCCGCCCGCTCTTTCGCTGACCGGTTTTGCGGCGCACCAGCGGGCCGTTTGTCCTCCTACGGGCCATGCCGACCGAGAAGCGCGCCGTCCCTGTCCTGTCCAGGATCTTGCTGCAGCTGCAGCGGGGCGAGATTCAGATCCCGTCGATGCCCACGCTGGTCACCGACCTGCGCGCGCTGATCGCTCATACCGACAGCAAGATCGAGGCGATCGTTTCGCTGCTGGAGCGCGACCAGGCGCTCGTGGCGCGCGTGCTGCAACTCGGCCGCAGCGCTTCGATGGCTCGCGGCGGCAAGCCGCCCGATCTGCCATCCATCATCAATCGCGTGGGCTTTCGCCAGATCAGCAGCGTGGTCGAGACGGTCTGGGCCAACGGGTGCTTTCAGATCCCGGATCCTCGCTATCGCCCGTACGCGGCGCGCCTCTCTCGGCACGCGCTCGCCCGCGCCCTGTGCATGCGGGCCCTGGCTGAACAACAGCGCATGGACGGCTTCTCCGCGTACCTGGGCGGTCTCTTTGCGGACGTGGGCGCCTCGTTCCTGCTCTGGGCCATCGTCGACAAATCGCGGGGCCAGGCGCCGGAGCCCGAGGACGCGCTGGTCTTCATTCGCGAGCATCACGAGACTGTCGGTGGGGCGGTGTTGAAGCGCTGGGGGCACACGGAGCTCGTGATGGCGCTGGTCCGCCGTCATCACGCTCTGGCCGCGCCGACGCCCGCAGCCGCGCCGTTCTGGAACTTGCTGGTGGTGGCCTCACAAATGGCGCGCGATCTCACGCGCGAAGAGGACGTGACCGTCGCTGCGCCATGGCCTCCGGCCGAACTCCTGGAGCGTTGCGAAGCCGCCTTCGGCCTGAGCCCCGAGCAGCGCGCCCAGCACGTGGCCAAGCTCGAGGAAGAGTACGCGGCGGCGCGGGCGGCCCTGATCGAGTGAGCCCCGGCCGAGCTGGGCCGCCCCCGGCAGCGCCGAGGCCAGGGCCCGTCAGACCTCCACTTTGTAGCCGAGCACGTGCTCGTCCCCGGGCAAGCCTCGAAACGCCCAGTTGTGCTTGGGCGTCTCGCTGATGGTGAGCTCGAGATCCATGGGAGCGAGGCCCAGTTCCCGCTCGGCTCGCTCGAACAGCAGACGCATGAACTGTTTCTTCGCGTCCACGCTGCGCCCTTCGAACATCGACAGCTCGATGATCGTGTAGCGCTCACTGCGACCGGGTGGATAAAAGAAGTCCTCTTCCTCCAGCGGGAAGAAGCGGTGGGCGCGTTTGTCCGCGGGGTACGCAAACGCCTCCATCACGCACGCATGGATCACATCCGAGAGCTGACGCTTGATCGGATCGAGCGCGCGCCGTAGCGCATATACTTTGACCTGTGCCATGCCGGCGGCCTCGCCTGTACTGAGGGACGTCTTTACTGCGCAACGCCTTTACTGAGCAACAGTGCGCAGCACGAAGTTGTTGCAGGGCGCGCTGACCACCACCGGTACGGGCGGCGCCACCAGCGGCGGCGTTTGCAGGACGTGCAGGGCGGTCACGTTGGAGATGACGGCACGCAGGTCGTCGCACGCCTTGCCACAGATCCGCACGCGATCACCATCGCGGTTCCAGCCTGACACCTCAGCCGGCGCTCCGGCGACGCAGGCCGGGTTGAGCGCGATATCGACGGCCGAGCCTGCCGGGAAGAGCGGGTCGACATAGGAAATCAGGGCGGTGTCCGGGAGTTGCGCGGCCCCATCCAGGCCGAGATCGAGCCGATTGACGCGGTACGAACAGGTGCCGAGCTCGGTCAAGACGTCGAGTACGGCGCGTGCACCCTGGGCGCCGTCTGCCACGCCATTGAAGACGCGCGTGCCGCCGGCGTTCGCCAGAGCGGTGGCGCTGGCCACGGTGCTGGCGTCCGCGACCGGATTGTCTTCGTTGGGGTCGCCGAGCGCCACGGCGTAGGTGGCGATACGGGCGGGACTTTGCGCCGCGGCCTGCGCCAGCTCGAGCGCGGTCGGAGCGCCCATGCAGGCGCCGACGTTGATGTCTCGATTGCTGATCACCACCACCGCTCGCTGGGCTGCCTGGTCCGGGTTGACCACGCGGGCGTTGCTGACCGCGGTGTACGCGCCCTGGAGCGCGGCCTCGAGAAAGACCTCGGGCGGGTTGATGCGCTGGGTTTGATCGAGCTCCGTGGCCAGGATGTTGGCGATCGGTCCGCGCGTCTGGGTGACATTGCCGAACGGCACGAGCGGCGTGGCGTACGCATCGGTCCTGCACTCCGCCGCCTGCGCCGGGAACTGATCAAAGGCGACCTGAGCGCGGCTTGCCACGGGGCTGGCCAGCGGCAGCTCGACCGCGAAGCGCAGGCCACCGTTGCCGTAGAACGGATACATGCGGAACGAATTGTCCATCAACACGTACACGACGCTTTCGATCGGCTCGAGCTGGGCCAGCGTGCAGAGCCCGGCGCCCGCGGTCGACGTCAGCTCCGAGTTGGAGCTGCGCGGATTGGGCGACTGGTAATCCTCGCACAGCGGCTGGAAGATGCGCTTGGACGGGCACAAGGCGCTGGCCTCGACCGCGAGCACCTTATCGATCTTGTAGTTGCTGTTGCACAGGTTGGGGGCCAGGCGGAACGTCAGCGGGTCGTTCGGGTCGGGGAACGAAAAGCCTTCCTGCTGTTCGGGGGGCGTATTGGCCGGGTCCCGATCGAGGACCTCCGTGCCAAATGAATCGTAGAACAGGCGCACGTTCAGATCGCCCGGGCCGTACGCCGGCAGTTGTGGATCCCACTGGATGCGAAACGTACAGGTCGCGGGATCCACCAGAAACGCCGGGAAGGTGCCCCCGGACGGCAGACAATTGCGCCCGCTGAAACAGGTGTTTGTATCGCCGAAGGCCATGCGCGGTTCGTAGTCCGGCAGCGTCTTGGCATCGATATCTATGGGCACGCAGGCGCCGGCGATGCAGGTCTGGTCGGGAGGGCAGGCCACGTCCGTGCACGACTCCTTCAGGGGCAAGGGCAGGTACACGATGCGATCATCGACGAAGGTGAAGCGCCGCCGCCGGATCACCAGGACCTCGCGGTTGTCGTCTTCGTTCGGTTCCGAAGCAGTCACGACGCAGTCTCGGGCGAACTCCGGTTCTTCCGCGCGAAAGCCCAGCACCTGCACGGTGACCGTGCCGCGAGCGCCGAGGCCTGTCGCGCCCAGCACGCCCAGCGTCGCGGGCAACGTCGTGAACCCGTCGGTCACGGGGTACGCCTCGCAGAAGACCACCTTGCCTTCTGCCTGCACCACCACGCCGACGGAGCGCAGGTACTCGGGCACCTTGATCTGGGTCGTGACTCCGCCGACGACCTCCGTCGGTTGCGTCGCCGTACAGGCGAGGGCCAGGAGCGCCCCCAAAAACCAAACGTGCCTCATGACTAGTGTCGCCCCAGATCTCGCCAGCGGAAAAATCAAAATGCAGCCACGTTGGTCAGCGTGCCGTCCACCGGAGTGGTCTCCGACGGCTTCGAGAGCAGCACCGCCGCGACGGTGGCTCCCCCGACCACAGCGACCAGGCTGACGGTCCAGAAGACCCAGGAGCGCTGCGGGCTGAGATCGATCGCCACGGTGCGCTCCTGTTCGGCGCTCAAGGTAACCTCGATCCGCTCGGTGGAATAGCCGGGTTTGCTCACCTCGAGCTGGTGGCCTCCGGCAGGCAGTAGCCCTTCCCAGGCGCCCTTGCCCATGATGGCCCCGTCCATGCGAATCTCCGCGTCGGGGTGCTTGGTCACCACCCGCAGCTTGCCTTGGTCCTTCGACTCGGCGAGCGTCATGCTGACGGCCAGCGCTTCTCCGTACACGACCTCGGCGCTCTGTTGTACCGAGGCGTAGCCGGCGGCTCGCGCTTCGAACGTGTGCGGGCCCGCGGGCACTGGGCCGTCGAACGGCGCCGAACCGAGCTCCCGCCCGTCCATGAACACGGTGGCCGCTTCCGGCCCATCCACCGTGATGGAGACCGTGCCCGTCTTGTTCACGTGTTGCAGATCGAAATCGACGCTCGCGACCTTGCCGCGCACCACGTCGACGGACTTCTCGAGCGGCTCGAAGCCGGCTTTCTGGAGGCGCAGCAGACGCCGACCGACGTCGATCGTGACCGGTTCGACGAACGGCGTCATACCGACCTCGATGCCGTCGATGATCAGCCGGGCACCGCCCTCGTCCGCCTTGACCTCGATCGTGGAGACAAAGGTCTTCAGCGCGCGGATGGCCGTTTCAGTCTTGCGGACGTCGTCTTTGGTCAGCTTCTTGCGGAAGGTGAGCTGGCGTTCCCAGGCGCGGATTGCCTCCGAGTAGCGCGTCATGTCTTTCCAGCAGACGCCGAGATTGTAGAGCACACGCGGGTTATTGCTGAGCTCGAAGGCGCGGTTGAAGTAGACGAGTGCACTCTTGAAGTCGCCCGCGTCGTGCAACTCGCGCGCGGCATCCCACTGCTCGCGCGCGTCGCGCGGGAGTTCGTCGCGAATGGTGGGCCGTGCGTGGGCGCTGCCCAGCAGCAAGAACACACTCGACAGCGCGACCAGGACGAAGACGGAGACGCGGGGCAACAGCTGTGACAAGTTCAGGTTCATTCCTCGATGCCGATCTGCTTCAGAGAGGGCCTGCGCCGCTTGGGGGGTGGCTTGTGCGCAGGAGGGGCTGCCTGCTTCGGCGTGCGCTCCACGGCTGGAGGCGCCGCGGCTTCGGCGACCGGGTGGATGGGGACGCTCAGGGGCTGGGCGGCGGGAGGCGCCGGGATGGGGGCGGGCGGGGGCGACATCACCGTCACGGAGCCGGGCCGCTTCGCTGGGGCGGCCGCTGGCTCCGTCAGCGGACGGATGACGGGGGGTGGGGTTGCCGGCGGAGCGGGCGCCGGGCCCCGCGGGATAGTCGCGGGCGCCGGGCCCTCTGGGATGGCCGTGGGCACCAGGTCGATCGTGGTCGACTCCAGCTGCCCGGAGCCGAAGGCCTCATCGCTCGCGTCATCGGCGCCGCGGCGGCCCAGGAGCAGCAGCAGCGCCAGCACGACGGCGACCAGCGCCGGAACGCCGATCGTCAGCTCCGTCTGCCGGCGCTTCAGGAACGTCGGCAGAGTCGTGGAGGCCGCCGCCACCGTGTCGAACACGTTGGCGGGAGGAGACGCTCCCTCGAGCCGCTCGAGGACCGTCTCCTTCGGCGTGCTGCCGCCCGCAGCGAGCGGCAGGCCAGTGTGCATGGGCGGCACCGCCGTGCGCAGGGCGGGCGCGGGCGTGTGCAGGACGGGCGCGGGCGTGTGCAGGACGGGTGCGGGCGTATGCAGGGCAGGCGCGGGCGTCTGCATCGGCGCAGGAATGGGGGCCGGCGTCAGCGCGGCCACGACCTCGTGCAATCGATGGGACGGCGGCGGGGGCGCGTAGCCGCCCGGATTGAGCGTGGAACGCTGGAGCAGCTGGCGCAGCACGCGCTCGCTCCGCGAGTCCCCGAACGGTGCCAGCGCAGCGGCCATCTCGGCAGCGGAGCGGTAGCGTTCATCCCGGGACTTGGCCAGCCCGATCTGTACCGCCCGATCCAGCCCCGGCGGCAGATCTCCTCGCACCGACTCCAGCGGCTCCGGCGGCATCGTCGCCAGCTGCATGAACAGCTCGCTCAAGAGTCCGGACTTGGGATGAAACGGCGTGCGGCCGCTCAAGAGCTCGTACAGGATCACGCTGACGCTGTACAAGTCACCGCGCGCGTCGACCGAGGCGGGATCACGTGCTTGCTCGGGCGACACGTAGAGCGGCGTGCCGAGCGCCGAGCCCACCTTGGTGAGATTGAGCGACTCGCTCTTCAGCTTGCTGATCCCGAAATCGACGATCTTCAGGAAATCGGGCTCGCCATCCCGCTGCAGCACCAGGCAGTTGGCGGGCTTCAGATCGCGATGGATGATGCTCGCGCCGTGCGCGACCTGCAGCCCGCGCAGGACTTGCAGGACGAAGTGGATGCAGCGCGGAGTGTCGGCGAGCCCAGGATTGCCCTCGCGCGCCAGCAGCTTCGCCAGGTCCTCTCCCTCGAGGTACTCCATGACGAGGTAGGGCTGGCCGCTCGGCAGTTTGCTCACGTCGAGCACGCTCACGACGTGATCGTTGCTGATGCGCGACGCCGCCACGCCTTCGTTCAGAAAGCGCTCCACGATCGAGGGATCGTTGACGAGCCGCGCGCTCATGAACTTGAGCGCTACCGGTGCGCGCCGCAGCAGATGCGTGGCCTCGAGCACCGCGCCCATGCCACCGGCGCCGAGCAGCCGCTCGATGCGATACTTCTCGTCGATGATCTCCCCGACCTGCGGGTAGCCGCTCAACTCCTCCGGATCGATCACGAATGACCTCCGTGCTCAGGGTCCGAAAGCCAAGCCGAGGAACGGCCCAATGAACCATTGCGGTCCGTTCGCCAGGTCGTAGCTGGGAGTGGCGTGGGGAATGGGTGGCTGGCCATCGGGGGCAGTCAAGACGGAGCGTTCTTCCGGGCGGCTCGACGTATCGTCCCCGGCGTGCTCGAACCAGCTCGTCACGCCGAGCGAGAGCGCGGTGCTGCCGCCCAGCTCGAAGCCCACGGACGCCTCGAGCGACAGCAACGCGGAGACGTAGCTTGCCCCGATGTCGGAATAGAATCCAGTCCGGCCGTCCTCTGCCTCGGTATCGCGCTTCATGGCGAACGCGCGGTAGGCCAGGCCGGGGCCCGCCGCAAAATCGAAGCGAAAGCGTGAAACTTTGGTCGCTACCCGGACGCGCGCCATGGCAGCGCCGCCGAAGCCCGCGATCGTGAATGTCTCGGTACGTGCTGGCTCAGCCACCACGGGATTGATCTCCGAACCGACCACCCCGTCGAAGGTGGCGCTCGGACCCGAAAAATCGCCCGTCAGGAGCACCGCGAGCTCGATGCCCACCGGGTCGAGCATGTAGCCCACGTAGCCGGCGAGGCCGCCGGCGGTGATGCTGCCCGGCGAGCATTCGGTCGCCCCGATGCTGTCGCAGGCATCCTGGAACGTGGTGCCGGAGCCCTGCGGGACGAAGGCCGCCAGCAGATACGTGCCGCCGTAGATGCCGTCCATGGCGAGGGACGCGGGCTCCTCCCCCGGTGCGGCCACTTCCCCCACGGTCTGCTTCAGCGTCACGGACTCCGAGCGAACTTCGCCGGCGCGGAGGACCAGCTCCTTCTCGTACGCGTCGTAGCCTTCGCGCGTGACCCGCACCACGTGGCGGCCGGGCTCGAGCTGGCCGATGTACTTGCCGCGCCCCACGCTCTCGCCGTCGATCGAGATCTCCCCCTTCTCGCCCTCCACCTGGATGCGCAGTTGGGCGCTGGCGGAGGCGGCCTGTGTGGCGGCGGAGTCAGGGCCATCGGCCGCACGAACAGGCGCGGCGAGCGCAAGGGGCCCGGCGCCGAGCAGCAGCGCTGCAATGCGCCCGCCGCGAAAACGGCGCGCCAGCAGCTGAGCAAGGCTGGGCGCCCGCGGGATCACCTGGTAGGGCCGCGCGCAGGCGCGCCCCGAGAATTTGGGATGCGACGGCCCCATTCGGTGTTGCTCGACCATAGATCATCGCCGGCTGTCCCGGAAGGCCATCAGCGTAGCGGCGGGCGCAACATCGGCAGCGCATGTCATCGCGAGTGTCTCGAGTCTGCTCGTACGTAATTTGGCCTGGTGATCCACGTTTCGGCCGACCCGTTTCAGTGCGGTGTGATGCGTACGCGAGTGCGCAGCCACCGCGCGTTCTTCGCTTCCTTCGCGCTGTCGTCGCTCTCTGATCAGTGGTCTCGTCCCCTTCGATCGCGGAGGTGGCTCGATTTGGCCTAGATCGTGCTGTGCAGCCCACGCCGCGAACACCCGCGAGGCGAGCTCGTCGTCGCTCGCGGGGTCCGCTGCTGCACGCTCGCCGTAACCGTTGGCGCCGCCTCTGTGTTGTGGACGAAGATGCGCCCTCGTTGTATGCAGGGCCGTGGCGCCAGGTGGGGCCGAGCACGCTGGAAATCGCGGGCAGATGGCGGGATCGCCCCTGAGCCGGCGGACGCGTCGAACGTGAGTGGAGGCAGTGTCGTGAAGTCTCTCGGCCGAAAAATCGGGATTGTTGGACTGGTTTTGGGCTGGGGCGTCGCGTGCACGCAACTGTTCGGCGACGAGCGGCAAAACACGCTGGCACCCGTCGCCCGACCGAATCTGCCGGGCACGGCGCTGCCGCAACCCGGGCAGCCGGGGGTCATCGCGGTGTGTGACGCCGGGGTGGTGCGCTGTGAAGGAGCGCTGCTGCAAGTCTGCGCGGATGACGGATCGAGCTGGGTCACGACGCAGCGCTGTGCCGCTGCGGCGTTGTGCCAGGCCAATCCGGCGACCTGCCTGGCGGCCACGTGTTCGACGGAGGAGATGACCTGCAGCGGCTCCGTGTTGCAGAAGTGCAACGCCGAGCGCACGGGCTGGGACCTGTTTGCGACCTGCCTGTCGCCCGCGCACTGCAACGCCGGCCAGCGGCAGTGTTTGCCGGAGCCCTGCACGCCCGGAGAGCGCCGCTGCGATCGCAGCGAAACGGATCAGTCGCCCGTGCTCGAGGTCTGCCGGGACGACCGTCAGGACTGGGGAGCGCTCGATGCGTGCGTCACGCGTGAGCTCTGCGATCAGACGCTGACCAGCGGCGGTGCGGCGGCCCCGGTGCCGTCGCCCGAAGGCATGGTGCAAGTCCAGCTGCCGGGGACCCCGGCCGCCGTCGTGAGCTGCCTGGCGCCGGCATGTGCCGTGGGGGAGGTACGCTGTGAGGGCGCGCGGCTCGAGTTCTGCTCGGAGGGGCGCACGGGCTGGAACGTCGCAGAAGAGTGCGCGTCGGCCGCCCTGTGCGAGGCTAGCCGGGCGAGCGCGGGGCTGACGGGCACACCGCAGTGTCTGCCGCCGGTCTGTGGCGTGGGCCAACACCAGTGCACGGCCACCGGTGTGCTGCAGGTGTGCAGCGACGATCGCACCGGCTTCGTGGATCAGGAAGCGTGCATCGGCCCGCCCTTTTGCAACGCCGTGCTCGCGGATCAGGGAGAGGCGGGTTGCCGGGACGCCCCGTGCGAAGCCGGCGTGATGCAGTGCAACGGCGCGCAGATCCAGGTCTGCCGTGACGATCGCACGGCGCTCGATGACACGGGTGCGCCCTGCGAAAGCGCCGCCTTGTGCAACGCGGACGACCCGACGAACGCGTTCTGTGACGACCCGGTCTGCCGCCGCGGCGCGACCAGCGGGAACGAGTTTCGTTGTGACGGAGCGCAGCTGCAGCGCTGCAACGAGTCGCTCACGGTCTACGACACGCTCCAGACCTGCGTGACGCCCGAGTTGTGCGACGCGAGCCAGCGCGCCAACGGTTGCAAGACGCCCGCGTGCCAGCCGGGCCAGCATGCCTGCAGCGGCGGCTTTCTGCAGACCTGCAACGCCGGCCAGACCGCCTTCGAGAACACGGAGAACTGCGGTTCCCAGGCCCAGTGCGACGCCAACGCAGGCCGCTGCGCCGATCCGTGTGAGATCGGCAGCCAGCGCTGCAACGCCACCACGGGCGACCTCGAGCAGTGCAACGATCTACTGACGGGCTGGCAGCCGATCGCCGACTGCCCCAACGTGCAGCTCTGCGACCTGCAAAATGGCCGCTGCGACATCTGCTTCGGTGGCCAGTTCAGCTGCGCGGACAACCAGCTGCGCCAGTGCGCGGCCGACGGCGGCACGTTTTCGCGCCAGAACATCCCGCCCGAATGTGCGCCCTTGCCGAACAACGCCGGTGTCGGCGTGCGCGGCTGCCAGAACAACGCGGTCGTGGTGACGCCGTGCCAGTTCGGCTGTGCCAACGGCGTCTGCTTCCAGTGCCAGCCCAACACCTCGCAGTGCATCAACGGCAACCAGATCCGGCGCTGCAACGCGGATGGCACGTTCGGAGCGACGACCAGCTGCGTCGATGGCAACCAGTGCGACGGCGCCGAGACGTGCAACCCCCAGACCAACGCCTGCACCACGGCGGGCACGGCGCTCAATTGCAACGACGGCAACCGCTGCACCAACGATTCGTGCAACACCAATCCCGGGGGCGGCTGCGTCTTCGCCGCCGTCGCCAACAACCAGCAGTGCGCCGCGAACGCGCTGTTGCAACGCTGCGTCAACGGCCAGCCCGCGGACGTGCAGTGCAACGCTCAGCTCGGCTGCCTCGCCAATCAATGCGCGACCTGCGGCCAGAACACGTGTGAGAACGGCCAGCGGCGTGTCTGCACCAACGGTCAGCTCGGCGCCGGGCAAAATTGCGCGCAGGGCCAGGTGTGCCAGGGCGCCGGCAACTGCGTCTTCAATTGCGCGCAGCTCACCTGCGCGGATGGTAACCCCTGCACCGACGACGGCTGCAATGCGCAGCAGGGCTGCGTGTTCACGAACGACAACACGAACAACTGCTCCGATAACAACGCCTGCACGGGCAATGAGGTCTGCCAGAACGGCGCTTGCTCCAATCCTCCCAACCTGACCGACGGCACCGGCTGCGGCGGCACCAACATCTGCCTGGGTGGCCAGTGCAGGGCCCCGGTCTGCACACCAAACGTCACGACTCAATGTCTGAACGGCGTGCCCCAACGCTGCAACGCCACCGGCACGGCCTTCGTCAACACGCAGCCCACGTGCGACGACGACGACGACTGCACGAGGGATGTGTGTGATGCGCAGAACGCCACCTGTACGCACAACCCGATCACGACGGGCGCGTGCGCTCCAACGCCGCCTCCATTTTGCACCGCGAATGTCACGACTCGCTGCACCAATGGTGCGCTCGAGATCTGCAATGGCTCCGGAACGGCGTTCCAGCAAGCCAACCCCCTGAGCTCTAGCCTCGGCATTTGCAACGCGAACAATACGCAAGGCACGCGCTGCGTCGGGAACACGGTGACTCCGTTCCCGTGCCAATCCGGCGAGGCCTGCCTCAATGGCTTTTGCGAAAGCACCGGTGCCGCTACGTGTACGGTCGGTGAAATTCGCTGCACCGCCGGCACCCCGGCGATCTGCATTGCGGGCGGAAGGGCTTTCCAGTCACCAGCGTTCTGTGTCGACGGCGTGCGGCATGGCTGCCAAGCCAACGGCAATCCGACGGCGCCGCAGCCGTGCCCGGACGATGGCAACGAGTGCACGATCGAGGACTGCGCTACCAACACGGCGCCGACATGTCGCTCCGTCCAGCGCAACACGGGTGCATGTACGCGCACGAACGGCACCGCAGGTGAATGCAGCGTCGGTCAGTGCATTCGGCGCTGCAGTGCGACCAATCCATGCCTCGGCACGGAAACCTGCCAGAACGGTATCTGTCAGGCAGCGCCGCGCTGAGCTGCCTCGCGAGCGCGACCCGCCTGGGGGCAGGCTACGCTCAGGCGGGCGGCCCGCGGCGAGTGACGCGCAACCCGCCCAGGCTCAGCGGATGCGCGTGGCGCAGCCGATTTCGAGCTCGGCGCTGACGCCCGCCGTGCGGAAGCGGGTGCAGGTGCTCGGGCAGACTTCGATCTGCGTCGGGGTGCCATCGCCGTCGTACGCGTAGTACCAGCCCTGGTCGCCGCCGCAGGCCGAGACGTCGCCCACGTTGGCCAGGT